>OHGX01000866.1_pt1 | contig 12653 bp, 10 predicted proteins | sample 1567841 | NCBI WGS metagenome assembly OHGX01 (sample SAMEA3879587, study PRJEB24766) | human gut metagenome | biome: human-associated habitat; feature: feces | place: USA | collected 1985/1987 | reverse complement strand
GAGATCCCGGCGTCGAAGCCGCCGGTCGAGCGGCTGCTCAAATGCGTCTATGCGCTGGATACGGCTGAGCGGAAGACGATCGGGAACAAGGCGGTGTTCAAGGGGCGGCTGACGGTCCATATCCTCTATGAGTCCCCGGACGGCAGCCTGCAGCGGCAGGAGACGGAGCTTCCGTTCTCGCAGTTTGCGGAGCTGGAGCAGGACCTGGATGAGGGAGACCTGACGGTATTTCTCGCCCTGACCTCGGCCGAGACGGAGCCAGACGGCCAGCTCGACTGCCGCCGCCTGCTGCTGAGCGCGGGCATTCTGGCGCAGTGCACGGTCTGCGGCGAGCAGCCGGTAGAGCTGATCGAGGATGCCTACTGCCTCGATGCCGAGCTGAAGCCGCAGTGGGAGACGTGGGAGATGGAGGGCATCCTCGATGTCCAGACGTTCCGCGAGACGGCGCAGGCGGCCGGGCGGGAACCCGCCTCCGCCATAGCAGACGGCTGGGTACTGGCAGGGGAGCCGGTGCGGCGGCAGGAGAACGGCATGGCAAAAATCGAGCTGCCGCTTGCCGCAAACGTCCTTTTCACCGACCCGTCGGGGAAGCTGCAGGGCCAGACGCTGCGGACGAACGTGCTGCTGGAAACGGCGCTTGCGCCGCAGGCGGATTGCCGCGTCACGGAGATCACGCCGGGCGAGCTGTTCTGTGCGGCAGGGGCGGACGGCGTGACACTGCGCTGCCCGGTGCAGGTGACGCTTGCCAGCACGGCGCGGCATGCGCTCAAGGCCGTGTGCGGCGGCACGACGGAGCCGGAGCCGGAAGATGCGCGGCGTCCGGGCGTCATCCTGCGGCGCACGGAGCAGCCGGAGCAGGTCTGGGATATCGCAAAGGCCTGCCGCACTGCGCCGGAGACGGTCACGGCGGCAAATGACCTGCAGGCAGACGAGGTCCCGGCCGGAACGCTGCTGCTGATTCCAATGTAACATAGAATAAATCCCTCTGCGCGTCTAGCAGAGGGATTTATTCTAGGCTTCTTCATCATAGCGGTCGAGGAAGCTGTATTTTTTTCCGCCGGTCTTCCAGCCGATGACGGTGTCGAGATTCACATTCTCCACGGAGCGGAAGATATGCGCCTCCACATCCGGATTGCGCTGCTTCAGCGTGCGGATCAGTTCCTTGATCTCCTGCCGCTTCAAGCGCGTCTCCTGATTGGAGCAGGTCGTGCAGGTGTCGGTAAAGTGGCAGGCACACTGAATGAAGTGCAGCTCATTTGCGTCCCGCCAGGCCTTGATATCGTCCTCGCGGATCAGATACAGCGGCCGGATCAGCTCCATGCCGGGGAAATTCGTGCTGTGGAGCTTCGGCATCATGGTCTGGACCTGCGCGCCGTAGAGCATGCCCATGAGGATCGTCTCAATGACGTCGTCATAGTGGTGCCCGAGCGCGATCTTGTTGCAGCCGAGCCGGCGGGCATAGTCATACAGGTGCCCGCGGCGCATGCGCGCGCAGAGATAGCAGGGAGATTTGTCCACATTGTAGACATAGTCAAAGATGTTCGACTCGAAAATGTGGATGGGAATATTCAGCTTTCGTGCATTTTCTTCAATAACGCGGCGGTTCTCCGGGCTGTAGCCTGGATCCATGACGAGGTATTCCACAGAGAAGGGGAACTTCGTATAACGCTGCAGCTCCTGAAAAAGCTTTGCCATGAGCATGGAGTCCTTTCCGCCGGACATGCACACGGCGATACGGTCGTTCGGCTTGACAAGCTCATACTGCCGGATGGCCTTGGTAAAGTTGCACCACAGCTTCAGGCGGAAGCGCTTGCGCAGACTGTTTTCCACGCGGCTGCACAGCTCCTCTGCCTCCTGCCGCTGCATCTGCCGCATGAGCCAGGCAAGATAGCCGCCCTTGAGGCTGCAGGCATCGAAGCCTTCGTCGCGCAGGCGTTCAGCCGTTTCAAGGCTGAGCTTGCCGCGTGTGCAGAACAGCACGATGCGGCCGGGCTCTGCCGGAAGCCCCTCCGGCAGGGCGGCGGCGTTGGCCGGAACGGAGCCGGGAATGGTGCCGTAGGCGGTCTCCTGCTCCGAGCGGAGGTCGAGCAGGGTATAGCTGCCAGGCTCCAGCGCCTCCAATTCTTCGAGCGTCAGTTCCATGTGCCCTCCTGTCTGACGGAAGCCGTCAGGTCCTTGATGACCTCGCCTGCCATCAGAAGGCCGACGATCGGCGGCACAAAGGCCGTGCTGCCGGGGATATCGCGGCGATCTGTGCACTTGTGCGCAGCGCCCGGCGGACAGATGCAGTGGTAGCGGCAGCTGTTGGCCATGTCCTCGAGCGGACGGGTCGGCTGCTCGTCAGACCAGACAACCTTCAGGCGGCGCACGCCGCGCTTTTTGAGCTCGCGGCGCATCACACGTGCCAGCGGGCATACACGCGTCTCGGAGATATCGGAGATGCGGAAGCGGCTGCCGTCGAGCTTGTTGCCCGCCCCCATGGCGCTGATGATCGGTACACCGGCTGCCTGCGCCTGCACGGCAAGCGAGAGCTTGGCACTGACGGTGTCGACGGCGTCGAGAATATAATCATATTCCGAAAACGGGAACTCTGCGGCGTTTTCCGGCAGGAAGAAGCAGCGGTGTACGCGGATATCGGCCTGCGGATTGATGTCGAGCATACGGTCGCGCATGACGTCGGCCTTATACTGGCCGACGGTCCTCCGCGTGGCGATGATCTGGCGGTTGATGTTCGTCAGGCAGACCTTGTCGTCGTCAATGAGGTCAAAGGCGCCGACGCCGCTGCGGACAAGGGCCTCGCAGGCATAGCCGCCGACGCCGCCAATGCCGAAGACCGCCACGCGCGCGTGCTTCAGGGCCTCCATGGCCGGGTGGCCGAGCAGCAGTTCGGTTCGGGAGAAAGAATTGAGCATGGTGAGATGTTCCTCCGCACTGTGGATTCACGGCGCAGGGCCGTTCAAATTATGATACAACGAATTGCCTACCGTGTCAATCGGCTTTTGCGGCATTTCCGCCGGATTCCTGCCGCAGGCTGAGAAGCCCGTTCGGAACGGCGGCGGCCAGCGAAAACACCCGCTCGCTGCCGCTGGAAAAGCGGATGCGGACACGGTCGCCCTCCCGCGCCAGAATGCGCCCCGCGCCATAGGCGCTGTGCTGCACCGGCGTGCCGGGGAGAAAGCTGTCTGCCGCAGTCTTTTTCTTTGACTTGCGCGGGATGCGGCGCTTCGGTCGGAACAGGAACTGCGAAAAGGCCGAGGACGTTTTTTCCGGCGGGAAGGTGAAGACGGCAAGCTCATTGCGGGCGCGGGTCATGGCGACATAGAACAGCCGCCGCTCTTCGTCACGGTCGACGTCCTCACCCTCCTTTGGAAACACGCCGTCGATGACGTCAAGCAGAAAGACCCGGTCATACTCTAGGCCCTTGCTCGAGTGCACCGTGGAGAGGATCAGGCCGCGTTGCTCGGACTTCGGCTGCCGCAGCAGGGCCTGCAGCTCGTCCAGACGCTCCAGCAGGCGCAGAGGATCCGGCTCCTGCGCACCCAGTGCTTCCAGAATTTCCGCGCGGCTCTTGTCGGCCCCGCATTGGTCCAGGTAGTCGCCGTAGCCCATGAAGGCGACGATGCGGTAGACGGCGCGGTTGGCCTTCTCCGTCCGGAGGTTCTGCAGATGGGTCTGAAGCATGCGGCACTGCCGCCGCGTATACGGGGAGACGTCGTCGTCCGCCACGGCCAGCAGAAGCGGCTCGGCCGTGGGATTGTGGGCCGCAGCCCGCTCGGCCACGGCCTTCGGGATCCCGGCACAGAATTTATAATAAATGCGGCGGAACAGCGCGCCGTCCCACGGGGACTGCGCAAAGCGGATGATATCCGTGATGTCCCGCACGATCCGGCTGGAGAAAAACGTGCCGTCCGTCTGCTTCGCCCGGTAGGGAACGCCGTTTCGCTCCAGCAGATCGATGAGCGGCAGGGCGGAGTCGTTGTCGCGGTACAGCACGGCAGTATTCTCCGGCAGATCGCGCGCGACCTCGAGCAGGTAGGTATACTGCCGCTCGCGGCGGTTCAGCGGGATCTGGCGGATGGCCGCGCCGCCGGAGCGGACGGGCTGCATGTGCTTGTCCCGGCGGGAGACGTTCTGGCGGATGAAGCGGTCGGCCGCCTCGACGATCTGCGGCGTGGAGCGGTAGTTCTGCTCGAGGAACAGGACCTTTGCGCCGGGGTGGTCCGCCTCAAAGTGCAGCAGCATATCCGGGCAGGCGGCGCGGAAGCCGTAGATGCTCTGGTCCTCGTCGCCGACGAGAAACAGGTTCCCGCCTGCACCGGCCAGCAGCGAGACGATCGCATGCTGGATGCGCGAGGTATCCTGTGCCTCGTCCACGCAGAAATAGTGGTAGCGTGCCTGGAATTCGTGCAGGATCTCCGGGACCTGCCGCAGGATGCGCAGGGCATAGACCATCTGGTCGTCATAGTCCATCTGCCTGGCATTGCGCAGCGCCTGCTGATAGGCGCGGTAAAGCGCGGGGAAGCAGTCGAGCTCCTTCCACAGCAGGTCCAGCTCCTCCTTGCCCAGCATCTGATTTTTTGCATAGGCGATGAGCGTGCGGGCCTGCTTGAGCTCGGCGTCCGTCGGGTATTCGCCCTTGCACCGGAAATACAGCACGCGCAGCAGGGCGGTCTGCTCTGCCTCGCTCGAGAGCAGGGAAAAGGCGGTCCGTCCCATCCGCTGCTCATAGACGCGGATGATGCGCGCGGAGACGCCGTTGATGGTGCGAAACTCCATCCGGCTGCCAAGCTCCTCACCGAACAGGGAAGAGAAGCGGCTTCGCATGTCGCGGGTGGCAGCGACGGTATAGGTCATGGTGAGGATCTCCTCCGGGCGGACGTTGCAGCACTGCACGAGATAGCCCAGCCGCGTCACGAGTACGGTCGTCTTGCCGCTGCCGGGGACGGCCAGCAGCAGGACAGGCCCCTCGACTGCACCGGCGGCCGCCTGCTGCTGCGCATTGAGCTGCAGACCATGCGCGCGGAGGAAGCCCGCCAGCACTTCAGCAGAAGGCATGGACACGAAGGCGCTCCATGGCCTCGACGAGCCTGCTGTGCGGCAGGGCCAGATTCATCCGGATGGAGTCCGGCCACGCAAACGCCGCGCCGTCCTGCCAGATGACACCGGCACGCGCTCCGCGCTCCTCCAGTTCCAGCAGCGTCATATGATGCTCCTGCAGCCACGCGGTGCAGTCCAGAAACAGCATATAGGTCCCCTGCGGCTGCATGACCTGCACGCCGGGGAAGTGAGCGGCGATGAAATCGCAGGCATAGCGGATGTTGTCTGCCAGTACAGGGCGCAGCTCGTCGAGCCACTGTGCGCCCTCGTCCGAATAGGCTCCGAGCAGGGCATGCAGCGAGAGCACGTTGCAGGAATTGTAATGGCTGAGGTCGCCCTGCCGCGTCACGCGGTCGCGCAGCCATGGATCGGGGATGATGTGATACGAGCCGATGAGACCCGCCAGCGAGAACGTCTTGCTCGGGGCGTAGAAGGCGGCCGTGCAGCGGCGTGCATCGTCCGAGACGGAAAGCGTGGGGATGTGATGATAGCCCGGCAGGATGAGATCGGACCAGATCTCGTCTGAGAGGACAAAGCAGTCGTTTGCGGCATAGACCTCCATGGCCTTTTCCAGCTCCCACCGCTCCCAGACGCGGCCCGTCGGGTTATGCGGCGAGCAGAGGATGGCAAGGCGGATGGAATGCTCCTTCAGGCGGCGGTCCATGTCCTCGTAATCCATGCGCCAGACTCCGTTTTCATCGCGGCGCAGGGGAGAAAGCTCCGCTTTGCGGCCGAGATTATCCAGAACATGGGTAAAGCCGATGTAGGCAGGGGCGTGCAGCAGCACGGCCTCTCCGGGGACGGTCAGGGCCTGCACGGCCGAGCTGACGCCGCCAAGCACGCCGTTTTCATAGCCGATGTCCGCGCGCTTCAGGCCGGTCAGGCCGTTGCGCGTCTCCTGCCAGCGGAGAATGCAGTCAAAATATTCATCCGGCATGGAAAAATAACCGAAGTTCGGAAAAGCGAGACGCTTATGCATCGCCTCGAGGATCGGCGGCGCGGTCGGGAAGCTCATGTCCGCGACCCACATGGGGATGCGCTGCGCCGGAGCAGGGCTCACGCCCCAGGGATCGATGTTTGCGGCAATGGAATCCGCGCCGGTGCGGTCGAGCACCGTGATAAAATCATATTTCATAGTCCCTCCTGCGGCAGCTCCGTTTTTCGGATATGCCGTTTGTTTTATCATACCGGAAAGGCAGAAATTTGTCAACTCCGGCAGGGGAGCGCTTTGTGACAATGACAGGAACGACCGATTTTTATGCGGCAGATTCCAGCAAAATATACAAGTTTTTTCCGAAACGGGTGTTGACAAATTGCGCGGGCGTATACTACAATAGCCGCAAAGGAGTGATCTTGTGAAGGTTCGTGTGATCGATAAACCCTGCCTTTTTGCGGAAACCGTCTATCTTTTATACTATTATATAAATGGAATAGCATATACAAGAGACTATGAGCGTGTAAACCGAAAATTCGGCCGCTACTTGCTCGAGAAGGAGGATCAGGGCCTGCAGCTGGCGCAGGAGCTGGATCGTATCTCCGCAGCCGTCACGCAGACGCTCGACCCGCATCAGGCGCGGCTGCGCTATTTTTTTGAAAAGCTGCCGGGAACGGATGAGAAGACCTGCTGCTGCCTTGCGCACACCATGCTCGTGGCCACGCCGCTCAACTGCACCGATATTGACTCGTTTGCCGCCGAGCTGCTGCGCATGTTCCGGTATATGTCGGGCATTGGCTTCAAGATCAACGACATGAACACCATGGGCCTCGTTCTGGAGCCGCTTGATCCGCAGGAGGAGCCGGAGCCGCTGCAGGTGCAGCTGGAACGGCTGCCATGCTCCATGGAGGCACGATGGGAGATCCAGCGCGTGCTGACGGAGTTCGAGACCTATCTGCGCGAGCTGACGGAGCTGCTCCGCCCGGTCGCGGAGCAGCTGGCGGCCGAAATGCAGGCGTTGACCGAGCGGAATCGCGCGCAGCTCGCCATCTGGGAAAAGTACTTTCAGACGCACTCCGTCGACACGTTCCAGCAGGAGATGTTCCGCGCGTCGTATCTCTTCACGCAGGAGATGCAGCCGGATGAGGTCTGGATCGCGCTGTGGAACTTCAACATGGTCGGCTTCTGGACGGAGTGGTTCGAGAGCGGCGGCAAGACCGTTCGCATTGCCTATCTCGGCGCGAACCTCAGCTTTGAATTTGCGGCGGCACATCAGGTCCGGCCGGATGCCGAGACACTGTGCGCCATGATGCGCGCCTTGACCGGTAAGGACAAGCTGGAGATCCTGCGGCGCTGTGCCGCAGAGCCGTTTTCGGCGGCGCAGCTTGCGGCCTCGATGAACCTGAACTCCGGCACGGTCTCCCGGAACGTCTACGGGCTTTACAAGCTCGGCTATCTGGAGACGCGCGGCGACGGTGAGCGCGTGAATTACATCACGCGGCCCGATGCGCTCGTACGCCTGTTCCGCTGGGTACTGGAATACGTCAGCGAACAGAAGTAAGATATGGCCCGTTCGGTACCTGACCGGTGCCGGACGGGTATTTTTTACCAAATTTTTACGCCGTCAGGACTATACGACTATTTATGAGACAAATATTGAAAATAAATGCTTGCGATTTTCCTGTGTTTATGGTAACATTGGGTATGAGCTGCAAAAATTGCAGCTTGCCGCTGCAATACTGCCGACTCGGCAGGAACGGCGGGCCCGCGTACCCGGCTCGGGTGCATCAAAAAGAAGGAGGAACAGAGATTATGAGAAGTAACGTTCGCCGGCTCTTTTCGCTGCTGCTGGCAGTCGCCCTGGTGCTCGGCCTGGGTCTGACCAGCGTCGCTGCGATCGAGAGCTCTCTCCTCACGCTTCAGGTCACATCCCAGCATGTGATCCGCGGCGATGAGGTCTGCGTCGCCGTGAACACAGGCAGACGGTGTCGTGGCAGACGGAAAGCTGACCTTTGCCTACGACAGCAAGAGCCTGAAGTTCGTTGGCGCAGAGGCAGGCGAGGCCTGGCCCGCAGGCACGGAGCTCAGCCTGAAGGTCAACTCCGGCAAGAAGGACGCTGTCGTTGCGGCATTTGCCGGTGCGAAGGCTGCCAAGGCCGGCACCGTCCTGACCCTCAAGTTCGAGGCACTGCAGGAGGGCAGAACGCAGGTCGTCCTGCAGGGCGGCTACATCAGCGGCGCGAAGGATGCAAAGCTGCAGTCCACCGCTACGCTGCTCGTCGAGTGCCCGGCTTCCCGCTTTACGGACGTCGATCGGAACGAGTATTATCACGAGGGCATCGACTTCGTCGTCAGCCGCGGTTACATGATCGGCATGGGCGGCGCGAAGTTCCAGCCCAATACCGAGATGAGCCGTGCCATGCTCGTCACCGTGCTCTATCGCATCGCAGGTGAGCCCGCCGTCAAGGGCACTGCACCGTTCCGCGATGTCGAGAAGAACAGCTGGTACACGAACGCTGTCATCTGGGCTTATCAGAACAACGTCACCAACGGCGTGAGCGCAACGGAGTTTGCTCCGGAGCAGAACGTCACCCGCGAGCAGATGGTCACGATGATCGTCCGCTATGCGGAAAAGATCGGCGCTGTCACCGGCGCACGCGATGATCTGTCGCAGTTCTCCGATGGGATGCAGGTCAGCTCCTATGCGCTCGCAGCGGTGCGCTGGGCAGTTGCCGTCGGCCTGCTGCGTGGTATGGACAACGGCCGCCTCGAGCCGCAGGGCACGGCGACCCGCGCAGAGGTCGCAACGCTGCTGATGCGCTTCGCCGCTCTCCGCAAGTAAGACTTTGCGCTCCCGTACCGCTCTGCGGCGGTGCGGGGATGCTGCGAAAATGGCGGATGCCGCATCGAGATTGATGTTGGCATCCGCCGTTTTTTGTGATATCATATTTGAGGAAACTCTGAATAAATCATCTGCGGTGGATGGCGGATATTTTCCGCCAATCCATCGGTTTGAAAAACTTGAAATACACAAAGTATTCCTGCATTTTTCAAACCTTGACTTGACAGAAAATCTCTCGCCATCCACTCTTGCTGATTTAATCAGAGCTTCCTTGAGCAACACCGCACGATATGCGATTGCTGAATTGTGCAGTGCGGCTTTGAAAGTGAGGGGAAGGCATGCAGAGTTTACGGGGAAAGTTATTCCTCTCCGGGATGGATGAAAATGCGGCTTCGCTGGCCCGGAAATGGGGCCTTGGGCTGGAGCTGACGGATTTCTGCGAGGCGCGGAAATTGGAAGAACCTGCGGCCATGGAGGCTGCGCGGGCGCGCTGCAGCGGGATCAGCTCTCTCTGGCTGCATGCACCGTTTGCGGAGCTGTCGCCCTGCGCCATCGACCCGCGCGTGCGCGAGGTCGTCATGCTGCGCTTCCGGCAGACCGTGCAGGCGGCACTGTCGCTCGGCATCCGGCGCATCGTGGTGCACAGCGGCTATATCCCGCTCGTCTATTTCCCGGAGTGGTTCACGGCCCGGTCCGTCGAATTCTGGCGGGAATTTCTGCAGGACGCCCCGGACGGCCTCTGCCTTGCGCTGGAAAACGTGATGGAGCCGGGGCCGGATATGCTCGTGCAGATCGCTGCGGGCGTCGATGACCCGCGCTTCGGCCTGTGCCTCGATGTCGGCCATGCCAATACCCGCGTGAGCGAAACGCCGCCTCTGGACTGGATCGCGCCGATGGCCCCGTGGCTGCGCCATGTGCACCTGCACAACAACGACGGCGACTGGGACCTGCACGACGCGCTCGGGCAGGGCATGATCCCGATGCCGGATATCCTTGCCGCGCTGGCGGAGCAGTGCCCGGCGGCGGATTATACGATCGAAAATCAGAACTGTGAGCCCTCGCTGCGCTGGCTTTGCGCGCGGGGCTATCTGGAGGAACCATGACAGAGCAGGAATTTCAGACCTTTCTGCGCTCCATCCGCCCGGCGGACCGCGCCGCGATGGACGCTGCCGCTCGCCGTCAGGCGGAGCTGGCCAAGCCACCGGGCAGTCTCGGCACGCTGGAGGATGTCTCCATCCGGCTGGCAGGACTGACCGGCCGGGTGAAAAATCGGATCGACCGCTGCCGCGTGCTCGTGTTCGCGGCGGATAACGGCGTTACGGCCGAGGGCGTTTCGGCAACGCCGGTCTCGGTCACGCTCAGTCAGTCTATCAATATGACACGGCATATCACGGGCATGTCCGCCCTGGCAGCGGCCTTTGGCGATTCCGTCGTCGTGACGGACGTCGGCATCGACGCGGATGTCCGCTGCCCGGAGATCGTGGATCGGAAGATCCGCCGCTCCACCGGCGATATCGCGCGGGAGCCCGCCATGACGCGAAAGCAGGCGCTGACGGCCATTTCCGTCGGCATGGAGCAGGCGCAGCGCGCCGCGCAGGACGGTATGCAGGCCGTCGGCATCGGCGAGATGGGCATCGGCAACACCACGACGTCGGCCGCCGTTCTGGCGGCGCTGACCGGCCTTGCGCCGGAGGAGCTGACCGGCCGCGGCGCGGGTCTGACGGACGATGCCTTCCGGAAGAAAAAGGACGTGATCCGGCGTGCGCTCACGCTGCACCGGCCGGACCCGGCAGACCCCGTCGGCGTGCTGGCCGCCGTCGGCGGTCTGGACCTTGCGGCCATGACGGGGGCGTTCCTCGGCCTTGCCGCAGCGCATGTCCCGGCCGTAGCCGACGGGCTCATCTCCGTGGTCGCAGCCCTGTGCGCCGTGCGCCTGTGCCCGGCTGCGCGGGATGCGATCTTCCTGTCCCATGCCTCAAAGGAGCCGGGCTACCGCCGCGCTGCGGAGGAGCTGGGCCTTGCGCCCTTCCTGCAGCTCGGCATGCGGCTGGGCGAGGGGAGCGGCTGTCCGCTGGCCTTTCAGGTGCTGAAGGCCGCCTGCGCTGTCATGAATGGCATGGCGACATTTGCGGAGGCCGCCATCAACGACGATTATCTGGAGTCTATCCGCACGCCGGATGCGTTCCGGGTGGATACGCCATGAAAATTTTACTGGTCGGCGGCAGCAAAAGCGGAAAAAGCGGCCTTGCGCAGCGGCTTTGCGTCCGGCTTGCCGCTGATGCGCCCATGATCTACTGGGCGACGATGGAGCCGGTGGACGGCGAGGACCGCGCCCGCATCGCCCGCCATCTGGACGAGCGCGCGGGCTGGGGCTTCAGCACGGTCGAGTGCGGCCGAGCGCTGGAGCGCGCCGCACTGCCGGAGAGGGCTTGCGTGCTGTTTGACAGCGTGACGGCTTTGCTTGCAAACGAGATGTTCTCCGGCGCGCAGCCGGATGCCGCCGCCCCGGAGCGGGCAGCGCAGGAGCTGCTGGCGCTCAGCTGCCGTGCTGCACATCTGGTCTGCGTCTGCGACGATATTTTCCGCGACGGTGCGGCCTATGACGAATGGACGGAGCGCTACCGCAGCGGCCTTGCGCGCGTCTGCCGCACGCTTGCGGCGGAATTCGACACAGTCTGCGAGGTCACGGCCGGACTGCCGCATCTTTGGAAGGGGGAATTGCCGTGAAGCGCTGGTTCACAGGCTTTATGATGTCATGGGGCATGTTTCTGGCCATTCCGTGCCCGTGCCGCATCTGGGACGAGAAGGCGCGGCCGCACATGGTCGCCTGCCTGCCGCTCACGGGCGGCGTAGTCGGGCTCGTGTGGGCGGCGATGGCATGGCTGCTGCAGCGCCTCGGCTGCGCTGCGCCGCTGCGGGCGGTGCTGCTGGCCGCTGCTCCGTGGCTCGTCACGGGCTTTTTGCATCTCGACGGCTATATGGATGTCTGCGATGCCCTGCTGTCGCGCCGCGACCTTGCCACGCGGCAGAAAATTCTGAAGGATTCGCACTGTGGCGCCTTCGCCGTCATCTGTATGGTCCTGCTGGCCGCGGGCCAGTGCGCGCTGTTTGCGGGTGCGCCGTGGCTGCGCCTGCTGCCGCTCGGAGCGATCCCCGTGGCGAGCCGCGCCTGCGCTTCCGTTGCCGTGCAGCGCCTGCGCCCGATGGGCACGAGCCAGTATGCCGCCATGCAGCGCGGAACGGGCCTGCAGCTCGTGTTCCCGCTCGTGTGTCTGCTGGCGGCCTGCGTTGTGCCGCCTGTGCTCTGCGGGGCGGCCGGGCTTGCGCCGCTTGCGGCGGCGGCGGGCTACTGCCTTGCCGTCTGGCGCGGCTTCCGGCAGCTGGACGGCATGTCCGGTGATATTTCCGGCTTCGGTCTGACGCTCGGCGAGCTGGCCGGGGCGGCGGTCTTATGTTTTGTGAGGTAAGAAAATGATCCTGATCTTGGGCGGCGCGTGGCAGGGAAAGCTCACCTGGGCGGCGTCGCATGGTATGGTCGGACCGGTGTTCGACCTGAAGGATGGCTGGCCCGAAGCGCCCGTGCGCTGCTGCCGCCATCTTGAAGCGCTGACGCGCGCGGCTTCCGACCGCGGCGAGACGGCGCAGCAGGTGCTGGACCGCCTGCTGCCGCTGACGCGGGATGCATTTGTCATCTCACGCGAGATCGGCTCCGGTGTCGTGCCGCTCGATGCGGCGGAGCGCCGCTGGCGCGAGGTGCACGGCGCGGTGCTGCAGGGCCTT
>OHGX01000864.1_pt1 | contig 12681 bp, 7 predicted proteins | sample 1567841 | NCBI WGS metagenome assembly OHGX01 (sample SAMEA3879587, study PRJEB24766) | human gut metagenome | biome: human-associated habitat; feature: feces | place: USA | collected 1985/1987 | reverse complement strand
AATCAAAGGTAGAGGATTTCTTTTGGAGATATTAATGAAAGACAAACAGATTAAAATCGAAAAGACTATATTTTATATGCTGTTACTAATGGTAATGGTATATAGGGGTGTTATTCTTTTTAAATATTCATTTTATTATGTTGATGATGACCAGGCATTGATGTGGTACGGAACTGTTTCGTTTGCTCATTTTGATTTTCATGAGCCATGTTTTTTTGGACAGTCATATGGAAGCATGATTGAATCACTGCTGGCAGTACCGTTTTATTTTCTTCATATACCGCTTAAAGTGGCACTTCCCGTTTCAACATTAATTTTTACAACACTGCCATTTTTATATCTGGGTATAAAAAGCCTTGAAAATAACAGAATGGTTGCAGCTTATATTATATTGTTTGTATATGGTGCTATGAGTTATGACTGGGATGTGCTTACATCTATTCCAAGGGCGTTCGTTGGAGGATTTATATTTGGAGTAATAGGTGGTGTGCTTATAAATGAAGAAGGTAAATGGTATAAATATCTCATAGCATCATATTGCATATATCTTGGGTACATTATAACAAATACAGTTGTTGCAATTGCAGGAATGTCATATCTTGCAATGGTTTTATATAATAAAATTGATAAAGATTTTATTAAAAAGCGTTTTCCGGGGCTGATAGCCGGTAATGTGCTTGGATTTATTACAGGGTACTTTATAAAAATGTTTTATGTAAATAATCCTGATTATAATCTTCATCCTGCTTATAATGCTGCGGTAAGTCTTGAAGTTTTAAGAGAAAATATTGCAGATTTTAATGAAATAGCAGGCTGGTTTACACCAGTGACCATAGGGGCGGTATGGATTATTGTAATGCTTGTGATTGTATGGATATGCATATACAGAGGTGCATTTAAGCCACTTATAATGACAGCGTTTGCCTTTTTTGGATTTATTGCTATACTGTCACTTGATAAAATGGAAGATTATATGCCGGGAACACTTTTATATGGCCAGCTTAGGATGCTGTTGTTTGTTCCGTACATGATTGCATTAGTCGTATTTTTGTGCTCATGTTATGATGAATCTGTGTGGAACAGAAAAAAGACATATGCGGGATGTATAGTTATGGTATTATGTTTTCTTGCAGTAATGGTCATAAAGAGTAATATAATAATAAAAGAAATTATCTCAGAAGACAGTGTTTTGTATAATTCAGAAGTTATAAATTTACAACAGTCAGATGACCTGATTGAAAATGCAAGAGAAGCAGGGCGGATAGCAGTTGAAAATAATTGTGATGTTGTGATTCAGGTTGATGATAATAAAGCGTTTGGATATATATGTGCCGCATTGAATTATAATAAATTTGTTCAATATAATGCAGAATATGACAGAAGGACGTGGGTATATCACAATATGCAGCATCCGGGAAATTTCAGATGTCTTCTCGTAAAATATAACAGCGATGACGGATTATCGACAGAAGTTGTAGAAATATATGATGAGCCTGTGACACAATGGCTTTACGATAATATGGGATTAACAAGAAATAATTAAAAGTTTAAACTACTTTATCAAAAGCTATTTGTATAAGTTTAACAAAAAAACTCGATAAAATTTGATAAAAGTGTTGAAGAATTAATTTTATTTTGATAAAATAATTCAAGTGGTTTTTTATTAATAAATATAACTTTAAGAAAAGAGGTATATGATGAAGATAGCAGTTGTAGGAACAGGATATGTTGGCCTTGTAACAGGAGCTTGTCTTTCGGACTTAGGAAATAACGTATGGTGCGTTGATGTTAATGAAGAAAAGATTAACGCATTAAAGAATGGAGAAATTCCGATTTACGAACCGGGACTTGAAGATCTTGTTATGAACAACTTTAAGGCAGGAACTTTAAAGTTCACAACAAAGATTCATCAGGCACTTGCTGATTCAGATATATGTTTTATAGCAGTTGGTACACCTATGGGTGAAGACGGAAGTGCAGATTTACATTATGTATTAGGCGTTGCGGAAAGCATCGGACAGTACATGGATCATCATATGTATATTATAGATAAATCAACAGTTCCTGTTGGTACAGCACAGAAGGTACGTGCAAAGGTTCAGGAAGAACTTGACAAGAGAGGAAGCAGTCTTACATTTGATGTTATCTCTAATCCTGAATTCTTAAAAGAAGGTACAGCTATTTCTGACTGCCAGAGACCTGACAGAATTGTTATTGGTACAGATAATGATAATGCAGCAAAGGTAATGAAAGAACTTTATCTTCCACTTGTACGTAACAATGAAAATATTATTTTTATGGATATTGCAAGTGCAGAGATGACAAAGTATACAGCTAATGCAATGCTTGCAACAAAGATTTCATTTATGAATGAGATTTCAAATATCTGTGAGAGAGTTGGAGCTGACGTTAACAAGGTTCGTCTTGGTATTGGTTCAGATAAGAGAATTGGTTATTCATTCATTTATCCAGGCTGTGGATACGGCGGAAGCTGCTTCCCTAAAGATGTTCAGGCACTTATCAAGACAAGCAAAGATTTCGGTTATACAACAAAGATTCTTAATGCTGTAGAGGAAGTAAACTTTGAACAGAAGCATGTAATTCCAAGAAAGGTTGTAGAGCGTTTCGGCGAAGACCTTACAGGAAAGACATTTGCAATATGGGGACTTGCATTTAAGCCTGATACAGATGATATGAGACAGGCAGCAGCCATCACAATCATCAATGAACTTACAAAGCGTGGTGCAAAAGTTAAGGCTTATGACCCTAAGGCAGAAAAAGAAGCAAGAGTATGCTACCTTAAAGATAATAAGAATGTTGAATACTGTGACAGCAAGTATACTGTACTTGTAGATGCAGATGCAATGATTCTTGTAACAGAATGGAAAGAGTTCAGACAGCCGGATTTCATTGAAATCAAGAAGAGACTTAAAAATCCTGTTATATTTGACGGACGTAACCAGTTTGATGCACACAGCCTTTCTGATAAAGGATTTGAATATTACCAGATTGGTGTCAGCAGCAAGTTAAATAAATAATAATATTACAAAATGCGGCTGCTTTATGGCAGCTGCAATTTTGGGATGGAGATTAAAATGAAAAGAATATTAGTTACAGGCGGAGCGGGATTCTTAGGCTCTAACCTCTGTAAAAGACTTATAAAAGAAGGCAACCATGTAATCTGTGTTGACAACCTTTACACAGGCCGTATGGTAAATATTGAAGAACTTATGGATAATCCTGAGTTTGAATTTATCAACCATAATATAATTGAGCCGCTTGATATAGACAATCTTGATGAGATTTACAATCTTGCATGCCCTGCAAGCCCTCCACATTATCAGAAGTCACCAACATATACAACTAAAACATGTGTACTTGGTATTCTTAATATGCTTGAACTTGCAACAAAGAATAATGCAAAGATTATGCAGTTCTCAACAAGTGAGGTTTATGGAGATCCTTTCGTACATCCACAGGTTGAGACATACAGAGGAAATGTTAATCCAATCGGTATCCGTTCATGTTATGATGAAGGAAAGAGAGTTGCGGAAACACTCTGTTTCGATTATAACAGGGAATTCGGAACAAGAATCAAGGTTATAAGAATATTTAACACATACGGACCTATGATGGATCCTAAAGATGGCCGAGTGGTTTCTAATTTCATTATTCAGGCACTTAAAGGAGAGGATATTACTATATACGGTGATGGTTCACAGACACGTTCATTCTGTTATGTTGACGACCTTATTGAAGGTATTGTAAGAATGATGGCGTCAAGAGAAGATTTCTTAGGACCTGTAAATCTTGGTAATCCTGGAGAATTCACAATCCGTGAACTTGCAGAAATCGTACTTGAGATGGTAGACACAAAATCAAAGCTTGTATGCATGGATTTACCAAAGGATGATCCTACACAGAGAAAGCCTGATATAACAGTTGCAGGAAGAGAGCTTAACGGATGGGCACCTAAGATTTCGTTAAGAGAAGGTCTTGTTCCTACAATAGAGTATTTTAAGAAGACAATCTAAAGGGATGGTTAATGCCTGATGGTTATTTTATATAACTGTCAGGTGTTTTTTGTTGCGTAAATTTTCCATTTGAGTTAAAATAATCTAATGTATTAAAACAGATTAATTATAATGGAGAAAAAAATGGAGAAAACATTAAAGTTATTTGTACCGGGCAGATTATGCCTTTTTGGGGAACACAGTGACTGGGCAAGTCTTCATAGAGTTATGAATTCTGCAATTGTGCCGGGACATGCAATAGTTACGGGAGTTGAACAGGGAATTTACGCAACTGTTTCAATGGCAGATAAATTTATAGTTGAAAGCGAACTTGCAAGCTTTAAAAATGAATCATTTGAGTGTGAGATGGATTCAAAAAAGCTTAGAGAAACAGCACAGGAAGGTGGATTTTTTTCGTATGTTGCAGGAGTCGCATCTTATGTTATAGACCATTACAGGGTAAAAGGATTAAGAATTCATATCGACGAGATGGATCTTCCTATTAAGAGCGGTCTTTCTTCAAGTGCGGCTATATGTGTTCTTGTTGCGAGAGCTTTCAATGAAATGTATGAACTTCAGTTAAACACAATGGGGGAAATGAATATAGCATTTTACGGAGAACAGAGAACACCATCAAGATGCGGAAGACTTGACCAGGCATGTGCATTCGGCGTTATGCCTGTAAATATGACATTTGACGGAAACGAAGTTTTTGTTGACAAGATAAAAGTAAAGAAACCGTTATACTGGGTATTTTCGGAGCTTAACGGAAGCAAGGATACGGTAAAAATTCTTTCTGACTTAAACAAATGTTATCCTTTTGCCGAGACAGAAATCGAAAAGAACGTGCAAAAGGCATTGGGAATCGAAAATGAAAAGCTCATAGCAAAAGCAACCAAAGCTATCGAGAGCGGAGATGCAGAGCAGGTTGGGTCATTGATGGTTGAGGCACAAAATATGTTTGACAGTATGGTTGCTCCGGCTTCTCCCAAAGAACTTGCTGCACCTCAGCTTCACAAGGTACTTAATGACGAAAATATAAAGAAATACACATATGGTGCAAAAGGTGTCGGCTCACAGGGCGATGGTTCTGTCCAGTTCTTGGCAAAAGATGAGCAGTCACAGGCCGAATTGATAAAATATATCAAAGACGAATATAACATGGATGGCTTTACATTGACGCTCAAGCCTGAGAAGAAGGTAAGAAAAGCCATAATTCCTGTTGCGGGCTTCGGTACAAGACTTTATCCTGAGACGAGAGCGATAAAGAAAGAATTTTTCCCGATTATTGATAAAGATGGTTATGTAAAGCCTGTGATTATGAATCTTTTGGAACAGTTAGAGGCATCAGGAATAGAAGAGATATGTCTTGTGATAGGAGAAGAAGAACAGTCACAGTATGATGCATTTTTCAGTCCTCTTTCTCAGGAGCATATCAGCAAGCTGTCAGAAGAAAAACGTGCATATGAGGAGAAGATTCTTGAGATTGGCAAGAAAATAACATATGTATATCAGAAAGAGCGTAAAGGATTTGGACATGCTGTATATCAGTGTCGTGAATTTGCTGGCAATGAACCGGTTCTGCTTCTTTTAGGGGATATGATATATCAGTCATTTGAAGAGCGAACATGCAGCCTTCAGCTTATCGAGGCATATGAGGAGTGCGGGAAAACAATGATTTCTATGCAGGACGTTCCGCTTGAGAAAGTTTCCCGTTATGGTATTATGTGTGGAAAATGGGAAAACAGCAATGAGAATCTTCTTAAAATAACACAGATGGTAGAAAAACCGGATGTCAATTATGCAAAAGATTGTCTGAGAGTAAAGACGAAGAATGATGGGGATAAGTATTATTGTGCATATGGTCAGTATATTCTTACTCCTGAAGTGTTTGAAGTTCTTGAGTACAATATTGACAATAATATTACAACAAAGGGAGAAATACAGCTTACAGATGCCTTGGATAAAGTAAGAGAAAACTCTGGAATTATGGGATTTGTATTCAATGGCAAGGTGTTTGATGTCGGAACTCCAGAGATGTACAGAGATACAATTATGAATTATGGAATGTAGACATATATAAGATATGAGGGATGTTATTAGGAGGAAGTTATGGCATTTGCTTCAACAGGTTTTTTGATTTTTCTTCTTGTGGGAGTAATCGTATATTACCTGATACCAAAAAAGTTTCAATGGATATGGCTTTTAATTTTAAGTTATTATTTTTATATGTGTTCAGGTGTAAAAACACTTGGATTGATTATTACGACAACAATAACAACTTTTCTTGGTGGTATCTGGCTTGAAGAGATTACATTAAAAAGAGATGGATGGTTTAAAGAACATAAAGCGGACATGTCTTCAGAAGAAAAAAAGGCATATAAGGCGAAGACAAAAAAATACAAAAGGCTCATTCTTGCATTGATTCTTGTAATTAACTTCGGAATCCTTGCAGTTATAAAATACTACGGATTTACGGTAGACAACATAAACGCGTTGCTGTCAGGTGTATTTCATATGAATGTCGGGCTTAAAAGATTTGATTTTCTTTTGCCGCTCGGAATATCATTTTATACATTCCAGTCAATGGGTTACATTATTGATATGTACCAGGGAAAATATAAGGCTGACAGGAATTTGTTTAAGTTCGCACTGTTTGTCTCATATTTTCCGCAGATACTTCAGGGACCTATCGGAAGATACAACCGTCTTGCACATCAGTTTTTTGAGAAGCATGAATTTGACTTGGTGAGAATCCAGCACGGTTTACAGCTTATGGCGTGGGGATTTTTCAAGAAAATGGTACTTGCAGACAGAGCCGCACTTATTGTTGAAGAAGTATTCAGATATGTTCATCTTTACCACGGATTTACCGTGTTGTTCGGTGTTTTGGCATATACATTGCAACTGTATGCCGATTTCTCGGGCGGAATGGATATTGTAATGGGTGCGTCCGAAATGTTTGGCGTAAAGCTCGACCAGAATTTCAAACAGCCGTTTTTCTCAAATTCAATATCGGATTTCTGGCACCGTTGGCATATAACACTCGGAACATGGATGAAAGATTATATATTCTATCCGTTTTCACTGTCGAAGGCAATGAACAAATTCGGTAAATTCACGAAAAAAGTTTTTGGAAATACAGTGGGAAGATGTCTTCCTATATGCCTTGCGAACCTGCTTATCTTCTTTATAGTAGGTGTATGGCACGGCGCACAGTGGAAGTATATAGCATATGGTTTTTATAACGGATTTCTGATTGCCGCAAGCAATTTATTTGAGCCGTTATATCCTAAGATATTTAAGGCTCTTCATATTAACAATGAAGGTCGTGCATGGAAACTTGTACGCATATTAAGGACATTTGTGCTTGTTGTTATAAGCTTTTATTTTGATGTCTGTGAAAGCCTTTATGCAGCATTATATATGATGAGAAGCACGGTTACGGGATTTACTTTCAAGACATTTACCGATGGTTCATTGCTTAAATTAGGAGTGGACTATTATGGGATGTGCATTATATTTGTTGGATGTGTAATATGGTTTATAGTAAGCCTGTTAAAAGAAAAAGGAATAGATATAAGAGAAGCACTTGACAGAAAACCATGGATTGTAAGATGGGCTGTATATGGTGCATTGATTGTAGCAATACCGGTATTTGGAAAGGTAAGTAATACGATAGGAGGCTTTATGTATGCACAGTTCTGATGACAAAAAGAAGAAATTTTTTGCATGGATGAGAGTAGTTTTATTTATGCTTTGTCTCATTGCTGTATGTTCGATATTAAAGTTTGCGATTATGCCACCAAGTTATGCAAGAGTTATAATTCATACAATGAATGACAAAGATGAGAATTATGATACTATTGTATTGGGAGCATCACATGGAAGAAGTGCTATTAATCCATATAAGCTTGATGAAAAGCTGAGTTGCAATTCGTTAAATGTGTGTATTCCAAATGAGACGATAAAGGATTCATATTATCTTTTACAGGAAGCGGCAAGGACAAATGACATAAAAACGGTCATACTTGATATTGATTATCAATATTGGTATGGGTTGAAAGAAAATAATTATTTTTCGACATTTATATATGATCAGCTTAGTTTGTCGTCTGTTAAAGCAAAATATTTTACAGATAATCTTCTGGATGAGGATTTCAGAGTGGCATTGACACGCTGGGCAGGATACAGTTATCTTATTAAAAATGCAAAGAGCAATCTTAAAACAAAGTTGACTAAAGATTATTTTGATTATAGCATAGAGTGCGTTGATAACAGAGATGGCGGTGGACCGTATCTTGGCAAAGGATTTTTTTATCGTCAGAAACTTGATGAGGATAGCGGATTTGGTGAGTTTAAGGCAATTTCGTTTGATGCTGATGGTGTTGACAAAGAGACGGTCGAGATTTTTAGAAAGATAGTAAAATATTGTAAAGACAAAAATATAAGACTTGTATGTGCCACATCTCCAATAACACCATCTATGCTTACATGCGGTGATTATGGAAAGGTTACAGAATATTTTACATCATTATGTGAAGAACAGGATGTTGAATATTATGATTTTAATCTAATAAAAGACGATGTGCTTGATTTTGAAGATACAGATTATGTTGATTATGACGGACATATGGTTGGTGAGCTTGCTGACAGGTACTCCCATGTTCTGGGAGATGTTATTAGCAGAACGCAGGAATATTATGGCAAAGAATCTTCGGAAGTAGAAAGTGTAGTATCAGATTCGTTTTATGCTTCATATGATGAAATGTCAAAAAACATGAATTATGTTCAGCTTGCTGATATGAAGGTTGAACCAATAAAACTTGATAATGGTGGGTATGCAGTTAATATAAATGCAATACTTGACGGAGGTAAGAATGTTACTCCTGAATGCCGTGTTGTTATAAAGAGCATGGATACCAAAAAAATTCTATACGACAGTGGATATAGTGATAATATGCAGTATCATTATGAATTTGATGATAAAATATATATTGCGATAAATGTGTATGGAAGAAATAAAGGAAGCAGTGAAGAATATGAAGCAAAATCAAAGACAAAAAAGATTTTGTTAAATGATGAAACTGTAAATAAGTATCGAACTAAAAAGAAATCTTCAAATTAATTGTAAGATTCAAATTAATAAAATAATAAATTGCATTATATTTTAAACTATGATATAATTTATAAACATGGGCGATAGCCCATAAGGGCGGATTCCCGAGTGGCCAAAGGGGACAGACTGTAAATCTGCTGGCTATGCCTTCGAAGGTTCGAATCCTTCTCCGCCCATTAAGCCGGTGTGGCGGAACTGGCAGACGCACAGGACTTAAAATCCTGCGGGACTTATACTCCCATACGGGTTCGATTCCCGTTGCCGGCATAAACATATGACAGCAAAGTGGATAGATTTACACTTTGCTGTTTTTTTACGTTATTGGAGGGGTTATGGTTAATCTTGATGGAAAATTATCAGTTGTAATGCCGGCGTATAATGAGGAAAAACTCATATACAATAGTATTAAAACAACTATTTCTGTTATTTCTGGATTTGTAAAAGATTTTGAGATAGTTGCGGTAAATGATGGCAGCACTGATGCGACCAAAGAGGAAATAAAGCGTGCCATGAAAGAAGATGGCAGAGTAAGAATGGTGTCATCTGATAAAAACAGGGGTAAAGGTACGGCTATAATATCAGGCGTAACAGAGTCAGAAGGAAAATATATTGCATTTCTTGATGCGGACCTTGAACTTAATCCTTCACAGCTTGAGAGTTACCTTCGCAAGATGATTGATGATAATGCAGATGTTGTAATCGGATGCAAATTTCACAAAGATTCAAAACTAAGTTATCCTTTAATACGTAAAATAATAAGTATGGGATATTATATAATGCTGCTCATTCTTTTTCATCTTAATGTAAAAGATACACAGACAGGATTAAAAGTATTTCGTGCAGAAGCGATAAGACCGGTGGCACATCTTGTGAGGACTTCAGGATTTGCATATGACATAGAACTGCTTGTTGCACTTAACAGGAGAGGATGTACTATTGCACAAATGCCTGTAACTGTGGTATATGTAAGGGATAAGAATACAAAAAGAATTGGAATGAAAGATATATGGCGTGCGTTTAAAGATACATGGGCTATATTTATAAGAGTTTATTTTAAACATTATTATGACTAGATATTTGCATATATAAATAAAAATTGATATAATAAAAAAGTATATGATTAATAGATGCGAAAGGACGATAAAGATGCATTACGATTATCTTGTTGTTGGTGCCGGACTTTACGGTGCAGTATTTGCACATGAGGCAAAGAAAAAAGGAAAGACCTGTCTGGTTATAGAAAAAAGAAATCATATAGCAGGTAATATATATTGTGAAAATGTTGAAGGGATTAATGTACATGTATATGGTGCACACATTTTTCACACTTCTGACAAATTTATATGGGATTATATAAATGAGTTCGCAGAATTCAATAATTATATTAATTCACCGATTGCAAAGTATAAAAATGAATTATATAACCTTCCTTTCAATATGAATACATTCAGCAAGATGTGGGGAATAAGCACTCCACAGGAGGCAAAAGATATTATTGCAGCACAGATTGCAGACCTTAATATAACAGAGCCAAAGAATCTTGAAGAACAGGCATTATCACTTGTCGGAAAAGATGTATATGAAAAGCTTATAAAGGGATATACTGAGAAACAGTGGGGAAGAGACTGCAAAGAACTTCCTTCATTTATAATTAAGAGACTGCCGTTAAGATTTGTATATGATAACAATTATTTTAATGACAGATATCAGGGAATTCCAATTGGCGGATATACTAAGATAGTAGAAGAGATGCTTGAAGGAATTGAGGTAAGGCTTGATACTGACTATCTTGCAAACAGGGAAGAATTTGATTCCATGGCAGATAAGATTGTATACACAGGGATGATTGACCAGTTTTATGATTATAAGCTGGGAGTTCTTGAATACCGTTCGGTAAGATTTGAGACGGAGACGCTTGCAACTGATAATTATCAGGGAAATGCAGTTGTCAATTATACAGAACGTGAAGTTCCTTATACAAGAATTATTGAGCATAAACATTTTGAATTTGGAAAACAGCCGGTTACGGTAATTTCAAGGGAATATTCAAGTGAGTGGCATAAAGGTGATGAGCCTTATTATCCGATTAACAATGAAAGAAATAATGAGCTGTATCAGAGATATAGAGAGCTTGCAGATAAAGAAAAACGTGTGATTTTCGGTGGAAGATTAGGCGGATATAAATATTACGATATGGATAAAGTTATTAAAGCTGCACTTGAAATGTGTAGTGAAGAATTGGTTTAAGGGGAATGAAAATGGAAAAAGAGGACAGGGAATTAATTAAGTTATTAAATGATTCTAAAAAAGGCAATAAAAACAGCTTTGAAAAATTCACAAGACTTGTATATCAGGAAGTTTATAATCTTGTTGCATTTGTCTATATAACAAAGGAATCAAGAGAGAAGCTTACCAAGCACGTTCTTGTCAGAATGTTCAAAAATGCTTCAGAGTTTGATAATGAAGAACTTGATATACATTTGTGGATTGCCCGTTTTACAACAGTTGAAGTCTATAATGTGTGCAAAAAACAGAATGGTGAATTATTTGATACACAGATTTCTGCCGAAGAGTACAATTATGATTCAATAAGTGAAGATTCAGAATTTGCAAAATGTGCAGCTGATTATAATCAGGCATTTCTTGATATAGATCAGTTAAATGAGATTATGACAGATTTTGAGGATTTTTCAAAGGGACAGAGGCTCCTATATCTTATGTTTGCATATGAGAGTTATACGATAGACGAGATTGAGGATTTACTTGAAATTGACAGCACATTTATCGGCACACAGATTATGCAGATACGAGGTATGCTCGGACTTGATATGGTATCATTGGATGGTGATGGACCACAAGTACATGTGGCAGATGAGGATTCATCAGAGGATGAGACAGATGATGAAGATAGTTCCGATGACAGTGTACCTGAAATTGATTTTGATGATAATGACAATTATTCTGACAGATATGATGCTAAGAGTGCAAATCATGGAATTAAGGCAGATGCACGTATGAGAGGAATAATAGCAATATGTGCGGCATTAGTGGTTGTGCTTGCGGTGGTAACTGTTGCAATTGCCGGACGTATAAAGAAAAATAAGTCAAAGAGCACATTTAATCCTACGCCTGTTACAACAGCGGCAGAAGAAGCTACAACTAAGAAGTCATCAAAGAATAATAATGCAACAACAAAGGCGGCAGAGACGACAACAACTAAAGCAGCAGAGACTGATGAACAGACAGAGGCTGCAACAACTAGAAGAACGCAGACTCAAACGAATGATACTGAGGCTGCCGGAGATACCGAAGATGGTGGAAACGCAGGAACAGGCGGAGACGACAGCGGAAACGCAGGCGGAAGCGGTTCAGGTGACAGCGGAAGCACAGGTGGAAGCGGTTCAGGCGATAGCGGAAGCACAGACGGAAGCGGTTCAGGCGATAGTGGAGACACAGGCGGAAGCGGATCAGGCGATAGCGGAAGCACAGGCGGAAGCGGATCAGGTGACAGCGGAAACACAGATGGAAGCGGATCAGGTGACAGCGGAA
>OHGX01000861.1_pt1 | contig 12706 bp, 8 predicted proteins | sample 1567841 | NCBI WGS metagenome assembly OHGX01 (sample SAMEA3879587, study PRJEB24766) | human gut metagenome | biome: human-associated habitat; feature: feces | place: USA | collected 1985/1987 | reverse complement strand
GCGCCTGTGGTCAGAGGCCGAAAGGGAGAGCATGTAAAGCTGCTGGAGAAGGCAAAGAAGAGCGGATTTGTCAGAGTGGTTGTCGATGGCAGCATGTATGAGCTGTCGGAGGAGATAAAGCTCGATAAGAACAAGAAGCACAGTATAGATATAGTTGTCGATCGTCTGGTTGTAAGACAGGATGTGGAGAGGCGACTCACAGATTCCATAGAGACCGCACTTCAGCTTGCAGAGGGGCTTATGAAGATTGAGGTGATCGGGGAGAGGGATGAGAATGGTGTTCAGAAGGAGAATACCATTATCAATTTCTCAGACAGCTTTTCATGCCCGGATTGCGGAATCAGCATAGATGAGATAGAGCCGAGAAGCTTTTCGTTCAACAATCCATTTGGCGCATGCCCGACATGTGCAGGTCTTGGCTTCAAGATGGAATTTGATCCGGATCTTATGATACCCGATCAGAGTTTGTCGATAAATGATGGAGCCATAGTGGTTCTGGGATGGCAGTCGTGCAATGATGGCAAAAGCTATTCAAATGCAATACTCAGGGCACTCAGTGCGGAGTATGGATTCTCTCTTGATACGCCATTTCAGGATTATCCACAGGATATCAAGGATCTCTTATTATATGGAAAGAACTCTCGCCCGGTTAAGGTGTACTATAAGGGACAGCGCGGGGAGGGAGTGTATGATATAACATTTGAGGGACTCATAAAGAGTGTTGCCAGAAGATACAGGGAGACATCTGCGGAGTCCACAAAGGCTGAGTATGAGACATTCATGACGATAACTCCTTGTGAGGTCTGTGGTGGCAAGAGACTTAAGCCTACAGCCCTTGCGGTGACGGTTGGAGATAAGAATATTGCTGAACTTACAGAACTACCTATCACAGAACTTGCAAAGTTCATGAAAGATCTGGAGCTCACTGACAGACAGAAGATGATAGGTGCGGCCATACTCAAGGAGATAAGGTCGAGACTGCATTTTCTTATTGATGTGGGACTTGACTATCTGTGTCTGAGTAGAGGTACAAGCACGCTCTCAGGTGGAGAGGCACAGAGAATAAGACTTGCCACGCAGATAGGTTCAGGTCTGGTCGGAGTTGCATATATTCTGGATGAGCCAAGTATCGGACTTCATCAGAGAGACAATGACAAGTTGATCGCAGCGCTCAAGAATCTGAGAGACCTTGGAAATACACTGATAGTTGTAGAGCACGACGAGGATACCATGAGGGCGGCGGATCACATCATAGATATAGGACCGGGAGCCGGTGCAAATGGTGGATATGTGGTAGCTGAGGGTACGGCTGAAGACATTATGAAATGTGAGAATTCTATCACCGGTGACTACTTAAGCGGCAGGAAGAAGATAGAGGTTCCGGATGTGAGGAGAAAGCCAACTGGATGGCTCACTGTCAAAGGTGCTGCTGAAAATAACCTCAAGAATATAGATGTGGATATTCCGCTTGGTATTTTTACATGTGTCACAGGTGTCTCCGGTTCCGGAAAGAGCAGTCTTGTCAATGAGATACTTTATAAGAGACTGGCAAGAGACCTCAACAGGGCGAGGACTATACCGGGTGAGCATGATGATATTATAGGAATAGAGAAGCTTGACAAGGTTATAGCGATTGACCAGTCACCTATAGGAAGAACTCCGAGATCCAATCCGGCTACCTACACAGGTACGTTTGACCTGATAAGAGACCTGTTTGCCGGTACAAAGGATGCCAAGGCAAGAGGTTACGGTAAGGGAAGATTCAGCTTCAATGTATCCGGAGGACGATGCGAGGCATGTCGTGGAGACGGAATCATCAAGATAGAGATGCACTTCCTGCCAGATATATATGTGCCATGTGAGGTGTGTGGAGGAAAGAGATACAACAGAGAGACTTTGGAGGTCAAGTACAAGGGCAAGAGTATCAATGAAGTTCTCGATATGACAGTTGATGAGGCGTGCGAGTTCTTTGCAAATGTGCCAAGGATACTGAGGAAGATAGAGACTCTCCGTGATGTGGGACTCGGATATATCAAGCTTGGACAGCCGTCCACCACTTTGTCAGGAGGAGAGGCACAGAGAATCAAACTTGCAACTGAGCTGTCAAGACGTGGAACGGGAAAGACTATATATGTGCTTGACGAGCCAACCACCGGACTTCATTTTGCTGATGTTCACAGGCTTGTGGATATACTCAGAAGGCTCAGTGAAGGCGGCAACACAGTGGTGGTTATCGAACATAATCTTGACGTTATCAAGACCGCAGATTATATTATTGACATGGGACCTGAAGGAGGCGCAGGCGGTGGAACGGTCATTGCCAGAGGAACTCCTGAGGAAGTTGCGAAGATACCTCAGTCATATACAGGACAGTATCTGAAGAGGTATCTCGATATGTAAGGGATGTGTCGAATAATTACATCGGAGGTAGATGACAACATGGATGAACAGAATAGAGTAGAAGATATTGACGGAGTTGATGGCGGGTCGACTTCTGAGCAGAATCTGGAGCAGGAAAAGGCTATGATGGCTGAGAATAGTCAGGCACAGAATGGTCAGGGTGTGCAGTCAGTTCAAGCACCATATAGTCAGGTAGCACAGCCAGCTCAGTCACTGTATCAGCATATGCCACAGTATGGCCAGCCGGTGCAGCAGCCATACCAGCCACAGTCGCAGTACGGTCAGCCGGCCCAGCAGCCATATCAGCCACAGTCACAGTATAGCCAGGGAGCACAGCCAATGCAGACACCATACCAGCAGATGCCGCAGTATGGCCAGCCAACCCAGCAGCCATACCAGCCACAGTCGCAGTACGGCCAGCCGGTACAGCCAACGCCATACAACAACCCTATGGGTTATATGGGATATGAGAACAGGCAGAACATACCTGATGATGTTAAGAAGGGATCCACACATGTACCTAATATGTTAAACCTGATCGGCATTATCATGGCTGTTGTATCAGTATTTATTCCTTATGCTTATATGGGGACAGATGCCAGAAGTATAGTTGGAGTGTTTGGGATAAATGTACTGTCAATGCTTGTTGTGGCGGTAGTTATCATAGCAGACGTGATCTGTGCATTTATCAACAAGGCAGGCTGTTATATAGCAGACCTTGTTATATCTATAGTTGTTGGCGGAATATTGATATTTGAATTTGTTCTGTCATTGATAGATCTTGGAAAGCTAGATGCAGTGGCAAATGCAAGACTCGGAGTCGGTGCATGGATCAGCGTGGCAGCGGCACTTTTCATGCTGATATCAGTTCCTATATGGTGGACAATCAGCAGAAAAAAGGATAAGGCAGAGAAGCAAGATTAGAATTTAGAAATTTATATTAGTGAAGATAAAAAATAATATAAAAGAAAAATAAGTAAGAATAAGAACCCCATCATGGCTTGTACAAGCTGTGATGGGGTTCCTTTAAGTTTACGTGAGCGATACTTGTCCGAAAGCTGTCGAACAGTTTATCGTTACATTTGTTAATTGTTCTGTTAAAGATCTGTTAATTAGTCGTTAGCCTTACCAACTGATCCGAAGAGTTCCATCTTCTCCTTAACAGTAGCCTTGATAGCTTCTGCGCCGGGAGCCAGAAGCTTACGAGGGTCAAATCCCTTGCCTTCCAGATCCTTACCAGCCTCGATGTACTTACGGGTAGCATCAGCAAATGCCAGCTGGCACTCGGTGTTAACGTTGATCTTGGATACGCCAAGGTCAATTGCTTTCTTGATCTGATCTGCAGGGATTCCGGTACCACCGTGCAGAACCAGAGGAAGCTCACCGGTCAGCTCCTGTACAGCTGCCAGAGTTTCGAAGCTTAAGCCCTTCCAGTTAGCGGGGTATTTACCATGGATGTTACCGATACCTGCTGCCAGGAAGTCAACACCCAGATCAGCGATAGACTTACACTCCTTAGGATCAGCGCACTCGCCCATACCGATAACGCCGTCTTCCTCACCACCGATGGAACCAACTTCTGCCTCGATAGAAAGTCCCTTGCTGTGAGCAGCCTTAACCAGCTCAGTGGTCTTCTCTACGTTCTCAGCGATAGGATAATGAGAACCATCAAACATGATGGAAGAGAAACCAGCTTCGATGCACTTGTAGCAGCCTTCAAAAGAGCCATGATCCAGATGCAGCGCAACGGGAACATCAATGTCCAGATCCTTTAACAGTCCGTTGACCATGCCAACGACTACATCATAACCGCCCATGTACTTGCCGGCACCCTCGGATACACCCAGAATAACAGGGGAACGAAGTTCTTTAGCGGTGAGCAGGATGGACTTTGTCCACTCCAGGTTGTTGATGTTGAACTGACCTACTGCATAGTGGCCTGCTTTTGCTTTTTTGAGCATTTCTGTTGCGGATACTAACATTTTAATACCTCCATTTTCTATACTCATTCTTTTTACAATATACGAAATGTTATCCCTTCGTAAAAGCGTACGGAAAACACATTTCGAATAATCACTTTGTGACTATCCAAACTATAACACATTCTTTTCAAAAAGGGAACAGCTTATTGTTAAATTTTTACCAAATTTTAAGATTCCTTCTGTTCCACCCGGATGTCTATGCCCCGGCAGATGTTCTCAATCACTACTTTTGTATGGGTTCCGCCATATTCTCCATCCAGAGTCCAGGGAATAGGCTCTGCGGAAGTGATCTCCACCTTTGACGTCCGGAAGCAGTACATAGCATCGGTATCGATATCCCGGTTCAGCAGGGATACCATAATGTTATTCAGTTCAATCGGGTTCTTCGGACGTTTGATCAGTGTCACTTCGAACACACCGTCATCAAGTTTTACGTTTTTTCCGGTAATACGTTTGAACCCTCCCACAGACACAGAATTCGTCACCATCCCAAAAATAAAATCATCTACGATAGTCGTATCCTCATAGGTGATCCTCATGGAATAAGATCGGATTGCGGACAGGCGCTTCATACCTTCCAGCAGATATGCCATATGTCCCAGCACATTTTTCATATCCTGACCGGTCTCATAGGAGACATCCGTGAATAGTCCGAAAGCCGCAATATAGACAAACACATCCTCATTAAAGGATCCCACATCACAGGCAAAATCATTCCCATTTACAATATTTTCCGCAGCCCTCACCATATTCTTCGGCAATCCGAGGCTGCCCCCGAAATCATTGGTGCTGCCGGCCGGAATATAGCCGATGGGTGTACGAAAGCCGCTGCGGATCATGCCGGTGACCACTTCATCCAGGGTTCCGTCCCCGCCGCTGCAGACCACGATATCGTATTCCTTGCTGCGCTTCTCGGTCTTCTCCATGGCATCCTCACTTCTCTGCGTGGGATATATGGTAATCTCATAACCGCCCCTGGTGAATACATCCAGAATATCTGCCAGCTTGTTGCGGATCTGTGCCTTTCCGGCCTTCGGATTATAGATAAATAACATCTTCTTCATAATACTGCCCTCAAGATACAACAAACGGGACTAACAGAATTCTCCATCAGCCCCGCTTCTTCTCATGTTATGTTCTTAAGCCACCTGACCGCTCAAAAACTTCTCAATGTTGTCCACAGCGGTCTGCTCATCTGCACCCTCTGCAGCTACCGTAAGCTCTTCGCCTGCGCAAAGTCCCAGGCTCATCATACCCATAATACTCTTGGCATTGATTCGCTTATCGTCTACTTCAAAATAAATGTTGCTTTCGTACTTGCTGGCTTCCTGTACCAACAGTGCCACCGGTCTTGCGTCCAGACCGTCTTCCAGTCTGACCGTAATACTCCTTTTTGTCATAATTTTCCTCCTCTTTTACGTCCTGATCCTCTCTGCAAGTTCGCTCAGTTTGCGCAGCCTGTGGTTCACTCCGGATTTGCCCACCGGCGGATCCAGGTATTCTCCCAATTCCTTCAGCGGTGCATCCGGATTCTCCAGTCTGACTTCCGCCATCTGGCTAAGCGCCTCGGGCAGATTTTCCAGTCCGTAGTGATCCCGGATATAGATAATATCCTCTATCTGTCTGGTCGCCGCAGTTACCGTTTTGGTAATGTTGGCGGTCTCACAGTTCACTCTTCGGTTCACAGAATTGCGCATTTCTTTCACAATTCTTAAATTCTCCAGCTTCATCAGGGCAATGGGTGCTTCGCACACATTCAGAAGATCCACAATGCCGGATCCTTCCTTCAGATAGACAACGTAATACTTCTTCCGAAGCACAATCTTGGCTTCTATGTCAAAGCCCTGTATCACACTCTGTAGTTGTCTCGCTTTATCCTCATCGGTGCATACAAATTCCAGGTGATAACTTTTCTGCGGGTCGCTCATAGAACCAATGCAGAGAAAAGCTCCTCTTAAAAATGCTCTTTGACAGCAGGAATTTTTAATCAGCAAGGGGCTCACAGGCTCAGACAGATCCCCGATCTTATCGATCACACTCCGCATCTGTTCCTCGCTGATTTTAACATCAGTATCTATATTATATGTTTTTTTCAATAATGTAAAGCCTTTTCTGACAACCGCCTCGTTTTCCGTCTGGAAACCGATCATGAAATCTCCTTCTGCGGAGCGTCCGTATTGTCCACTGAAGTTCATGAGTGCGGCCAGCTCAGCGATCTGGCAATGTCTTGCCGGGCTGATGTGTTTTGCCAGTTCTTCCTTTACTTCACTCGAAAATGACATGTCAGGTTCCTTCTCTGGGTACATCACGGTGGTACAGCTTGATACCGTAATGACCTTCCGCCTTCATACGTTCGTACAATTTATTTGCTAAAGTAACGCTTCTGTGCTTACCGCCGGTACAGCCGATCGCAATAACCAGACGGTATTTGCCTTCTTTAATATAATTCGGGATCAGAAACTGAATCATGTCGGTCAGCTTGTCCAGGAATATTCCGGTCTCCGGAAAACTCATCACATAATCCTGCACTCCTTTATCATTACCGGTCTGATGCTTCAGTTCCTCGATATAATAAGGGTTGGGCAGGAATCTCACATCAAAGACCAGATCTGCGTCTGCGGGGATTCCGTGTTTGAACCCGAAGGACATGACCGTTACCATAAGACTATTGTATTCTTCGTTCTGTACAAAAATACGATCCAGTTCTTCCTTCAGTTCTCTGACTAACAGATTGGAGGTATCGATGACATAATCTGAATTTTTGCGGATCGTCTCCAGGATTTTCCGCTCCTTGTGAATACCGTCCTCCACTCTGCCGTCTGCGGCAAGAGGGTGCACACGTCTGGTCTCCTTATACCGTTTTATCAGAGCAGCATCATCGGAGTCCATAAACAAAATCTCGAATTTGTAGCCTTTTTCTTTTAATTGCTCCAAAATCCGGGTCGCATCCATGAAATTCTGGTCTGCCCGGACATCCAGTCCCAGGGCAACCTTGCTGATCTCACTGCCCGGCATGGCAATCAGTTCCACGAACTTCTCCACCAGAGATACCGGCAGATTATCCACGCAGTAAAATCCAGCATCTTCCAAAAGCTTTAATGCGGTTCTCTTTCCTCCGCCACTCATGCCTGTTACTACTACAAATCTCATATGTACCTCGTTATTCTATCGTAACTATTCAGAATCCCATTCGCAAAATCACCTCTTCGAGGCTTCCTTTTTGCTCATGTGGTTACTTCGCCATATAAATTTGCGATTCTGCGAAGATGCAAGCATCCGCAGAAAACAAATTTACATGGCTCTGAATAGTTACAGGAATTTGATCTCGGGTTCCAGCTCCACGTGAAAACGTTCTTTCACTCTTCTCTGTACTTCCCAGATCACATCTTTTACATCTTCTGCAGTGGCATTGCCGGTGTTGATAATAAATCCGCAATGCTTTTCCGATACCTTTGCGCCTCCTACGGAGTATCCCCGCAGACCGGCTTCCATGATCAGCTGCCCGGCGAAATGTCCCTCGGGACGTTTGAAAGTACTGCCGGCACTGGGATATTCCAAAGGTTGTTTTTCTCTGCGGCGAATTGCCAGTTCCTCCATTTTGGCTGCGATCTGCTCCGGATCTCCGGGCTGTAGCCGGAAAGTCACTTTCGTCACGACAAACGACTGGTTCTGGATCACGCTGGTACGATAGCCGTACTCCATGGTACTGTTGTCCAGTTCCATGATCTCTCCATTACGGTTGACTACCGTAACAGTGGTCACCACCTGGCTCATCTCTCCGCCGTAGGCTCCGGCATTCATTACAGCTCCGCCACCGATGGTACCGGGGATTCCCGCGGCGAACTCCAGGCCTGTCAGGCCATGCTCTTTCGCTGCTTTTGCCACCTGGCTCATCAGGGCCCCTGCCTCTGCTTCCAGATAGCAGTCTTTCACTTCGATCCGGCTCATATGCTTACCAACCACCAGAACAATTCCTGCATATCCCTGGTCGCTGACCAGCAGATTGCTTCCGTTGCCGATCACGGTATAGGGAACATCCACCAGCCGAAGGTATTTCTGGATCTTACAGAGCTGCTCTTCGTTTTCCAGATAGACCAGGCAATCTGCCGGGCCACCGATCCGGAAGGTGGTATGCAATTTCATCGGTTCCTGTAACAGAACTTTATCTGCCGGTACAATTTCTTTTAATGCTTCTATCACTGCTGCACTTATCATGTTGTCAGGCTGCTCTTTCTTTTTGTTATAATTATGCCGCGAAAGCCTACTTTAATACCAGTGCTGCCGCACCGTAGATTCCGGCATCATTTCCCAGCTTGGCCAGGGCGAATTTCGTCTGCTTGCAGGGACCGAAAGCACATCTCTTATAAGAAGGCTCTATGTATTTGAATAAAATGTCTCCGGCCTTGGACACACCACCACCGATAACGAAGATCTGCGGGTCTACCACATTGGCTACTACTGCCAGTCCCTTGCCAAGATACTCGCCGAACTGTTCTGCGATCTCGATTGCTACTCTATCTCCGGCTTTCACCGCATCAAATACGGTCTTCGCAGAGATTTCACCACCTCTGAGCACGCTGGGAGCATCGTCTTTGGCCAGACGTCTGTTGGCCAGACGGGTAACTCCGGTAGCAGATGCATACTGTTCCAGACAACCCTTGTTCTTACAGCCGCAAGTCTCTGTCTCAGCATCTTCAATATGGATATGTCCGATTTCACCGCCGGCACCGTTGGTACCGGTCAGTATCCTGCCGTCGATGATGATACCTCCGCCGACACCGGTTCCCAGAGTAACGGCTACCAGATTGGAATAGCCTTTACCACCGCCCTGCCACATTTCGCCCAGGGCTGCTACATTGGCATCGTTGCCTGCCTTCACGGTAACAGGCAGATCCAGTTCTTTTTTCAGCGTTTCAGCAAGATCAAAAGATCCCCAGCCGATATTAACAGCACCGTTGACCATGAAGCCTTCGGCATTTACCGCACCGGGGGCGCCGATTCCCACGCCCACCAGGTCTGCTGCGGTGATGTTCTTTTCCTGCATTTTATTTTTGATGGATGCTGCGATATCCGGCAGAACTTTCTCTCCGCCGTTATCCTTGACCGTAGGGATCTCCCATTTGTCCAACACCTGTCCTTCGTCATTGAACAGTCCTAATTTCACTGTGGTTCCACCAACGTCTACCCCAAATGCATATTTACTCATCGTCCTCGTCCTCCTCACGTCTTTTTGCCAGAGAGTTCTGTACACGGGTGTATAGCTCTTTTGCTGCGTTGTATCCCATCTTCTTCTGACGGTGGTTGATAGCTGCCGTCTCGCAGATAACTGCCAGGTTACGTCCGGGACGAATCGGAATGTTGTGGCATACCACCTTATTGCCCAGATATTCGGTATAATTCTCTTCCAGTCCCAGTCTGTCGTACTCTTTGTCCTTATCCCAATCTTCCAGACGGATGACCAGGTCAATGGTCTGGGTATCTTTTACGGACAATGCACCAAACAGTGCCTTGACATCCACGATGCCGATACCACGCAATTCAATAAAGTGTTTTGTGATATCCGGTGCAGAACCTACCAGCGTATCATCACTGACTTTACGCAGTTCTACCACATCATCGGTTACCAGACGATGTCCTCTTCGGATCAGCTCCAGGGCTGCCTCGGACTTACCGATGCCGCTCTCACCGGTGATCAGGACGCCTTCACCATAGACATCCACCAGTACACCGTGTACGGAGATGCAGGGGGCCAGTTTGACATTTAACCACCGGATGATCTCAGACATAAAATCAGAAGTGGACTTTTTCGTAGATAATACCGGGATCTGATGTCTGATCGCAGTTTCCAGGAATATAGGGTCCGGTTTCAGGTCACGGCTGAACACGATACAAGGGATGTCATAAGCCATCAGCTTCTCATACGCCTCCCTGCGGGTCTCATCTGTCAGCCCCTCCATATAAGTATATTCCACAAATCCGATAATCTGCAGTCTGGTGGCATCGAAATGCTCAAAATATCCGGCTAACTGCAGTGCCGGACGGTTGATATCCGGCTGCGTGATCTTCACATGTTTCACATCGATCTCCGGTGTGAGATTTTCCAGTTTCATTTTTTCGATAACACGGGTTAAACTTACACTTGCCATACTAATCTCCATACCTTTCCGCGAAAAAACCGCCCCGGTTCCCCGCCCTTTTCATTATCTTTTAGTGTACCACAGGTTGTCCTGTCTGTGAAGCAAAAAAGGTCACGATTTCCTCTGCCGTACGCTCATTCATTTCGGGAATTTCCATCAATTCTTCCACCGATGCCTGCCGGATCTCCTCCAGTGACTTAAAGTGCCTCATCAGGGCCTTTCTCCGGGCCGGCCCCACTCCCGGGATATCATCCAGTACGGACTTCACCTGAGTCTTGCTGCGCAGGGATCTGTGATATTCGATAGCAAAACGGTGGGCCTCATCCTGAATTCTGGTGATCAGCTTAAAACCTTCGGAATGGGTATCAATGGGAAGCTCAATATTATGATAATATAAGCCTCTGGTACGATGGTTGTCATCCTTGACCATGCCACAGACCGGAATGTTGATTCCCAGTTCTTCCAGTACGGACAGCGCAATATTCACCTGTCCGCGACCGCCGTCCATCAGAATCAGATCCGGGAACTTCGTGAAGCTTCCGTACTCCTGATCCATCTCCTGTTCTTCCAGCTCTTTGCTCTCTTCCATGCCGTGGCGGAACCGCCTCGTCAACACTTCCCGCATGCAGGCATAGTCATCCGGACCGGAGACGCTTTTGATCTTGAACTTACGGTAATCGCTGCGTTTCGGTTTTCCTTTTTCGTAGACCACCATAGATCCTACATTTTCAAAACCGTTGATATTGGAAATATCATAGGCTTCCATCCGGGCTGTGCCAGTTAACGGCAGTTGCAGCAGATCCGAGATTTCTTTCACCGCACCGATGGTTCGTCCTTCTTCGCGTTTTAATTTTTCTCTGTCCTGGGACAGTACCAGTTTTGCGTTCTGCGCTGCCAGCTCCACCAGTTTTTCCTTACTGCCGATCTTAGGCACCTTCAGATAGACCCTGCTGCCTTTTCGTTCAGACAGCCATTTTTCAATAAGTTCTGCGTCCTCAATCTCATATTGCAGCATCAGCTCTCTGGGGATAAAAGGTGTTCCCGCATAGAACTGTTTTACAAAATCCTGTAAGATCGCCGGTTTGTTATTTTCCGGCACATGTGTCATATAGTAATGTTCCCTGCCGATCAGCTTGCCATCCCGGACGAAAAACACCTGTACCACCGCTTCCGTCTCATCCTGGTACAGTGCCAGGATATCTTTATCTTCACCGACGCCCTCGGTGATCTTCTGCTTCTGGGATACCTGTCGTACACTGGAGAGCAGATCACGGTACCTTGCGGCATCCTCAAATTCCATAGCCTCCGCGGCTTTCTTCATCTTCTCCTCCAGATCCTTCAGGATCGGACTGTAATTACCATTCAGAAATTCCAGTGCACCTGCCACCTGCTGTCTATACTCCTCCTTGCTCACATAGCCCTGACAGGGAGCCAGGCACTGTTTAATATGATAATTCAGGCAGGGGCGCTCCAGTCCGGTGTCTCTCGGCAGCACCCGGTTGCAGGTACGCAGCTGGTACAGCTTGTTCAGCAGCTCAATGGTATCTTTGACCGCCGCAGCACTGGTATAAGGACCGAAATAGCGGGACTTATCCTTCTTCATCGTACGGGAAAACAGGATTCTGGGATAATCCTCCCCCACCGTCACCTTGATATAAGGGTACGTCTTGTCATCCTTTAACAGTGTGTTATACTTCGGCGAATTCTCCTTGATCAGGTTATTCTCCAGCACCAGCGCTTCCAGTTCCGAATCCGTCACAATATATTCAAATCGGGCGATCAGCGACACCATCTGGTCAATGGCGGGGCCTCTGCCGATATTTTCACGAAAATAAGACCTTACACGGTTGTGCAGGTTGATTGCCTTTCCCACATACAAAATGACATCTTTGTCATCCCGCATGATATACACTCCCGGATTGCGGGGGAGCTTTTTTAATTCTTCTTCAAAGTTAAACATAAATATTTCCTCGCATGCTTCTATCATACCGATTCTGGGGAAAAATACAATAAGGGATTTAATATTGTAACTTGAGAGTTAGCGAAATATCCCCGTAGCCCTTGGCAGGGTATAAGAAACGCGGCACGCTTGCGCTCTGTCGCAGAGCGTAGCGGTACATAAGCGGTCACAGTACGACCGCTAAGTACCGACGTCTGCTTACGGCACTGCTTATTCTTATACCCAGC
>OHGX01000853.1_pt1 | contig 12828 bp, 8 predicted proteins | sample 1567841 | NCBI WGS metagenome assembly OHGX01 (sample SAMEA3879587, study PRJEB24766) | human gut metagenome | biome: human-associated habitat; feature: feces | place: USA | collected 1985/1987 | reverse complement strand
GGGCACTTGGCTTGCCGGTATGAATGGAGCCAAAGTCACAGTCTATGTAACGAACTGTGGCAATAGCGTCGCCGATATTCAAGTAGTAATGGAGAGTACTACAGGTACAACCTCTACCCAATACTATTTAGGCATCAACACTGTGGATTCCAGCGACCTGAACTTTGCATTGACCGTTGACAATTGTCATCTTGTCTTCAATGAATAAGAATAACTATTAACTTTTCTATCATCCATACCGTCCCTCTTTATCAGAGGACGGTATGGACCTTAAAAACTTACTGACCCAATGAAAAAACTAACATTTTTCTTAATATCCCTGCTGACGGTTTTTACGGCTTGCTCTGATGGGCTTGACAATGTCGAATACAATAGAAACAGCGATATAGTCGTAGCCACTCCCGAAGCAACTGTAACGACAGGCACCTCGCTGACCGTTCATTCATCGGTCACCGGCAATCTGAATAACGTAGCCAAGAGGGGATTCTGCTATAGTGTAAACGTCTTAACTCCTACTATCAAAGACAATGTAGTGGAAGCAGACGAAAACTTCAGTGCAACCATCTCCGGCTTGACGGGTAATACCGTTTACTACATACGCTCATATGTTTACGGCAACAGTCGTTACACTTACTCGGAAACATTCACGGTAACCACAGCAGCCTCAAGCCTTGACGAACAGCTCAAGAACTATGTGGCACCCACCTATGAAGACTATTACGTGGACATAGCCAGTTGGGACCAACGCAATCAATGGAACTTAGCAAACGTACACGATCCCACCGTGGTGCTAGCCGAAGACGGATATTACTATATGTATCAGACGGACGCCTCTTACGGCAATGCGCATACAGCCGGTGGACACTTTCACGGCAGACGTTCCAAAGACCTCGTAAACTGGGAATACTTAGGCGGAGTAATGCCGGCACTACCCGAATGGGTAATTCCGAAGCTAAATGAAATTCGCAAGGAAATGGGGCTGAACGAGGTTTCACCCGAAACCACAGATTTCGGCTACTGGGCACCCTGTGTGCGCAAAGTAAAAAACGGGCTTTACCGTATGTACTACTCCATTGTGTGCCCCGGCACTTTAGATGGAGCGAACTCTTGGGGCGAACGCGCCTTCATCGGTCTATTGGAGAACTCAAACCCCGCCAACAACAACGGCTGGGAAGATAAGGGCTATGTTATCACCAACGCCTCGGACAAAGAACTGAACTTCCACATCAAACCCGACGACTGGGCCAACTGTTACTACAAGTGGAACGCCATCGACCCTAGCTACCTGATAGACAACGACGGTAAGCATTACCTGATTTACGGTTCCTGGCACAGCGGTATAGCCGCCTTGGAGGTAAATGCCGAAACAGGGAAACCCCTGAACACACTGCCAGCCCCTTGGGGAACCAGCGAAGACATTGCCGCATACGGATCATTGATTACCACCAGACAAATGGGGAACCGCTGGCAAGCCTCGGAAGGACCGGAAATCATCTACAATGCCGCTACCGATTACTATTATCTATTTGTGGCTTATGACGCATTGGACACCCCTTACAATACCCGTGTCTGCCGCTCCCGAAATATCAATGGTCCCTACCTCGGCATAGACGGTGTCAATCTTACCCAAGATGGAGGAGAAATGCTGCCCGTCGTTACTCACCCCTACAAATTCAACAACAGCTATGGATGGGTAGGAATCTCACATTGTGCTGTGTTTGACGACGGCAACGGCAACTGGTATTACGCCTCACAAGGCAGATTTCCCCAAAATGTGGAAGGAAATGCTTACAGCAATGCCCTCATGATGGGACATATACGTTCTATCAAATGGACGAGTACAGGCTGGCCGGTCGTAATGCCCGAACGTTACGGAGCTGTCCCTCAAATAGCCATTACGGAAGATGAGCTGGTAGGCAACTGGGAGCACATCGACCTCTCTTATTCCTATGGAAAACAGAAAGAATCGAGCAACATGACCCTCGCGGCCGACCATACCATTACAGACGGAAGCTGGAAAGGGGAAACCTGGAACTATGATGCAGAAAAACAAATACTGACAGCTAACGGAGTGGAACTATGCCTGCAACGCGAAACAGACTGGGAAGCCAATCCACGCACCCACACCATTGTCTATGCCGGCTACACCAACAACAAGACGTATTGGGGAAAGAAAAAGAAATGAGATACCCCATCCGCATCCTAAAAACAGCCTCAACAACCCGACATTTGAGGCTGTTTTTTTGCTTTTATGTTACATAACATACACAAGTGTAGTTAATACACTCAATAAAAGTGTTACTTTTACACCCAAAATCGGATAATTATCTCATTTACATTAAAAATAGAACCATGAAAAACAGTTTTCTACTTGCAGGAATTGCCGCACTGATGTTATCTGCGTGCAATAATAAGCCAGCTCAGGAGTTGACTTTGTCCGGTCTGAATCCGGTGAATTTTCAAACAGAAGTGAACAATGCCAAAACAGGTCTTTACACCTTGAAGAACAAGTCGGGCATGGAAGTGTGCATTACTAACTTCGGTGGCCGTATTGTTTCCATTATGGTTCCCGACAAAAACGGGAATATGCAGGACGTTGTTCTGGGTTTCGACAGCATTGCTGACTATGTAAACATCCCGAGCGACTTCGGCGCTTCTATCGGCCGTTATGCAAACCGCATCAACCAGGGAAGAATTGTATTGGACGGAGAGACGATCCAATTACCGCAAAACAACTTCGGACACTGCTTGCATGGCGGTCCTAAAGGCTGGCAATACCAAGTATATGAAGCCAATCCGATTGATGAAACTACGCTGGAACTGACTCGTATCTCACCGGACGGTGACTCTAACTTTCCCGGCAACGTAACTGCTAAAGTTCTTTTCAAACTGACAGATGACAACGCTATAGATATAAAGTATAGCGCTACTACAGATAAGAAAACGGTCATCAACATGACTAACCACTCTTACTTCAACTTATCCGGTAATCCTTCAAAAGCTGCAACAGATCATATCTTATATGTAAATGCAGACAATTACACTCCGGTAGACAGTACTTTCATGACCACTGGAGAAATCGTAACAGTGAAAGATACTCCGATGGACTTTACTACTCCTAAAACAATAGGACAAGACATCACAAACTTTGACTTTGTTCAGTTGAAAAACGGAAATGGCTATGACCACAACTGGGTGCTGAACACAAATGGAGACATTGCTCAATTAGCAGCAAAACTGACTTCACCTGAAAGCGGTATCACTCTGGAAGTATATACCAACGAACCGGGTATACAAGTTTATACCGGCAACTTCCTTGATGGAACTGTAACAGGTAAAAAAGGTATCACTTACAACCAACGTGCTTCCGTATGCCTGGAAACACAACACTATCCCGACAGTCCTAATAAACCGGAATGGCCCAGCGTCGTATTGGAACCGGGACAAACCTACAACAGCGAATGTATCTTTAAGTTCTCAATAGAAAAGTAACTTCAAATTTAACAACTATAAAGACATCGAATTATTATGAATTGGAATTCAAAAGAATTTATTTGGCTGGATTGGACAATTCTCATTGTGGGAATTATCGCAGTAATATGGGCTGTATGGCGTGCCGTGCAAAAGGACAAACGCATGCAGCAAGGAGAAAGTAGTGAAGATTACCTCTTCGGTAAAGGAGAACCTTGGTATATCATTGGTGCGGCTATCTTTGCCGCCAACATCGGTTCAGAACACCTTGTAGGTTTGGCCGGCACCGGAGCAAAATCAGGCGTAGGCATGGCCCACTGGGAAATGCAAGGCTGGATGATTCTGTTACTGGGATGGCTTTTCGTTCCGTTCTACCAATTACTGAACAACAAGATGGGTAAGATCATTACCATGCCCGACTTCCTGAAATATCGCTACACACAGCGTACCGGTTCATGGCTTTCCATCATCACACTGATTGCCTATATTCTGACTAAAGTAAGTGTGACAGCTTATACCGGTGGTATCTTCCTGGAATTTCTGTTGGGCCTGCCCTTCTGGTATGGTGCTATCGGCCTGATTGTACTGACTGGTATTTTCACCGTATTAGGTGGTATGAAAGGTGTAATGACGCTCTCTGCTATCCAGACCCCGATTCTCATTATCGGTTCTTTCCTCGTTCTTTTCTTAGGACTTGCGGCTCTCGGCGGTGGTAGTATCTCCACCGGTTGGACAGAAATGATGGAACACGCACGCAGTGCTATGAATGTCGGTGCCGACGGACATGCTTACGGTGCCAACCACATGTTCCACTGGACCGAATCTGACCCAATGTACCAAGATTATCCCGGCTTCTGGGTATTTATCGGAGCCTCAATCATTGGCTTCTGGTACTGGTGTACTGACCAGCATATCGTGCAACGTGTACTCGGACAGCGTAAAGGAGAAGCCAACGATGTTGTAATGAAGCGTGCCCGCCGCGGTAGCATCGCAGCCGGTTACTTCAAGATTCTTCCGGTATTTATGTTCCTTATTCCGGGTATGGTTGCAGCTGCACTGGCCGCAAAAGGTGAGTTCGACATGTCGAACACGGATGCTGCCTTTGCTGTAATGGTAAAAGACGTATTGCCTGCCGGTGTGAAAGGTATCGTAACTATCGGTTTCATCTGTGCATTGGTTGCTTCATTGGCAGCTTTCTTCAACTCATGTGCAACGCTCTTCACTGAAGACTTCTACAAACCGATGTGTAAGGGTAAGAGTGAATCTACATATGTAATGGTAGGACGTATCGCTACTGTAGTTGTGGTAATCCTGGGTATGGCTTGGATTCCTGTTATGATGAGTTTAGGTAGCCTTTACGACTATCTACAAGGTATCCAATCACTGTTGGCTCCTGCCATGGTAGCTGTATTCGCACTCGGTATCTTCTCCAAGAAGATTACGCCAAAGGCTGGTGAATATGGTATGATCATAGGTTTCATCATCGGTATGGTACGCCTGCTGACCAATATCATGACCAATACAGGTAAAGATGTCATGACAGGCTGGTATTGGGAATATACCACATGGTTCTGGCAAACGAACTGGCTTATCTTTGAAATCTGGTTGTTAGTATTCCTGATCGTAATGATGGCGGTAGTGTCTTGTTTCACTCCGAAACCAACAGCTAAGCAAATAGAAGCCATTACCTTTACTGGCAGCTACAAACAACTCATCCGGGAAAGCTGGAACAAGTGGGATGTTATCGCTTCATTAGGAGTAGTAATTCTCTGTGCTTTGTTCTATATTTATTTCTGGTAAATATTGTTCCAATTAAACCGTGCATACATCAATGAGCAATTATTATAGTATAAATCCCAGATTCTATATTTCAGTAGACTGTATCATCTTCGGCTTCAACGAAGGAGAACTAAATCTGTTATTGCTGAAGCGAAACTTTCAGCCGGCAATGGGAGAATGGTCTCTGATGGGTGGATTTGTGCAACAAGGTGAAAGTGTGGACAATGCGGCCAAGCGTGTACTGGCAGAACTCACTGGTTTGGAAAATGTATATATGGAGCAAGTAGGCTCGTTCGGCGAAGTGGAGCGTGACCCGGGAGAACGGGTTATCTCCGTCGCCTACTATGCATTGATCAATATCAATGAGTATGACCGTGAGCTTGTGCATCAACATAACGCTTATTGGGTAAACATCAACGAATTGCCACCTCTTATCTTCGACCATCCACAGATGGTGAAGCAGGCACGGGAATTGATGCAACAGAAAGCATCCACAGAGCCTATCGGCTTCAACCTGTTACCGAAGTTATTCACGCTGTCTCAACTGCAAAGCCTCTACGAAGCTATTTACGGTGAACAGATAGATAAGCGTAACTTCCGTAAACGGATAGCCGAAATGGACTACATTGAAAAAACAGATAAGATTGATAAAACAGGTTCCAAACGCGGAGCTGCCTTATACAAATTCAATGAAAAGGCATACCGCAAGGCACCGAATTTTAAATTATAAATTATGCTGGAAGAACTGAAAAAAAAGGTATTCCATGCCAACCTTGAACTGGTGAAGCATGGACTGGTTATCTTCACCTGGGGAAATGTATCGGCTATCGACCGTGAAACGGGACTGGTAGTCATCAAACCCAGTGGTGTAAGTTATGACGATATGAAGGCGGAAGACATGGTGGTGGTGGACCTCGATGGCAAGGTAGTGGAAGGACGCTTGAAACCGTCTTCGGACACTCCAACCCACGTGGTACTCTACAAGGCTTTCCCAGAAATCGGCGGTGTGGTACACACCCACTCTACTTACGCTACTGCCTGGGCACAAGCCGGATGTGACATTCCGAATATTGGAACGACACATGCAGATTACTTCCACGATGCCATACCTTGCACGGCAGATATGACAAAGGAAGAAGTGGAAGGAGCGTATGAAATGGAAACCGGAAATGTAATCGTGAAGCGCTTTGAAGGGCTGAACCCTGTACACACACCGGGAGTACTGGTAAAGAATCACGGACCCTTCTCTTGGGGAAAAGATGCGCATGATGCTGTACACAACGCAGTGGTAATGGAACAAGTAGCTAAGATGGCAAGCATTGCTTATGCCGTCAATCCGAAACTGACCATGAATCCGCTGTTGGTGGAAAAGCATTTCAACCGCAAGCATGGGCCTAACGCTTATTATGGACAATAAACAATTGATAATTAAAAACTAATAACTTAAAATTAAAGAATTATGAACGCATTTGATCAATATGAAGTATGGTTCGTAACCGGAGCACAGCTCCTGTACGGAGGTGACGCAGTTATCGCAGTAGACGCACACAGTAATGAAATGGTAGCTGGACTGAACGCCAGCGGTAAATTGCCGGTAAAGGTGGTTTATAAAGGTACAGTAAACTCTTCTAAAGAAGTAACTGAAGCTTTCAAAGCTGCTAACAATGATGAGAAATGTATCGGCGTTATCACCTGGATGCACACTTTCTCTCCTGCCAAGATGTGGATTCACGGTTTGCAGGAACTGAAGAAGCCGTTGCTGCATTTCCATACTCAGTTCAATAAAGAAATTCCTTGGGATACCATGGATATGGACTTCATGAACTTGAACCAGTCTGCTCACGGTGACCGTGAATTCGGCCACATTGTAACCCGTATGCGTAAAAACCGTAAGGTAGTGGTAGGGCACTGGCAAGATGAAAAAGCACAGGGTCAGATTGCAACATGGATGCGTGTTTGCGCCGGATGGGCTGATGCACAAGATATGCTGATTATCCGTTTCGGTGACCAGATGAACAACGTTGCTGTTACTGATGGTGACAAGGTATCCGCTGAACAAGTTTTGGGTTACCACGTAGACTACTGTCCGGTAAACGACCTGATGAAGTACTACAATGCAGTGGAAGACAAAGATGTACAGGCAATGGTAGATACTTACTTCAAAGAATATGACCATGCTCCTGAACTGGAAAAAGCCGGAACAGAAGCTTATACCAAAGTGTGGAACTCTGCAAAAGCAGAAATCGCTCTCCGTCGTATCCTGAAAGACACAGGTGCCAAAGCATTTACTACCAACTTCAACGACCTCGGTGACTTTGACCAGATTCCGGGATTGGCTTCTCAACGTTTGATGGAAGAAGGTTATGGTTTCGGTGCAGAAGGTGACTGGAAAACCGCCGCTTTGTACCGCACCACATGGTTCATGAGCCAGGGTATGCCGAAAGGTTGTTCTTTCTTAGAAGACTACACTTTGCATTTCGACGGTGAAAAGAGCGCTATCCTCCAGGCTCACATGCTGGAAGTTTGTCCGCTGATTGCTGAAGCAAAACCGAAACTGGAAGTACATCGCCTGAGCATTGGTATCGATAGCGAAACTGCACGTCTTGTATTCACCAGCAAACAAGGTGAGGGCGTAGCTGCTACTATCGTTGACCTGGGTAACCGTTTCCGCCTCATCGTAAACAAAGTAGAATGTATCAAGAGCAAACCGCTGCCCAAACTTCCTGTTGCCAGCGCATTGTGGATTCCGATGCCGAACCTCGAAGTAGGTGCTGCTGCATGGATTCTGGCAGGTGGTACTCACCACACCAGCTTCTCTTATGATCTGACTGTAGAATATTGGGAAGATTATGCAGAAATGGCAGGTATCGAAATGGTAGTTATCGATGAAAATACAACTATCAGCGAGTTCAAGAAAGAACTGCGCATGAATGAAGTATATTACATGTTGAACAAAGCGCTTTGTTAATTATGAAACTAGACGCAAAATCAACCATCGAAGCAGGCAAAGCCATTCTTGGTATAGAATTCGGTTCCACTCGAATCAAGGCTGTTTTGATTGACCAGGAAAACAAGCCCATCGCTCAAGGAAGTCACACCTGGGAGAACCAGTTGGTTGACGGACTTTGGACATATAGCGTTGAGGCCATCTGGTATGGACTGCAAGATTGTTACGCCGACCTTCGCTCAAACGTGAAGAAGCTCTATGACATAGAAATAGAAGCTTTGGCGGCAATTGGCGTCAGCGCCATGATGCATGGTTATATGGCGTTCAATGATAAAGAAGAGATTCTCGTGCCCTTCCGTACTTGGAGAAACACCAATACAGGTCAGGCTGCGGCTGCTTTATCAGAACTGTTCGTTTATAATATTCCTTTGCGTTGGAGCATTTCTCATTTGTATCAGGCTATTCTGGACAACGAAGAACACGTAAAAGATATCAATTATCTGACAACGCTCGCAGGTTTTATCCATTGGCAGATAACCGGTAAAAAGGTATTAGGCATAGGCGATGCATCAGGTATGCTCCCTATAGACCCGGTTACCAAGAACTACTCCGCTGAAATGGTGGCCAAGTTCGACGAGTTAATCGATCCGAAGGGATATAACTGGAAATTGCTAGATATTCTTCCCAAGGTATTGTCGGCTGGTGAAAATGCTGGTTTCCTGACACCGGAAGGTGCTAAGATGCTCGACGTATCCGGCCATTTGAAAGCTGGAATACCGGTTTGCCCGCCCGAAGGAGATGCAGGTACCGGTATGGTTGCAACCAATGCCGTTAAGCAGCGTACAGGAAACGTATCGGCAGGTACATCTTCATTCTCCATGATTGTATTGGAGAAAGATCTGTCAAAGCCCTACGAAATGATCGATATGGTTACTACTCCCGATGGAAGTCCCGTAGCCATGGTACATTGCAACAACTGTACATCTGACCTCAACGCATGGATCAACCTGTTCAAAGAATACCAGGAACTGCTGGGTATACCTGTAGATATGAACGAAGTATATGGAAAACTCTACAACCATGCCCTGACAGGCAATGCGGATTGTGGCGGTCTCATTTCATTCAATTACATCTCAGGCGAACCTGTAACAGGATTTGCAGATGGAAGACCGATGTTTGTACGTTCGGCCAATGACAAGTTCAGCCTTGCCAACTTCATGAGAACGCACTTGTATGCTTCTGTCGGTGTCCTCAAGATTGGTAATGACATTCTTTTCAAAGAAGAAAAGGTGAAAGTTGACAGAATCACAGGACACGGAGGTTTGTTCAAGACTAAGAATGTGGGTCAGAGAGTACTTGCAGCAGCATTAAATTCACCGATTTCCGTAATGGAAACTGCTGGTGAAGGTGGTGCATGGGGTATTGCGTTACTGGGTTCATTCCTTGTGAACAACGAGAAGAAGCAACCTCTCGACGCTTTCCTGGATGAGCAGGTGTTTGGTGGAGATGCAGGTGTTGAGATAGCGCCTACAGTTGAAGATGTAGCAGGCTTTAACGCATACATCGAAAACTACAAAGCAGCACTGCCCATCGAAGAAGCAGCAGTGAAATTCAAAAAGTAATTCCTACTTCAAGGAATAAACGAATGTAATAGTAGAGGGAGAAGCTTCGGCTGCCACGTGGGTGCTGTTGGCACCGGAGCAACTCCCTATACATTCGTTCTACAAGCTCGGACAATTCATTGAATCCGGCAAAGCATCGTTACCAGCTTAGGCAAAGTACCGTTGCTCGCTCAGGCAAGGCATCGTTGCCCGCCCTGACAAAGCATCATCGTCAGCTCTGACGAAGCACCTTCGTCAGTAAGCAAATAATCTCTATACCTCAAATATAATATAATATGAAAACGATCCTTATTACTTACCTGTTCCTTTTTTGTTTTCTCCTGACCGGGAAAGCTCAAATCCAACAAGAAGTTTCCTATTTCCCTTTGCAAGATGTTAAGCTGTTGGAAAGCCCCTTCCTGCAAGCTCAACAGACTGACTTACATTACATCATGGCCATGGAGCCCGACCGCCTGCTCGCCCCTTTCCTGCGCGAAGCCGGACTGACGCCCAAAGCGCCAAGTTATACCAACTGGGAAAACACCGGACTGGACGGACACATCGGCGGACATTACATTTCCGCACTCTCCATGATGTATGCCGCTACCGGAGATACAGCCATATACAATCGTCTGAACTATATGCTGAACGAACTACATCGTGCACAGCAAGCCGTAGGCACCGGATTCATCGGAGGAACTCCCGGAAGCCTGCAACTTTGGAAAGAAATTAAAGCCGGGAATATCCGTGCCGGAGGTTTCGACCTCAATGGCAAATGGGTACCCCTATACAATATACACAAGACTTATGCCGGACTTCGTGACGCTTACCTCTACACCGGAAGCGACCTTGCCCGTGAAATGCTAATTGCCCTTACCGACTGGATGATAGACATCACCGCAGGACTCACCGACCAACAAATGCAAGACATGCTCCGCAGCGAACACGGAGGACTGAACGAAACTTTCGCTGATGTTGCCGAAATCACAGGTGACAAGAAATACCTGGAACTGGCACGCCGTTTCTCCCATAAAGTAATTCTGGACCCTCTTGTGAAGGATGAAGACCGCCTGACAGGCATGCATGCTAACACACAGATACCGAAGGTTATCGGCTATAAACGTATCGCCGACCTTGCACAAGACCAGAACTGGGATCACGCCGCCCGCTTCTTCTGGAACACAGTGGTAAATCATCGTTCCGTCTGCATTGGTGGCAACAGTGTACGCGAACATTTTCATCCGGCAGACAATTTCACATCCATGCTCAATGATGTGCAAGGTCCGGAGACTTGTAATACTTACAACATGCTTCGCCTGACGAAGATGCTTTACCAGACTTCTCCCGACATTCGTTTTGCCGATTATTACGAACGTGCTTTATATAATCATATCCTTGCCTCACAACAGCCTACAAAGGGTGGATTTGTTTACTTCACCCCTATGCGTCCGGGACACTACCGCGTTTATTCGCAACCGGAAACATCCATGTGGTGTTGCGTCGGTTCCGGATTGGAGAATCACACCAAATACGGAGAGTTTATTTACGCCCATGCAAAGGATACGCTGTATGTAAACCTCTTCATCCCCTCCCGTCTGACTTGGAAAGATAAAAAGATAACCCTGGTACAGGAAACCCGTTTCCCCGACGAAGAGCAAATCAGATTCCGCGTGGAAAAGAGCAAGAAAAAAGCATTCAGCCTCAAACTCCGTTACCCCTCCTGGGCTAAAGGCGCCAGCGTTTCCGTTAATGGAAAAGTACAGGAAACGAATGCCCAACCGGGAGAGTACCTGACCATTCACCGCAAATGGAAAGCCGGAGATGAAATCACACTGAATATGCCCATGCAAGTTGCTTTGGAGCAAATACCGGATCGGGAAAATTTCTATGCATTCATGTATGGCCCTATCGTACTTGCCAGCCCCACAGGGACAGAGAATATGGACGGGCTTTATGCAGATGACAGCCGTGGCGGACACATTGCCCATGGCAAACAGATTTCCATGCAAGAAATACCGATGCTGGTAGGTTCCGCCGCATCTCTGCCCCAATCACTCCAGAAGATAAACGATGACTTGGTTGCATTTACTTATACCGGTAGTGTCTATCCGGCACAGAAAGAAGCGCTGAAATTGATTCCTTTCTTCCGTCTTCACGATTCCCGTTATGCTATTTATTTCCATCAGGTAACCGAAGCTGAAGTAGAAAGTATCCGCAAAGAAGTGGCATTGAGCGAACGTAAAGCAATGGAACTTGCCAACCAAACTGTAGATCTCATTTTCCCCGGTGAACAACAGCCTGAATCGGATCATGGCATTCTATATGAACAGGCAGAAACCGGAATCAATAAAGACCGTCACTTCCGACGTGCCAAAGGTTGGTTCAGTTATAACCTCAAAGTAAAAGAGGAAGCCAGCCAGCTGATGATCACTGTACGGAAAGAGGATTATACCAAGATAGCCATCCTTCTTAACAATGAAAAACTGACCGTTAGTCCTACGATCAGCAAACCTGATAAAGAGGGTTTTATAACGATCTGTTATTCTTTACCCCAAAAGTTAAGTGCAGGCAGCTATCCGATACGCTTCAGTCCCGACGGAACAGAGTGGACACCTGCTATTTATGAGGTCCGCTTACTCAAATAATAACATTACGAACATCATATAACTAATAACCATTATGAGAAACAAACTATTATTCAGCAGCGTTCTTTTAGCTGCATCCGTATCGCTGTCCGCACAAAAGAGTGCAACGATCACGCTTCATGCCGACCAAGGCACACAAGTTATTCCCAAAGAAATTTACGGCCAGTTTGCCGAACATCTGGGCACCTGTATTTATGGTGGACTTTGGGTAGGAGAAAATTCGGATATTCCCAATATCAAAGGTTATCGTACCGACGTATTCAATGCATTGAAAGAACTCCAGGTTCCCGTACTTCGTTGGCCGGGTGGCTGTTTTGCCGATGAATATCACTGGATGGACGGTATCGGTCCGAAAGAGAACCGCCCCAAAATGGTAAACAATAAC
>OHGX01000842.1_pt1 | contig 13052 bp, 7 predicted proteins | sample 1567841 | NCBI WGS metagenome assembly OHGX01 (sample SAMEA3879587, study PRJEB24766) | human gut metagenome | biome: human-associated habitat; feature: feces | place: USA | collected 1985/1987 | reverse complement strand
GGTAATGGATCTAGTATAAATCATAAGTCTCTCATTCTAAATTGAACATTTTTCATTACCTTTGGCGGCTAAATAGTGTGAATAGTCAATATTAAGAAAACAGATACACATGGAAAAACATTTATTTTTGGGGGACGAGGCCATAGCGCAAGCCGCTATAGACGCTGGAATCTCCGGGGTATACGCATACCCGGGAACCCCTTCTACTGAAATCACAGAATATATCCAAGGTTCTCCGGTAACGAAGGAAAGAGGTATCCATTGTCGCTGGAGCGCGAATGAGAAAACCGCCATGGAAGCCGCTTTGGGTATGTGCTATGCCGGTAAACGTGCGCTTTGCTGCATGAAGCACGTGGGTTTGAATGTAGCCGCCGATTGCTTTATGAACGCCGCTATGAGCGGTATCAACGGAGGTATGATCATCCTTACGGCCGACGACCCATCCATGCACTCTTCCCAGAATGAGCAAGACAACCGTATTTATGGCAATTTCGCCATGATCCCGATGTTTGAGCCATCCAGCCAGCAAGAGGCTTATGATATGGTATATCATGGAACTATGGAAGAAATCAGCGGAACCAATAAGCTGGATGCCATTTTTGCAAAGTGTAACCAAGATATTTCGGCAGGATATATGGGACATTCCCTCAGTGTCAGCGATGTAATCGTTTTGAAAAATGGGATCGCAGTCACTGCTTTTTCCGTAGAACCTACCGGATTTCAGGAAAAGCCAAATCTGGAGAATGAACTGTTCCAAAACGCTCAAAGAGCATTCTGTCAGCATCAGAGAAGTCAAGGCATTGCACGATAAGGAGAAATCATATGGAAAATTGGTATCGAGATGACAGCAACGGCATTCGTATTGGAAAAGACAAAACATCTTTGAGAGTGATCCTCGGAGCATGGAAAAAAACGTATGCGGATACGCTGCAAAACCGCATCGAAGTGTTGCAGGAGATCCGGCGTATCCACGGAACAGAAGTGCCATATGTACAGGCAATGCTTCACGAAACGGGAGAAATGATACACGCTGAAGCAGAAATGCAAGACGGCTTTTGTGCTGATAATCCAGACTGGTACGAAGCCGGAAAAAGTGCATATCAAGCAGCAGAGCAGCGATTTCAGAAGATCGCTGATACCTTGCAGGCACTGACACCGGAAACAGACGCATACACCTTTTCTCAGGTGATTCTGTCCGCAAATAGAGTTGAACAAATGTGTTTCTTTTCCGGAGAGATACAGTTGGAAAGTATCAAGGAATCGGAAGCATTTCAGGCATTTCGGGAAAACGTTAGCACACCGCAGCAGCTGAACGATACTGTTCAGATCGTGATTCGGAAATGTCACTATGGACAGGGATTTGAAACCACCCCCTGTGTCAAGGAACTAGCTGATCTACAGCAGAACTGGCGGCAAATCCAGCCGGAAGTCCGCTGCATCTCAAAAGAAACAGCTGTTACTTCTCTATGGATCGGTGTAGAAGAAGTGATGCAATCCTATCTGGAAATGGGAAAAGTGCTTGCAGAATATCACCGGATACAAGAAACTGCCGGACAAGCAAAACTGCGTCTTGTACCAGAAAAAACTGGACAGCTGCACACAGCGGTCAAACAGATCAAACTCCGAACTGGCACATGGGTATCCCCTCAAGAAACTGTGGCAGATATGAATCGGAAAGGCTGTGCGGTATATCCGACAAGTATTGCGTATGTGCGGGCTGAATGCCGGAACACAGCCGGAAAAACCAAGCTAGTCGAGTTGACGATGGAAGAATATGCCCTGCTGTATCAAAGAACTGAGCAGCTGCTGCATCGGCAAGCTAAAAGGAATCGTAGTTTGGGACTGTGATGCACTAAATTGACACCGGGACAGAATTGTGATAAAATAGTTAGGAACAAATATCGCATCTTACAACAGAAAGAGAAAATCAAAAAATGAAAAGAAACAAGACACTTTTTTACAGCGGTCTTATTGCAATTGCTGCTGGACTATTGTTTTTCCCAAGCCATGCTTTTGCAGAAGAACAAGCAGCACCGCCAATTGCAACAGGAGCAACTGTAATTGCAACGGACACAACACAAATTCAACCAGAGTATTCCGGCTGGCAAAATATTGACGGACAAAGATATTACTTTGATCCAGAAACGCATCAAAAAGTGACAGGAGAACAAGAGATTGACCATGTTTTCTACTTGTTTGACTGGAATGGTGTGCAGAAAACGGGCTGGCGTACCGTAAACGGCAAAAGAGTATACTTCGATCCAGAAACAGGTACAGCGCAGACTGGCTGGATTTCTGTGTATAATAGTCGCTATTATGCAGATTCAAACGGAAAACAAACTGGTGAGATTCAAGTAAACGGCACTCGCTATCTGTTGGACAATGAAACCGGAGAACAGCACACTGGCTTCTGCACATTTTCTGATGGAACAATTTCCTATTATGCAGAAGATGGAACGATTCAAAATGGCTGGATCAATAGTCGGTATGGAAAATGCTTTAGCAAAAACGGCATTTTGCAAACAGGCTGGCAGACGATTGACGGAAAAAGATTCTATTTTACGGAAAAAGGTTTTGCTCAAACTGGTTGGAAACAGCTGGATAATAACAGATATTTTTTCAAGTCCAACGGTGAAATGCAAACTGGCTGGTTGTGCCTTGATAAGACCTACTATTATTTCACAAAAGACGGAAAAAACGTCAACGGCTGGCAGAATATTGACGGGAAACGGTATTATTTTGTTTCCGGCACAGCTTTGATGGGCTGGCAGACACTCGCCGGAGAAACTTATTATCTCACTCGCAATGGCATTACAACCGGTGATGCAGTAATAGACGGAAAGACATATCACTTTGGACAAACCGGCTGCATGACACCGCAGACGATTGCTTGGCAACAAGCAGATGGTGCAGAACAGCAACGCAGCAAATACCTGATCGGTATTCGCCGGTGGGACAATTATATCTGGACAGTTTGCGGCGAGAACGACCAGACGATCGCCAATTCAGCGTGCGGTATCTTTTCCGTGATCAACTCGGTGTATTACAAGAAAAATGTGTTTCTTGATCCGATCACGATTGCAGATTGGGCAAAAACCAACGGCTATCGTACCGCACACGCCGGTGTCGATGTACGTTTCTTTCCGGCATACTTAAAAACATTCGGAAAAAACTATGGCGTTCAGTATGCTGGACAGTTATACAGCGTAGATGCTGCATTGCAGCACGTCCGAAACGGTGGAACGATCTGTGCCAATATTCCGGGACACTGGATCTCCGTTGTGGACTATGATCAGAAAACCGGAAAATATCTGCTTCTGGATTCCGCAGCATCCTACCCAAGAACCAAAACGATCCAGTGGCAGTCCACTGGTGTAGCATGGGTAAGTGCAAGTGAATTTACGCAAAACTCGGCATATCGTTTCTTTGTAGGCGGACGCAGAATTTATGCTTTGACATATGGTAAGTAGAAAGGAATACCATGAACAAAAAAGAATTATCCGAACTGAAAAAACATTTTTCCGTAGCCAGTGATCGCTTTACCTTAAATCGTGTGGCAACTGCATTTGTCGATGTGGATCGGAATATCCATAACATCCAGATTCGCCCCTATCACAGCATTCCGGCAGAGGAAAATGAGTGCTTGATGGCAACGCTGAAGCGTGTCCTCTCCGGCACACTGGGAAAAGGACTGATCGAGTATGAGTTCCCACAGGAAACCTACGAGGAAGGCAGCAGTCAAAATGTTCTCTACGGAGCATTGCAAACAAAACTGGAGAACGAAGATGCTGTTTCGCTGCTGATGCACCAGATCGCTGACAATTTGGACTATCTCTCTACCTATGCCATTCTGATTGGTCAGTGCAATTACACAGTCTTTCAAAAATCCGCAGATGAAGCAGAAAATCCTTACGATACCTATGAATATCCATTTTTGATTGTAGCCATCTGTACGGTAGAAACCCGTGTGGATGGATTAGTGTACAATGAATCAGAAGAATCTATTGAGCGGAAAACAGAATGTGACCGAGTGGTCGCAGAAATCCCCTCAGATGGTTTTCTCTATCCCACTTTTACCGGCAGAGGTCCGGACATAAATCATGTGCTGTATTCTGCCCGTAAACCAAAAAAGATCAATGTCAGCATGGTGGAAGATGTGCTGGGATGTGTATTTACACTGACTGCACAGGAACAAAAGGAAACATTCCAGACGCTCTTGCAGGAAATTGTGAAAGACGAACTCAGCTATCCGGTGATCACCAGCATCAATGAAAAACTCAAAGACATTGCCGCAGAGTACGTCAATGAGCCGGATCTGCCGATCATTGACGATATTCATGTGCGGAATATTCTGCTGGATTCCGGTGTCAGTCAGGAACGTGCAGAAGCCATGCAGCAAGCATACAAGGAAGCCACACAGGGCAAGCCGATTGCCGTCAATAACCTGATCGAAAGCAAAACGACCATCACGCTGGACGGTGTGACACTGCAAATTGTCGGAGATGCAGAAAGCAAGGTGCGGACACAAAACAACAATGGCAGACGGTATCTGCTGATCGATTTGGACAGTCCGGAGATACAGATCAACGGCTTGACGGCAAGAGTTGCAGAACAGAGAGGAGAAGATGACAATGCAGGATAAATATCACCTGACATTAGAACAAAATCTTTACCTGGCAAAACGAAATCTGATCGACAGTATTTGGAAAAGTGCGAAAATTGAAGGAATCAATGTGACCTTTCCGCAAACCTATGCCATTGTCGAAAAAGCAGCTGTGCAAAATGTTTCTGTAGAGGATATTCTAAAAATCACAAACCTAAAACACGCATGGCAGATCTTGATTCAGGAACCGGAAGCACCATTGACTTTAGAGTGGCTTTGCAAAATACATGGTGAAGTGGCAAAAGATGAAGCATTGGAATGGGGCAAGCTGCGAACTGGAGAAATTGGTGTTGGAGGAACGGACTATATACCGCCAATTCCCAACGCAGATGCTGTTCGTTTTTTTTTGCAGCAAATGGAGCAAATCCCATCGCCTACGGAACGAGCAATTGAAACCATGTTCCGGCTCATCAAGCAGCAAATTTTCTGGGACGGCAATAAGCGTACTGCAATGCTTGCTGCCAACCACATCATGATTGCTAATGGCTGCGGACTGATTTTGGTACCGGAAAAAGAAATCGAAACCTTCCAGACAGTTCTGCTGAGTTACTATAACCATGATACACTGGACAACGCCAAGCAATTCATATATAGCACTTGTATCAAAGGAATTGATTTTCCGGAGAGAAAACGAACACAAGGTATTTCTCTCTAAAGCAGAAAGGAGCCAATACTATGCAGGATAAATTCTCAATGCCGCAGGAGTACAACATTTCATTTGCCAAGCGAATGCTGGTGGATTCCATTTACAAAAGTGCCAATCTGGAGGGCATTGCGGTAACATTTGCCCAGACAAATGACATCTTAAACAATGTAAATGTTGGGAACTTAAAGCCAAATGAAATTCGCAAGGTTTGTGATATGCGAGATGGATGGGAATATGTGATCCAGCATATCAATGAACCGTTGCATCTGGGATTTCTGGAAGATATTCACGCACTGATTGCGAAGGCAGATGTGGAATACTGGGAACTAGGTGTGCCACGTTTCAGCGACGTGGGAATCAGCGGAACAACATGGCGACCAGAACTGCCAAATGTAGAAAAGCTGCACAATGAATTGCAGGAATTACTGACCATTGAAAATGTAACAGACAGAGCAATCTCTGTGATGCTCTGGACGATGCGAAGTCAGATCTTTCAAGACGGAAATAAACGTGTTGCATCGCTGACTGCCAACAAAATTATGATCGAAAACGGAAAAGGCATCATTTCCATTCCGGTAGAACTGGATGGTACATTTAAGACCATGCTAGTACAATACTACGAAACCAACCAGATGCAGCCCTTGAAAGAATGGGTATATGAGCATTGTGTAGATGGTGTGCAGGTGGACGCACGACAGGTAGAAGAAGCCAAAAAACGTGCTTTACACCGAAGAAACCGAGGTATGGAACTATAAGTGCAGAAAGGAACTCAGACAATGATTTATCCAGAAAATTCGATCACAGTTGGTCAAACCTTGCAGCGTTCCATTGACCGCATCATGCAGCAGACAAAAACAGCAGACAATATTTACGATGATTCTGCTTTTCGGCAGTTTTTGCTGACTGCCGGAGCCAATGAGGAACAGTCGCTGGTCAATCAGCTGCTGATCTATGAACAGGCTCCGGAAACTGACGTATACATTACAGAAGCACAGCTGCGTGAAAAGCAATGGCAGGCAAAACCCGGCAGCAAATCGTTCTGGCTGCTGAATGTGCAGACGGAACACGATGACAGCTATCTGAAGTTGGAACGTGCCTGGGCAATAAATGACGTGCTGGGACTGGGTGCTGTTGTGGAGCGAAAGTGGCGGCTGCATCCGCACTTTGAGATACAGGAAGTGGAAACGCTGCGGAGATCCTACAGCAGCATCACTGCGGAAACAATACCCATTGCCCTGAAGCAAGCCGCAGAATCCGAAGTGCAGAATGGAATGCGGGCAGAAGAATGGTACGATCAGTTCCGAGAATGTACCGGCAGAGTATCGGTAGAAGATATGCGTTCCCGCATTATGCCCACAGATGATATACCTTTTGAGAGTGATGTAGCAATCGAAGCGGAAACGGCATGGCTGAAAAACATACTGATAAACGCAGTCTGGCTGGAACTTCTCAGCCGCTGTGAGATCCGGTTTAACAGCTATATCCCAGCTGGCACATTGCAGCTTCAGCCATACTGCACCAATGAGGACGTTCTGTTTTTCCTGTTGATCAAGATTCACCGCATGGTAGACAGCATTTTCGGCGTGTTTTATGAAAAGCTTTTCCCGAAATATGATGATCTTCTCAGCTTTGAACAGAAGTTTCACATTGTCGAGCCGCAGCGAGAAACACTGCCCATGATGACCATGGAAGATAAAACCACTTGCCCGGCAATGATCCTGCCGGACAGTGAAAACGAGATCGGCGGCTATGCCCTGCAAAGGATTGAATATCTGGAGGACTACGAACCGGAAACTTACCTCAGTTATCTTTCCGGAGATATGCTGATCTCCCATGCTATGGACATCGCAGAAAGAGCAATGGAACGCAGCTGTGACATTGTACAGAAAGCAACGGACGGCATTTTTGAAGAAAAAGAACTGGAAAAAGCCATTGATGCGGTCAGCGATGATGCTTACCGCACCGTTTATCGGGAAATTATCACATCTTAAATTTCCAACAACAGAATACCGCAAAAAAAGCGAAATCACAATTGTGGTTTCGCTTTTTTGGATTTTCTCTTGCAAAAAGGGAAAATCTCATATATAATAGTAGAAAGGAAGATTGCAAGTTATGGCAACGATGCGAGAAGTCCAGAGCAACTGGACAGAGATCACCAACCGCCTATTGCACGACAAGGGAGAAATGCTGCAATTTCTGCGTTTCTCCGCAAACTTATACAAGCTGCCGTTTTCCAATGCGGCACTGGTATACCGAGAGAACCCCAACCTCATGTACATCGCCAGTGCGTCCCAGTGGAATCAGAGCGGACGCTATGTCAGAACTGGAGAGCATGGCATCACTGTATTTGACGAAACGCCCAGCAAAAATGCACTGTTGTTTTTGTTTGACGTTTCTCAGACCGACAATCCGGAAACGCCGGTCACGTGGCGGCTGACTGCCGCAGAAGAACCGGCGATCCGGCATATGCTGGGAACAGCACATCATGCAAACTATGCAACTGCTGCGGAACTGTGCAGCGGAGCCGTGGAGCATTATCTCCAGCACCCCAGAATTCAGGCGGAAATCCAATCCCACATGAATGCAATGGGGCTGGATGATGCTCGACGGGAGCAGTATGTGACATCGCTCCGGGAAGCAGCAAGCTATATAACTGCACTTCGGATACAGCGGAACAGCGATATTACCTGGACTGTTCCCGAACCAAATCTGGACGCAATGGACTTTTTCCGGGATAATCAGAATCTGATTCGGTTTTGCCGAATTGTCAATTTCACATACCGGTATGCTCTCGGTGAAATGAAAGAAGCTATCAAAGAAAATACGATTCAGACGGAGGTGCAAAATGAACTACGAACAACTGAACGACTTCAAAAAAATGTTGAAACGAGAAGCCAACGAGGATATGTTGGATCTGATCATGAACGAGGACAGTCTTCTGATGGACATCGATTGGATGCGGATCGGATTTCGGGAGAATCTGGGCAGATACGGGAAAATCTGGTGGGAATGGATGCAACAGAATCATCCGGAACAGCTGATATTCTCTCTGAAGAACGACTATTATCTGGTACTGCATCACGAGATCAATCTGAGAGCGGAGGTAGAATACCGGGAACTGTTCACCAGATACATGATCGAGCAGAAAACAGGAACGTACTCGGAGCAGAGCGAGAAAGCCAGCCGGAAAGCCGAGGAACAGGTATTGCAGCAGATCGTATACCGGATTCCACCGGAACTGGACATCATCAATCACTGCAAGACACCGGAGGACTTTCGGAAACTGCCGGAACTGCTGCACTATTAAATGAAGAAATCAAAGAAGCGGAAACAGAAGCGACATCTGTTTCCGCTTTTGCATTAGAAGTTGATCAGGCACTTGCCGGAGCATTGTCCCAGTACAATGCCTTGAAGGTGTGCGATACACCGGAAATTCTGATTCAGGCAGGCTGCCAGCCGCTGCCTATGCTGTATACCCAAAAGCACTTGCGTGATGCAGTTCACCCCAAGGGCAAAAACAGTCATTGGCATGGTCTGTCTGTGGAACAAGTCAAGCAGCTGCCGGAACTCATGCAGGAACCGGTCATGCTGTTTGATTCCATTTCGCCACACAACCAGAGAAATATGCTTGTTGCACTGCTGGCAGTAGATCAGGAAAGTATGCCGATCATCGTCAGCCTGCAAGCCAACGGTACCGGCACATATGACCTGGAGAAAGTCCCCACCAATTTCATTACCAGTGTGTACGGCAGAGTAAACTTTGCACAGTATCTGGAGCGTGTCACAGATGCGAATGCTCTCCTATACTGGAACGAAAAAAAGAGCCAAGAGCTTTTCAGGGTGTTAGGGCTACCATTGCCCCAATGCCTGGAACGCTTTGACTCTGACATCATTATACACCAAAGTACCAATATTGTCAATTCTGCTTCGGAAAAAGAAGCAAAAGTTGAAACAGTTTCGGAAAACACACAGCAGTTGTCCCTGTTTTCCGAACCGGTTCCGGAAATGAATCTGTTGGGCATGGTTGGAACGACTGCCTATTACACCTATCCGAACCAATTGACACGGGACAGCTTATCCCAGATTCAGCAGCAGTCAAAAGCATATGTGATTGCTGCACCGTCCTGCATTCTCAGTACAGATTTTATGCTGGAACACAACATCTATTTTATCAAAATAGGTCGTGACATTGGAATGGATCAGCTGCAAAGCGGCGATGCAATCACCATCATGACACAGTGCATGGAAAAACAGCAGCAGCTGGTGGAAATACCTGCGGAAACCGCAGAATTTATGTGGCGGGATTTCCATGCTTCTGTCTTCATCAAGGGGAATCTGCTGCCGGAATATGATGCAGCATCTGACGGCATGGAGAGCATTGCTGCGGAGATTCGGGAAAGCAGTAATATCACCGTATCACAGTTTGATCTGGAACTGTATCAGAGCATTGCAGTAATGCAGGAAGCCCCCGCTGTATCAGAAAACGACAGTTTGACAGAAATTGCAGAAGCAATCCGAGCAGATCTGGAATTGATCTGCCGGGAATATGAGATACCAGTTACCCTGAAAAACATTGTGGTATACGGCAGCCGGAGCAAAGGCTATGAACACGAGGATTCTGATCTGGATATTCTGGTGGAATACGAGGGAGATTTTCGGGAAGATGAACTGTTTGCCCTGTTCCACGACAGTGAAGAACCGCTGCAATATCATGGTATTCCGGTAGATGTCAATCCCATTCGTGCAGAGGAAAGCGGCACAATCGAAACATATTTGCCGGCAGCAGATGCGTTTCTGGAGCATCAGCACATGATTCAGACAGCATTTGCACAGGTACGGTCCCAATTCAATTTAACCGCATCCCAGCAGAAGTTTTCCCGACATCTGGAGAAATTTGCGATTTTGGAACAGCTGGATTCCGATCTGATCTCCGCAGCCTTTGAACGCTCTCACAATTTCCGCCGCATATACGGCAGTGTGCAGCTGCTAAGCAAACGGATATTTGCCGGCAGGCTCAATCGTTTTTCCGAAGCCCTGCAAAACGCCATTGACCAGCAGAAGCCACAGCAGGAGATCCCTCTGACCGATGAGGAAAAGGCATTTTTGCAGGAGGATCTGGCAGCGAATCTGGCAAAGGCTCCGCTTGCCTGGGATGAGATCGAGAGCCTCGGCTATGTCTTTTTTGAGGATGGCTATCTGGACAAATTTCCTCCCAGTGAAAAAAGCATCTACGGCAACGGTCTGACTGAGCCGGAACTCTACGCTCTTGCCAGACGAATGCAGCAAGGCGAAGATATACGAAAGGAACTGGCAGTCGCTCTGCTTGGCATACAGCGAGGATTTGAACGGCAAAACGACAAGCCGTTTTCTGCGACATTTGGCGAAACGGAATTGACTGCGGTCTATGGCAATGCACGGAAAACGATTTCCTATGAATCCGTGGGAGATGCCATTCTTTCTCTTGCTGAAAGCGAGTATCAGGATATTGTACAGGGACGTACCATAGACGATTTGCGGCACAGACTTCCTACACTGACATCTGATGCGGCGGCAGAACATTTGATACAGGCTTTTGATGATGCAAAAATGGCAGACTGGCAGGGCGATCCCGTTAAGGAAAACCGCATGAAAAAGGCTCTCTATGCCATTCTGGAAGATGAGGAGCAAACGGAAAAAACTTTTGCTTCCATTGCAGATATGAAGTATAATTACAAGGTTTTGCCGGAAAAAGAAACGGTGTCCGATTCTGTGACCATGGTATGGAACAAGGAATGGTTTACAGAGAGCAGCCTGTTTTCGGACTTTATCGAAGCCAATCCAGATGCCAGCTTTGCCCTGACCAATGCGGTACTGGAATTTTTGGACGAAAAGCAGCATACAGAACGCAGTAATCCGAAGCTTCATGCCGGTTGGTATAAGAAAACAAACTTCACGATTTCCGGTACACTGGACGGCGAAGAATTCCACTATGAAGGCAGATTCGACATTGGCGACGGAAAAGGCACAGGCGGCGGCAGTCTGATCGACCACATTCGGGACTTCAATCAGGGTGTTCTGGATGCCCAACGGTTTCCCTACAATGATGCAGAGCATCAGGAAACTGCCAGAGAAACACTGGATGTACTTGTGCCGTTTCTGGAAGCCCACGCCCAGTTAACACCGGAGGAAACACAGATTCTGGAGGAATTCAAGGCAAAAAATCCGATCCGGACAGCGGAAACCTTGCAGGAAATCGCAGCGGAAAAACCGGCAGCATCACCGCTTGGTCTGGAAGTCGGCGATGTGATCCGTTATGACGGAAAACGCCGTGAGATCGAGGAGATTGATGACCGGCACATCACCATGAAAGATCTGGATGCACCGGATTTTGGCGGCGTGATTTTGGGGCAATCTGACGAACTGGTCTATGACGGCTGGCAGCAGGATATGTTGACAAAGGGATTTGAGATCCTCTACCGTGTATCACAGAAAGCAGAACTGCAAAGTAATGTGCGGGAGTGGTATCTCCATACATTTCCCACAGACGACCTCGGAAAAGATATTGCAGCAGATGTTGCTTTTTCCGATTTGTACGGAAGAAAATCCACAGAGATCTACGAGATCCTCGGCATAGAGGATTCTGTGATCCGTGAGCGTGTGGAAGATCAGCTGCGAGAGATCACAAGCCCGACAGAGAAAATCGAGATCCCCGTTGTCAAGAATCTGGCTCAACTCAAAAGAACTGTCAAAGCTGGCATGGAATTTGAGATTACTGACCACACCCGTCCGGAATACGTCGGAGAAAAAAGAATCATTACCGGTGTTTCTACCGTTGATTTTACTTCTCGTAAGCTTGACGAAACCGGAGAGCCATACGGCAAAGACATTCACATGGACTTTGGCAAGGCGAAGAACTGGAATTTTGACGAAAATGAACTGACTGCCTACCTGGAAGACGGCAGCTTGCTGATGCAGTTTCACTTTGTGAAACCGGGAATGCTTACAGAGAAAAGCAGAGATCCGGAACTTGACAAGGCGATCAATTACATCAACGACTTTTGTATGGACGAATACAGTTCCGAAGCAGATCTCTCAGACCTTTCCAACATCTTCATCGCCTACACCACAGATGAAGATACTGATATGGAAATTCAGGTGACGGCAGATTTGGAGCAATTCCGGATGCTGTATGCCTATGGAAATTCCATTGTCCGGACAGAACAGTACGAATCTCTGGAAGAAATGAACCGGAATGTGCTGTCGGTTCTGGATTTTAATGATCTGGTCACTCTGTCAGACGATGAAAAGGAATCCGTCCACACTGAGCCGCTTTCCAGAGAAGCAGCATTGCAGTTGGAACTCATGCGAGGAACGGGCTTTGTCGGCGGGAAATTCCGTGTTTCCGACTATTATGCCGATCACCAGCCAAGCCAAAAGGAATTTGCCGTATTCTTGAAAGATGAATACGGCATCGGCGGTCACAGCGGAATCACACCGATCTACATGGCGAACCATGGTGCGTCCGGTATAGAGATCGAACTCGAAACCCATGAAAAATACTCTTACAAGTGGAACGAAGTTGCAAAAGAAACCGCTGCCTTGCTGGATGCCGGTACATATATTACTTCAAAGGACATCCAACGGCACATTCGTGATGCCAAGAACACCATTGAACATTTTGACCCGGTGTACAACACACAGGCTTCTCTGGAAGATGCGAAAGCCGCTCTCCGGAAATACGAGCCGGAAGCTTTGGCAGAAGAA
>OHGX01000841.1_pt1 | contig 13065 bp, 10 predicted proteins | sample 1567841 | NCBI WGS metagenome assembly OHGX01 (sample SAMEA3879587, study PRJEB24766) | human gut metagenome | biome: human-associated habitat; feature: feces | place: USA | collected 1985/1987 | reverse complement strand
TTGGCTCAAGCCGCAGGGTAGCGCCACCCGCGCACAGGTCGCGGCGATCCTCATGCGCTACATTGAAAACGTTACAAAATAGGGAAAAGGAACGGCTGCGCCCCGGTTTCGGAGCGCAGCCGCTTTGCATAGTTTGCGTGGTATGGTCGGAGGGCCACAGCATAAAGCCGCAGCCCTCCGTCTTTATGTTATATGAGGGAGCCTTCACACAAAGTGATCTCGTGCAATCATGGCCAGCCGCTCCCGCAGGTCGGGGCTGAAGCCTGCGAGGTCCTCGAGCGTGATGGTCTTGTCATCCAGCAGATAGAGCAGGTTATAGTACATTTCGGAGCGGCTGACATCGGCCACGACACCGACGCGCTTCTTGTCCTTGCGAAGCCGCTTCTCCAGCTCCCAGAACTTGTCGGATGCCTTGCCGGGCCCGGCCAGCAGGGCCGCGTAGGATTCGGCCAGCTGCTCCATGCAGCGCTCCTGCCACTCCGGCAGCCTTTTGCGGAACAGCTTCCAGTCGGATTCGTTTACGGGCAGCATGGGGGACCTCTTGTGTAGAATAATTTGACGTTTGCAGGGATGACAGAATGTCTGATGCGGCTTTACTCCTTCTTCGGCAGAACGCAGATCGGGGTTCAGCTTGCCCAGAATGGAGTGGAGCTTCTTGTCCGAGAGGGCGGAATCCACCTCATAGGTGGCGTACACCCGGAACGCAAAGGGGACCGCCGTGCTGCGTTTCAGCTCCGCGAGCCGCTGCTTTACATCCGTGGCATAGCCGAGCTTCCCATATTGCGGGAAGGAGGGATTCGTGAGAATGTAAATGTATCCGGTCGTGGTCGTCCGGGTCCTTTCGTGAGGGTGGAAAGATTGTGCTATTTTGGAGTGTTACTTTCGTCCTGCACCAATGTTGTGCTCAGTAAATGCCAAAATATGGTATTCATGATGTCTGTGAATAACCATAGCAACTGCGCTAAATGCATTGGCGTTAGAGCATTTACTGATAAATCTGACCAATGGGCAAGGTTATTTCGCATATTATACCCTATATTTGTCTGCGGCGTCTTCATCAAAAAGAAGGACAGATTCTTTATGTGTTCCAATCCAAAAATGTTTACGATATCATCATTGTTTTCACTGAACAATTGCCCCAAGGTCGCCTTATTGCTTGGAATATATTCGCGATCCTTTGTAAGGTGACGATAAAATACCCTTAGTAGCTTTTCAGAGAATGAACAGGCAAACATTTCAGCCCCATAGCACAAGGAATGGACAATCATCGTATCTGCCTTCAGATTTCTGACTACAATTTGTATCATAGAGACCAACAGCTCAACATCTTGTTCCATCCCTGCGTCTTTGACTTGCAAAGTTTCGGAAATATACTTTATTGCTGATGAAATAAGGGAGAAATAGTCGCTTGCTGTTCTGGTTTCCTGCAATATGCGAAATATCGAGGCGGTTTCAACGGATTTCTGAAAGGAAAGCCACAGTTGATGGTTCTCGGTATAATAGTCGTCAATTGGGATGTTTGTGAGCGCTAGGTTCGTTATGGGATAATTTGATTTTCTTTTATCTGAAAGTCTGCTCACATAGTGATAATATCCATCAACGTTTGAGCGATCGTGGGTAAGAGCCAGTAAGCGTTCCTCCCAATTCTGCAGTGATTTCCAATTTTCGACTATTTCTCCAACAGGGATGGTAAACGAAAAGGATGCCCCTTTTTCGCAGATATTCTGATTAAGAAGTGCGTCGATATTCTTGAAAATTGGCATAAATTGATTCGCCAATGGGCTTCTGATTTTTATCAGGAACTGATAAAATGGAGCCGCTTGTATATAAATGTGCAGGACGTTATCTATTGTTGCTGTTTCTGCGAGAGAAACAACGTCACTGAATAAGATGGGTATGTACTTCTCAACTATACTCTTTAATTTACTACTTTTCTTATTAAGAATATAGCACCAGATATCAAGAACTTTTTCGAACCAAAATGAGGAAACGTCGTCCAATTTACCTGAGTGAAATACTATTTCGAAAAGCTCAGGCTTTTGTTCGAAAAGCCTCTCAAATTCTTCAAATCGCTCGACAATGTAATGACCGAAATGATCGCATATATATTCCAGAGAAGAGCTGCATACTCCCGGATTCCACTTTGCAATCAAATCGAGTGTGACGGAGCGAATATCATTTGCAGCATACGGGGCGTGAAAGACATCATCAATATTATTGTCAATAAATTTTATCACATTTTTATACTGAATAGACTTCACACTATTGCGGGCAGCATTGGAGAGCGCGGTGATGACAGTTTTATGCTCATCATGCACAATTTCAGAAATTGCCACCGATAAACTTTGAAGTTTACGGGCTAAGAGGTATTGGTAGTAGTCGTCAAGAGTTTCTATCCCATTTAGCGGGTATTTTCCAAAGAAATCATCAAAAATGTCTGGATTTTCGATGATTGCTTTTATTTCCCAGTTTGCTGCGAGATCATTTGGCTTGAGTGGGCGGAGGGATATTATAATCTTTCTCTTTTTAAGTTCATCAATAAGCACTTGAAATTCCTCCTACTGTTTACTCCACCCCACCTAAAGCAGTTAGAGCTGCCGCGCGATCTCAAAGCGCTTGGCAAGACGGTCCTCCTGCCACTTTTCCAGTTTTAACGGTAAAGTCAGGCAGCAGGTATCTGTGCTGCTCTTTTTCACAGGACTCCCTCCTTGCCGGCTGCAGCAAAATGCGATCCGGATCGTTTAGAACTATTTTATCATTAGGTGTGCAAAAATACAAGCTGTGTGACAGCGGTTTCCTGTCCAAATTCCTTTCAAAACTGCAAGGATAGATTTTTTGCGGAGCGCTGCAGCGCCCCGCAATGTCTTTTTATCAGTCCATAATTCCATACCGCTTCATCAGCTCGATCCGCTCTTTTCCCAGCTTGATGGAGCCGGAGGCGCTGCTGTCCGCGCCGGACTGCTTCTCACTGGCGTAGTGCGCGAGGCGCTGCGCCCACGCAACCGGCAGCAGGTACGGGCGCTTTTTAAGATAGGGATAGCGCCGCTCCAGATACTCGCGTTTGGGGAACACCGTCCGCAGGACGCTGCTCTTCTCCCCCGTCCGGCTGGCCTTTACGGCGTTCAGCGTGACGGTGGAGGAATGGAGGCGCGTTAGGTCATTGGAGCCGTACACGCCGCCGCAGAGGGTGTCGTGCAGCAGCGGCTCTACGTCGATGGAAGCATCCCAAGGCATGGGCAGGTCAAAGTCAATGCCGAGATAGTCTCTGGCAATGCGGAACGCCGCCGCGGCAAACGTCGCCGCATGAACGCTGGCGCATTGGTCATGCAGACGCTGCCAGTCGATCTCCGCGTGATACGCCCGCAGGCCGATGCCGCTGCGCACGAAATGCTTATAGGCGTGCAGGATCAGGTACAGCAGGTGCTCGTGGGGCGGCATGGCAAGAAGGCCGTCGCTTTCGACGGGTTTGAGGTCGGCAAAGAAATGGTTCAATTCGTCATGTGCATCTTCGGCAGAATCAAATAAATGCCGATGCAGCTCGATGTAAAGCGGGCTGTCGTTTTTTGTGTAGGACACCTCGTCCGCCGATGCCAGCTCGTCCGTCGGCGTGCCGGTGGTCAGGCCGTTTGCAAGAAGCTGCTCGTGGCAGACCATAAACTCCGCATCGGGAATGTACAGGTCATCGTCCGCGCTGATGCGGTGGTCCTTTAACGGATACAGGCGGCTGCAAAGCTGTCCTTTGACCACAATGGGATGCAATCCCGCCGAACGCAGCTTATGATAAAGGTCAGAAAACTCTGCCGAACGCACGGTTTGGTTCAACACCTGCCCAATGACCTGCTGCTTGGTCACAGCAAACAGCGCGGCATTCTCCTCAGCGGCAGGTGTTTTGCGGGCAGCCTCAAAGAGGATCGGCAGCAGCTTCTGCTGATTGGCCAGCGTAAAGATGGCAGGCCAGTCCACCTTTTCGGCGGGCAAATCTCCGCCGGAGATGGCAGCTTTGGCGATATGCAGGAATTGTGTTTCGGTGGTGGTCAGGGTCATGTTCGTGTGCCAAGCCCTTTCTCTGGATTTTTCGATGGCGTGAGCGATGAGCAGCGATGTAGAGCCGATGAACGCGCCCAGCGTGTTGCAGATCACATCATCCACCTCCGCCATGCCGAGGGCGTAGCGGTACTGGGCGTACTCGATTCCCACGCTGAGAATGCAACCGATGAGTGTTGTGAGGGCGATCCTGCCCCAGCGGTGCCACTTTCGCGGCAGGGCGTTGGAAAGCGTCAGCCCCAGCGGGAAGAAGAGGAAGACGTTCATCAGCATCTCGCGGTAAATCTCCGGCTGTATCCGCGCAGCGGTCAGGGATGCGAAGGGGGTGAGGATGGCCTCGGGAACCCCCGCCGAGCGGGTCAGGATGGTGGCGTAGAGGATGATGAACGCAGCCGCGCAGGCGAGCGCGGTATTGAAAAGCACTCGCCTCCGTTCCCCAACCCGCTGGCAGAGCATGGGCCAGAGAAGGAGCAGGGACAGCAGCAAAATGCACACCGTCCATGGGTTCATTGCGTAGATTCGTCGAAGCATCGTGTGTTATCGTTTCAGGCGGCGCATGACGTGGGCCAGAAGGCTCTTGCTTCGGCGTTCCTGCGCCAGTTCTTCTTCGGTCGGCTCGCAGCAGGCGGAAACCAAATCGGCAAAGGCCGTTTGACCGTAGCCCTCCCAGAATTCATCATAGCGGACGGGCTTTTGAATGGGTGTAAGCACCGCCGGGTTAAAGGCAAACGCGTCTTTGACTGCGGGCTGGAGTTGCAGCTGAGCCTTGCAGCCTTCCAGAAGGCTTCGTCCCTTTTCGCTGTGCAGCAAAATGAGGGATGTGCCCTGCAGGTTGTAAGCTTCCGGCTGAATATCTTTGACACCCCAATAATCGGCCAGCGTGATATCGCTGCAACGCTCGATCCCTTTGAACTTGCATACAAAGCAGGAGCTGCGGGAGTACAGTCCCTTGATATAACCGCGCTGATAGGGGCTTTCGGCAGCGGGCTGGGCGAACTCTCTACCGTTATCAAACGCGGCGCGAATATGGTACGCCTCCCAGCCATTTGCCTTTTTGCGGAAGGAGAACGCGGTCAGCTTGCCGCCATACTGCTTCTCCAGTCCCGATTTATATTCGTCCCACACCAGAGGCGACGGAACACTGTGGCAGGCGGTATCCTGCGTGATCAGCGTCTCATAGTCCCGACCAAGATAGCTTTTCAGCGCTGCGACCTGACACGGCAAGCCGCTGAAATAGACCCAGCGCCCGACAGCCAGCGCCGCCTTGACCTGCGCATAGCAGTCGCTCGGGACGCGGCCTTGGACATACTTGGAGCTGCAAAGCGCAGAAATCTCCACCATACTTTCGGCAACAGTATGTACCACATCAAAGCTCTCGTCAAAGGCCGCGCCGAACACAAGGCCGCCTCTGCGGATGATCTCCGCTGCCAACACGGGAAAGATCGCGCCGGATGAGGATCGGGGCAGGAGCGCTCCATCCTTGGCGTAGCCGGTCATAATATCCGTATGCACCGAGACCTGCGGCAAAACGGAAACCGGACATTTTTCGGTGCAGAGGCCACAATCGGTACACGCTGCGTCATCAACGATAGGGCGCAAAAAGCCATGCGCATCCGGCTGCATTTTGACAGCCGCTGATGGGCAGACCGCAGCGCACACCCCGCAGCCGGTGCAAGCATCAAGAATTTGTGTGATGTTCATGTTTTCTCACCTTACGTTAGGATCCCTTTTTCGCTTTCATTTTACGAAACACATGTGATACTGGGCCTTTAATAAACGCTCTTTCATAGTCGTTCATCATGAAGAAATATGCCAACACCCAATAAATCAGGGTATAAGCTGCGGCGAGGGCAAAGAAGATCAGCCAATTGCTGATATGCAGCGCGTCCAGAATGAACCACCCCACCGTCCCCATGACCAGCATGACTGGGCACATATGCAGGATGTTCTTCCAGAAGAGCGGAATATCAATGCCGATTTTCTTATAGTAATACCAGTTGATAATTAGAATGTTGCCCACCACATAGGCAATGCAGGTGGCCATAGCTGCGCCGATGATGCCGTATTCCTCCACCCACCAGAAGGTCAGCCCGGCATTCAGCACGGCGATGCAGAGGTATACAGCAGAGCGGAACTGGTGCTTATTCATGGCGTAGAGAATGTTCAGACCGGTGTTCTGAATCAAGGGCACTGTCACCGGGATCATCACCAGAAGCGCCACATAATAGGCATCCTCGTACCCAGCTCCCGCCCATAATGCGATGAACTGCCGTCCAAACGCCACAAACGCAGAAACAATGAAGGAAATCAGCAAAAATTGCAGCCGCCCGACCTTGATGAACAGGGCTGTAAACTCCGATGGCGGAGTGTTCTTAACAGCCATTTTTGTCACCTTCGGCATAAGAACACCGCTGATTGCCGTTGACAGGCTCGTTATGTATGTGTTGAAGGTTGCGCCAATGTTATAGACCGCTGTAGCTACTGCGCCGACGGCCCAACCGATAATGAGCTTATCTGTGGACCAAAAGAGAATGTCAACAATGTTTGCCAAAAACACAAACAAGGAAAAACGAATGATCTCGCCAAGAAGTCCACCACCGACATGCTGGAAGCAGGGGCGGATATGCAGCCGTCGAATTACATATACGGTGTAGATGGCGTAGGTAACAAAATTCAGGACCGTCGCAGAAAGGACTAGACCGATAGAGCCAAAACCCATGAACAGCAGCACAAGATTCAAGCATGGTGATACCACGCTTGTGATTAGTGAAGCCGTTTTGCTAAAGATAAATCTCTCGTGGGCCAGAATCATGGAGCTGAACACATTAAAAGGCATGAAAATTGCCGTGTTCAGCGTCATCAGGCGCACCAGACGCTCCAATAGAACAAGCTCATCCGGCGAAAGGGAGCGTCCGTATGCGCCAAGATGGAAGGAGCAGAATGTGCCGACCAGCAGAATTGCAGCGCCGATCACTGAATAGATCTTGATGAACAGGCCAAAGACGCGCTGTTCTCCGTCCAGATCTCCCTCTGCGCGGTATTTGGCAAGGTAGCGGATGATCGAGCCGCCGATGCCGAAGTTCAGCAGGCCGATATATCCCATAACAGACTGTGCAATCCCGTAAATGCCATACTCCGCCTGTCCCAGCATACGGAGCATGATGGGCGTATAAATGAACGGAATCAGATTGCCGATCAGCAGGTTCAGATAGGACAGCAGCGCACCTGCCTTGATCTCATCGCGTTTCATGCGTTTACAAGTTCCTCCAATGCCTTGCGAGCCTCGTCGGCTCGGGCGATATAGCCGGGAAGCGTCTTATTGAGGTGCGCCCGGATGGCATCGCGCTTTTCATACAGGCGAACGAATGCTCGGGTCAGTTCATCGCTCTCCTTGAGCTGCTGCACCGGCAGAACGTAGCCATCCTCCGTGCCGAACAAATCCCGGGCAATGCCGCGCGCTTTGACGGAGTATCCCACCACCAGTGTCGGAACGCCGGTAGAATACGCAGCGATGGTCGCGTGGGTTCGGGCACCAACGAAGAAGCTGCATTGAGAAATGATATATTTCAGTTCCGGCGCGGTATGGTCGTCTACCAAAATCAACCGCCGGTTTTGGTCAAAATCATCGTACAGCTGCTTGAGCGGAATACGGTCGTCATTATTGGCCCAAACGACATGTGGAATCAGAGCAATATAGGCGTCGGTATTATCCAGAATGTGTTGAATCAATGCCTTATAGTTGGCATAGGCTGCACCGTGATGTCCTTCGCTGACAATGATATGTGGGCTGATATTGATGCCGACAACATTGCTTTTTAGAAAGCGCTCATCCGTGTCGCATGTCTCAGGCTGCATATGGAATGCAGGGTCAGGCATTTGCACAACATTGGCCCCTACCGCTTTGACCGCTTCATAAGTAATGCTCTCTCTGGCTGCAACCAAGGCATAACGACGCAAATCTTCTGCTACCGAAGGTTCTTTTACTACATCCGGTTCAATGGAGCAGCCCCACAAAACAGTTTTAATATGATTTTTTTTGTATGCTGCGTTCAGATAGCCATAAATTGCTGTATTCCCATAGCAATAGTTGTCTCCGCCAACAGAAAGTGCTACATCGCCATATCCACTCAATCGCTGAATCACAGGCATAAAATATAGGCCATCCATATCTGTGTAGTTCCCAGTCAGTTTCAGCTTGGCATAAGCCTTAAAAAAGGATATGTTGCGTCTTCTTTCCTCCTTGGCAGGAATGATCTTTGAAATGTTTCCAAGGCCATACCGAATATCATCACTAACGTTTTCAGACAAAACTGTGTACGAAGCTTTTCTTAGAAGCTGTATTGTGCCACGTACAATTGCTTCGCAGCCGTGATTTTCACAGCTACCATTACCATAGAATAAAACATTCATATTTTTACTCACTTGTCATACCCGATGCCGTCTGCAAGTTTTACTTTCATATCTGTCTTTTCCTCGTCAGATTTATCGGCCCAGAAGGTCGGAAAGACGGGATGTTGTTCCATTTGGGCCTTATGTTTTTCTACAAAGTCCTCATAGCTGTCCACAATGCGAATGGGATTGCCAACAGCGATAGATCCAGAGGGAATATTCTTTGAGACAACTGAACCGGCACCAATAACACAATTATCGCCAATGCTCACGCCGGGCAATACAATAGATCCATGGCCGACAAAGACATTGTTACCTATTCTCACCCTACCGACTTTACTAACTCCGAGTGGGATTTGGGTACTGGCATCGTGGGCTAACACTGTAACTCCAGTCAAGGTTACGTTATTTCCGATGGAAACAAGGAATCCGTGGCCAAAGTCAATAGTTGTATTGAACAGATGAACGTTTTCCCCAATCTCCACGCCACGAGACCGCAGGTACTCTACACTGCTATAGTCGATAGGCTCCTTCAAGTGTAATTTGATTAGAACTCGCTCCCAGAAATTCATCGTTACCTTTCTCCATCTATCATAGTCTCAATCTGCTTCATAACCCTCTCTGGGCCGAACTGTTCGGGACACTTTGTGTTCTCCTTGATGTGCTGATATAGTTTCTTATCATTCAGAATCGCCAACACTTCCTCTGCCAGCGATTCCGGAGACTGCTCTGTCAGTAGGCCATTGACACCATCTTCAATAAACTCACAGGGGCCGAGGGACTTCGTCACTACGCAAGGAACGTCAAGCGCCATAGCTTCCAACACAGTTAAGCCCTGCGATTCCACATATGACGGGTGAACAAACAGGTCTGCATACTTCATATAGGGATAAGGATTAGTCTTGCTTCCATCCAGAATTACATGATCTTTCAGGTCGTTCTCAGCAATCAACGCTTCTAATTTTGAACGCTCAGGACCCTCTCCAATAACATGCCAGGCGAAGTCTATACCAGCTTGCCGCAACGCCTTTGCGGCGGGAAAGACATTTTCAAAATGTTTCTCTGGTGCAAGCCGACCTACCGAGACAATATGCAGCATATCACCGGTATAAGGTGAATTTCCAGCCTTCTGTCCAATTGCGACAGCATCCAGCATATTGGGAATGTAGACCAGCTTATCGGCAAGCCCCGGCAGCTGACCTTGTAGCATTTCCTTACAGGACTGCGATACTACAGCTACTGCGTCCATCCTGCTACACATATCGTCATAGGCCACACGATCCACATTGAACTCGCCGTGATGCCACCAGGTAATTCTTCGGTTCGCCTGCACGGAGTACGCCGCCAAATCGGAACAAATCCCCGGTCGAAATCCAATTACGCAATTGTAATGGTGTTTTCCAAGCAGAATCGTTGCAACACGTTTCAATGCGCATGCGCCGAAGAACTTTTGTAGCAAGAACAAGAAACGCAATCTCAGGCACATCCAATCGTGCGCTACAATACACCGCCGAATCGATGACGCAAAACTTCCATATGTATGATGAATGTCTCGAAACAACACTTTCACTTCAGACGGCAATTCTGAAGCATAGTCACCGATGTCCTCCAGTAGCAGGAGATCAACGGCGTATTTTGTATAGTCCATGTGCTTGAGCACATCCACAAGGGAACGCTCCACACCGCCGGTATTCAGATGCCCGTTGATAAAAAGGATTTTCTTCATTTATACTTTATCCTCTAAGAAGCAGCAGCGCGGGGCGCAACCACTTCTTTTGATAAATTAAGCTGATGATCTTTGATTTCCACGAAATCTGTAATTGACTGACCGGTATTGTTCTGAGCGCCTCATGTACCAGCGGGTCATCCAACACTACGCCTGTCTCATGGAAAAATTCTCTTGTTGGCAATCCTGCATATCGTCTCTGGTTCATCGCCATGTAAATAAAAAACAGCATACAGCGTTGGATCTGCTGAGTGAAGTCATAATCCTGCTTTTTACCGAAGCTCTCATTGATTCTGCACCAGAGCTCACGCAGTAGCGGCCATTTATCTTTATATGCGGTATGTGTCACAGAATCCGGATTCTGCCGATAATGGTAAGGCTCGTACTCTTTCAGATAAGTCATACTCTGCGCAAAATACCCAACTTCGGAGCCAAATAAAAGATCCTCTGAAAATCGCATTCTCTCAGGATATGTGATCTGGTTTTTAATTACAAGCTCCCGGCGAATCAACAAAAGGCAATTTGAAATTGTAACTGGATACTCCATGGTATCTGGCATCAAGAGCTGCGGAAAATACACGGAATACATACGCTCTCGGTCATAGAACCCGGCTGGCAAGTCGTGAGTATAGAGCTGGCTGCCGCTATCAGACTCCTTTAAGCAATCGCAAATTACAAGATCACAATCGTTTGCTTCGGCAGTATCAACCATCCGCTTATACATATCCGCGTCGATCCAGTCGTCGCTATCCACAAATGCGATGTACTCTCCTCGGGCAACATTCATGCCCTGATTTCTGGCAGCGGCAGCACCGGAGTTTCTCTGATGAATAGCCTTTACACGCTTATCCCGTTCGACATAGCCATCACAAATAACCGGACTGCTGTCAGCAGAGCCGTCATCCACCAGAATCACCTCGAGATTCGTGAGTGTTTGGCTCAGGATGCTGTCCACGCACTCCTGCAAATATTTCTCGGCATTGTAGACTGGAACAATGACACTGACTTTTGGCATATATATCTCCTTCAAGTGCGTATAGTTTTGAACATTTTTCGTATGACGCGCCCTATTTTTACTCTGATTTGTTTGCACCAAGGCAGCCAACTCATAGAGTACCAGTGGATCGAGTATGTATTCTCTGTTTCTGTCAGTTTTCCAGTTGCACTGTCCAGCGCTTTATCTTTTTAGCCATCTAAAGCAATCAACGCCAAATATTCGATGAAACACTCTTGTAATTCGAGAACGCAAGCGAATACTCTGCGGTAGCCATGATTTATTGAACCAGTGAATTGCCGCAGTATTGTCGGTTCTTCGAAGGACCCCTGTCTCATTTTCAAATGGGCAGAAAAAATCTGATGGATAAAAGGTAAACTCCGCAACTGTCTGGAGTTTACCGTTCAGTTCCAATCCATGCATCAACATAATATTTGTAATCGACACACAATTCGTTGTCGTATCTTGAGAGCCATCGTCATTAAGGAAGTGCCTGCCCGTGTAATAGTCTAATAGCTCATGAATGATTGGAACTCCTTTTTCAGAAGCCATAATCCCTGTCGGTACATAACGCGTAGACTCAAAGCCTGAGAATGCTCTACAGGTCAAAAACTCTTCCAGCGGGCGTACAACTTCAACATCAGTGTCCATGTAAATCCCACCACACGTATACATGGCATATAGTCTTACATAGTCCGTAACAAACGCGTATTTCTTACTTGCATAAGCTTCTTCAACATACGGGCAGCAATGGATATCAAAGTTGTCCTCGTTCCACTCGCGGATCTCAAAATCCGGGCAGAACTTCTTCCAGCTGGCGATGCACTTTTTGGCAAGCTCCGGCTTTTCGCCGCGGCCAAACCAGCAGTAGTGGATGATCTTTGGGATCATGGGTCAGTCCTCCATCAGCGCGTAGATCTTCTCGACCTCCGCGCTGTTCGTATAATCTCTCTTTGCGCAGCTCTCCGACAGCTGCTGCATCCGGGCAGGGTCGCGCAGCAACGCGGCAATTTCAGCGGCGCAACTCGCGTTATCCATGGGGACGATCACGCCATCCACGCCGTCCTCCAGCTGACTGTCGGAAGTGGCGTAGTCTGTGATGACGACGGGCTTTCCAAGTAGCTGCGCCTCCCGCACGGTAACAGCCTTGCCCTCGTAGCGGGAGGGCTGCACATACAGGTCGCAGGCGCGCATATAGGGATAAGGGTTGTCCTTTTTGCCGAGGATGATGACACGCTCCTGCATCCCGGCCTCGTCGATTTTCTGACGAATCAGCGGCTCATCGCCGCCATAGCCGATGAGATACCACTTCACGTCAAGGCCGCCCGCCACCAGACGGCGGCAGATATCCGGCACATTGTCGAAGTTTTTCGCCTCGCAGAAGCGGCCAACGGAGAGCAGGGATATTCCGTCACCCGCAGGCATATCGGTCTGAGGCATTGTCGCTTGCTTGCACGTCAGCTCTCGGGGCAGGATGTTCTCCACTGTCCGGACCTTCTGCGCCAGCTCCGGGAAGACGTTCTGAAAGCTCTCGGACGCCCGCTCGGACACACCGCAGATGGCATCATAGCCTTCCCACATGGCAAGCTCCGCCGAGCGGTCGAAGGTCAGCGCCGTGTAGTCCGTGTGGATCCACGCCGCGTATTTCTTCGCCCTCACCCGTTCCCGCGCAAAATAATGCGGCGTCAGGAAGCTGATGGCAAGATCGTAGGTCTTACCGGAGATCGGCGGCATAGACCGCAGCGTATACTTGTGGCTGTAGGTCAGCGCGGTGACGGACGGTTTCTCGCTGGGATGCTTCCGGTCAAAGCGGCTCGCGGCAAGCTTTCCTTTCAGCCGCCCGCGCAGCACGCCCAGTTGTCCGCTCTTGACGAGCGACGCCATGGGCACAGCCAGCGAGGCGTACTGCGGA
>OHGX01000836.1_pt1 | contig 13108 bp, 14 predicted proteins | sample 1567841 | NCBI WGS metagenome assembly OHGX01 (sample SAMEA3879587, study PRJEB24766) | human gut metagenome | biome: human-associated habitat; feature: feces | place: USA | collected 1985/1987 | reverse complement strand
AATACTTTTTGGCGATAGTTCCGTAATTTCTCGCCACATCTCCCTTTGTGTCTGTACTGACAAACGACATTCCCGAAGCACAGGCAAGCTCTATGTTCGGATACAAAAAGTATGCAGTCTTGCCGACTCCTGCCGCTCCTATCATAAGAGTATGGACCTCGCCAGTATCCACAAGTGCAGCAGTTTTCTTTCCTGAACCTCTGCACCCGACCACCGTACCTTGAACAGTCGGCAGGTTCTGACCTTTTCTCCACATCTCCGGCTCGAATGGCAGAGGGATAAAAGTACGCTTTATCTCAGCTTTTGTCGCCCACCTCGCAGTTCCGTGCTGTCCGTTGCCGACTTTTTTTGCCTTTATTCCGTTAAGCGACTTGTTGTCAAGCAGATTTACTACCACTAAAAAGGCAATGAAAATTACAACAAGTACGCCTATCAAAATCATCTGTTTCTCATTCAAAATTTCATCTCCGATCTGTATAAAATATTCTTTCTTTTGTATTTAATACGACAGTTAGTTTGTTTTATTCAAGGTATTGCAGTGTGAGGCAGGGGGTATCGCATTACCCGAATTCCATACATTGCTCCGGTTCTGAAACAATATATTCTGATTCGCTTTGCTCTTGTGTAAGTTCGGATAATGTATTTTCAACATTTAGCCGCAAGGCACTATCTGCAAGGCTATACAAAAGCTTTGCCGTCTGAACCGACTGCTCTCGGGTTCGAGCGGTCTGTTTCAGATCACGCAGAACCTCCTGCACACAGTCCTGCAAATTCCTTTGTTTCTGTGCTTTTCTGCCCTTGTCGGTGTAGGGCTTGTAACTGCCTTTGAGCTTGTTTTGGAGCCATACAAACGCCTTACACTCGCTGTTTATCTGCTCTGTTTTGGGCATGAAAAAAGCCGAGCCTGCCAACGCATACTCGGCGAGATACCTGTATTGTCCGTTTTTGAATGTTGCATATATTTGCGAGGTCAGCTTGTCGGGACGGCATCGTAAATACTTTAAGCCATCAATCTGATGAAGATATTCTTCCTTCCGCTTGTGAGGAACAGCAGGCAAAGCTGCGGCTCCGTTCTTTGCTTTAAGCACCTCGTTCCAGTCCTTAAACTTCGGTGCAAGCCGTTTCACATCGGTATATCCATTCTCTGTAAGAATATCTTTTAAGCGGTCAACGGCCTCGATCCCTCCTTCGTCATTATCAACGCAGAGAATTACTTCCGATAAGTTAGAATGATTCTTTAATGCCGCAAGCACAGCATTTTCATACACTCCGTTCATTGCAATGCAGCTGTGTTTCTGCCAATCATTCGGATAAAGCGTAAGAAAACTCATCATATCTATGGGAGCCTCAAACACATAGAGTCTTTTGCTTTCACCGAAATGTGCAAAGCTGTATCTTGTGTCAGAACCTTGACAAGTGATCCTGAAACTATTGCCGTAAGAATTTGTTGAACGCTTGCTTGCCTGCCTTGGAACGCCGTTTTCGTCAACGCCTACGAATACCGCATTGTGATGTTCCTTGTCCTCATAAAGCGTGTGTTGTTTTGCAAAATGGCTGATAATATCGGGAGAAATGAACCTCTGCTTTATCAGGTAGGCATAAACCCTATGCATATTTGTGTTTGCCTCGGGAAGTCTGAACTCTTTCTTTTCTTCCTTTGCCGATACTTTCGGCGGACTGTGGGACAGCGGAGTCACTGTCTGACCAAGCAGTTCCTGCACCGCCGTCTGAAAGTCCATACCATAAAACTCCTGCATAAACTTTATTGCTCCGCCGCCTATCTGATTTTTGTGATCGAACCAGGTAGAGCCACGGAGCGTTATGCTGTCGTGCCTGCCTGAGCTGTCACAGTAAATGAGCTTATGCTCTCTGCCGACACGTTCTAATTTTTCACCTCGCATTCTCAGGAATTCTTCGAGGTCTACGCTGTTGGCAAGGATTTTTTGTTCGTCTGTAAATGGGATATATGGCACTTTATCACCTGCTTTCTGTTTACTAGGGTTGATTTTTCGAGGTTGGTGTGGTATAATGGATAATAACATAAATCGAAATTTGTAGGAGATAGCCATGAAAAGTAAAATTATCTATTGTCTGAATTTTCTCTGGACGAGTTTTATTGCATTTTCATTTCCAATATGTTTCGGCTGGATTTTTCTTGATATAACTGGACATTCAAAAGGCTATAGCTATGATTTAGGCTCGGAGAAAGATGTTTCTATTATGCTTGGCTGTATTGAGCTACTGATTTGGCTTGCTTTATCATTTCCCTCAAATATCTATGTATTTCGGAAAACATTGAGTAAAGGCAAGGCATATCTGCTTATCCCTATCGTATTGTATATAACACTTGCTGTAATTTGCGTAATGATTACACATGGTGGGTGGACATCATACGCAAAAGAAGTATTTAATATATAAATTCTGATTTATACTCCCCAAAACCAAAGAGCTGAGCCAACCTCAGCCCTTTTTTCATTTTAAATCAGTACTTCACATTCTCCGCAAACTTAGCCATCAGCTGTGAAAAGCTCTGCCTTTCCATCATATTCGAACTGAGAAAAGCACCCGATACAACGGTAAGCTTGTTCTCGGAAAGTACAGCGTAAGTTTCGGTATACCCGAACTGCGTCGCCATGCCGTCGGACTTCTGAACAGAGCCGTACCGCTGATACTTGCCCTTAGAAACAACACTGCTTGTCATTCGGTAACTCGAAACAAAGTCATCTTCGGTGATACCGTTCATCTGAGCAGCAGTTTGACTAAAGTAATGATCCCCTAAATTTTCAAGGATATATTTCATGTCGTAATCAAGGTTACTCTGACTTAAATCGACACACAGAACATCTATCATACCGCCGCCGTTTGAGCCTTTCAAAGTAATTTTATTCACACCGTTGGAGTTATCAATTTCGTTCTCAAAGGAACTGCCTTTCATTGCTTCTGTTACCAATGCGCTTGTATCTGCAAAGCATATATTTGAATCGAAAAACTCCGCAATAAAGGTATCATATTTTACCTGTTCTTCATCGACGGTACTTTCAGCCTCCGAAGAGGCAGCCGCACTTACTGTCGGAGCGGCTGTTGTGACCGTTGTCTGCTCGGCTTTGAAGGGTGGCGAGATATTTCCGCAGCCTGTAAGGATCACCGCAGACAGTGCGGCGAGTATAAGAATATTCTTCATTTGTCATACCTCCTTACACAATAGACCATATATACAGCGGAGCGGTAAGTGTGAATATGAGGCAGGCGAAGATTATCGCAACAGGAGTCCATTCTATCTGTCCGTGCTTGCGGTAGTCCATATACATCGCACCTATCTTCACAAACAGCAATACCGCAAGGATAACATCAAGGCACGGAAAAACAACATTGTTCACTACCGACACTATTTGCGATCTGGCTGTGTTCCAAGTGCTTGTGACCGCCCCCGCAACATCACCCGAAGCATAGGCAGTTAGCGACATCACAGCCGCAAAGCACACCGAACTTGCTGCTGCGATCAATTTCTTTTTAGATCTCATTTCACATCATCCTTTCTCTGTTCCTTACCGTTTCTCTTGCATATGACCATACCGAAAACCATAATAACCGCTGTGGCTACGAGATAAAGCTCAGCACTATTGTCTGCGGATACACCTGTATGAGGAATATCTATTATGACCGTAGGAGGGGTTTCAAGATCAGGCGTAAGCTCGTCATACATAACGACCTCGGTCACAGTTCCGTCAGCATTCACAGTAAACTTTATCTCATTTGCTATCTCATAGCCCTCAGGTGCTATGATCTCTTTAAGTGTGTATTTCTTTCCGGCAATAAGTTTCCCTTCGATCATATGTGGTTCATTTGTTGATACCCGTTCCTCAACAACATTTCCGTCCTCGTCAATGATCTGGAGCGTTGCGCCGGGCAGTTCCTCACCTGTGGTAATATCCTGCTTGGAAATCTGTACCTTAGTCGTATCATCCACCATAGTGATAAGCGGATCGCCGTTATCCGAAACGGCTGTTGAATCAACGTTTTCTACCGTAACATTGCCGTAAACATCAACGTTGAACTTAATGTCTGTCGCAATAACATATCCGTCAGGTGCGGCAATTTCTTTAAGCACATATTCACCTGCACCAAGCTTTGAAACGATGTGATTTGTGCCGTCTGAAGTCCACTTATCAACTGTCTCACCGTCAGCATTTTCAAGCACCATTTTAGCACCCACAAGTTCGTTTCCGTACACATCACGTTTGGAGATCTCAACAGTAATAGGTTTGTTTTCCGCAGTTATCTCAATAACTTCCCCGTCCTCTGCAATGCTGACAGCATATTCCTTGTCACTAAGAATATACCCCCTTGGACTTTCTATCTCACGAACGATATACTGTCCGAAAGGAACATCTGTAAACTCAAAACAGCCATTCTCATCTGAGGCGGCAGTCATTATTGCAGTATCTCTGCTGAACTTCACGCAGTCGGCAGTAAACAGCCCGAACACCGCATTTTCAAGGGGTTCGCTCTTGTCATCGGTCTTATGTCCCTCTATCCTGCCACGCTTGAGAAGATTTACAAACTGTCCGCAGTCAATATCCACATTCTGAATATCCTGTCCCATATATTCAAAATTCACAAGATACTTTTCACCGTTAAGAACATAGTGTTCATCAGTAGAAATTTCTTTGACATAATACCTGCCGAAAGGTATCTGTACATCAAATTTTGCGGCCATATCCTCATCAAGTGAAACCTCTGAAAGCAGTCCGTCCGCAGGAATAGCAGAACCGTCAGCGGCAGTAATATCTTCTGCGGCGAATAGCCCGAAACGAATGCTTGTATAGCAGTCCTTGCCGTAGATCCCGAACAGTTCATCACTTTCCATAACCTTAGAAAGCGATATCCTCACGCTCTGATACTCATTTTCAAAAGCTGTATTCACAGTATCTCTCACCTCAAATTCCTGCCCTGCATATGTCAGTTCAACATCTTTAGGCTCATTGTTCAGCACATAACCATAGGGAGCTTTTATCTCTCTGACCTCATACTTGCCGAGATAAAGCGGCTCGGTTTCGCCATAGCCGTTTTCGTCTGTCGTGATCTCTGAAACAACATCTCCTGCATAAGCTCTTGTTGTACCGTCGAGTGTAACGATATCCTCTACAGCGATCACCTGAAATACTGCGCCGCTGAGATCTCCGTCTGCAAACACGGGAGTGTAAGTCGTTGGATTGACAACTAGCTCGCCGTTTTCGTCTGTATAAGCAGAGCTTGCCATATTCACGCTTGTGAAAATATCGCCTGTTTTCCGAACGCTGATTTTTCCTTTTTGAGCGGTATTTTGCTTTTCAACTTTGACAATAGTAAACGAGTTTTCTTTCTCTGCATTTTCTGAGGAAACCGAAAATGCTACGGGAGTTTTATCAAGCGCATAGCCGTAAGGAGCCTGAACCTCAATAAGTGAATACTCACCGTAGGGAAGAACTTCGGGAGTGATCAGATATCCCTCGCTGTTTGTGTAGAAAGTGTCGATTGTTGTTGGGGTAGGGTATGCAAAAGTCATTGAGATCTTCTGACCATTTGAATCGTAGATCTCAAATCCTGCGCCCTCATAAGGAATGGTTTTTCCCGTTTCGGAATCCACCTTTACGATCTTGATATAGCTTTCAAACTTTGCATTGTTAATGAAATAGCGATAGGTCTGACCGTTCTCGCTGATGTTCACATCAAAATCAGCTATAAACTCCGTACCTTCCCAACCCTTGGTCTGATGCACAGTGTAAATTCCGTATGGCATATCCTTGGTTTGTGCAAATCCGTTTTCATCACACGTCAGGTAATCACGTTCTGTTTCAACAGCATTTGCATAAGAACCCGAAGATTTCAGATACACCTCAAATTCAGCTCCCACTTCTGGAGTTTCTATCTGAGTAGAGCCGTCATCGGAATGCTTGATCATTGCGATATTTCCCTTGATAACGTCCTCAGTCACTGTCATAGAAAGTGGGTTATGCTCAATGAAATAATTCTCAGCTTCTGCACCAACTGAGTAAACTGTTTCATCAAGCAGATAGCCTTCGCTTGGTGAAATTTCCTGAACAGTGTAGTTTCCGCAGACATACTCTTTTGTCTTGAAATATCCGCTTTCATCTGTTGTGTAGGTGTCAACAAGCGTTCCGTCACGGTAAATGCCATAAACTGCGCCTGAAAGAGTGCCGTCGCCCTGTGCAGAAGATGTTTCGGAATCCTGCTTTGTCACCTCAACCGTAAACTTTTTGAGGATATTTTTGAATTTCTTGGTTGTTGTTGCGTCCGCCGTCAGGGTTGCAGTCTGATCTGCAGGAACAACATATCTAATGGGAACATTTTTCTCGGAAATGGTGTACACGATCTTCTCATTATTGCTGTTGTAAACAGGAATATCGGAAAGGATTGCAATACCGTCCGAACCTGTTTTTATTGTGTAAGTCTTACCGTTGCCCGTAATAGTGAACTCTCTGTCGCCGTTCTGATTGTCCTCGGACTGCTTATTTATCTTTATCGAGCCCGTTTTAAGTTGATTGTTGAACTTCACATTCACAGTCAGATCAACATCTCCGCTTGTCAGCGTAACATTCTGAGCCTTAGGAACTTCGTATCTTGTATCTACATTGATCTCGGATACGGTGTAGGTGATCGCTTTGCCCGTAGATGTGTTGTATACCTTTAATCCGCTAAATTCGGCAACGCCGTTTGCATTGGTTTTCTTGGTGTAACTGCTGCCGTCGTTTCCTGTGACCTTGAACTCTCTGCCGCTTACGATCTCGTCATCGGCGGTCTTATTGACCTTAATTTTGCCTCTCGTAAAATCTTCGGTCACAAATATATTTTCGTCAGCCTTTAATGCGAACACTTCTTCAGAGATACTGTAACCTGTCGGTGCGGAGATCTCCTTAACGTAATACTGCTTTTCAGGTAACTGAATGGAACCTGTTCCGTCCTTGCCGATAGTGATCTCGCCGACCTTGTTTTTACAAGCCTTATCGGTATATACTCCGTATTTTGCAACCGTGCCGTCTACCTTGCTTGTGCCTGAAATCTTAACCGTTCTGTCTGAAGCAAGAACCTTAGTTATTTCAAATTTTACATCATTTTTTGTTATCCTGAACGCCGACATATTCATAGCGGTAGCAGTCTTACCGTCAGTTTTGTTGTTGATAACAACGCCCTCCGAACCGCTGGATTCTATTCTCCAATGCTTTCCGCCTGCACCTTTTCCATCGCCGACTGTCTTTGAGTTTATGAGTTTTTCCGAAACGCCGATAGACTTAAGGTAGCTTATTACATCATTTCTTGAATCAAATTCACCCATATATATCCAAACGTGATCCTCACCACCCGGATTCTGAGCGACCACCACAGAACCTGCTGTAATAACCGAACCGTCAGCACACTCCCAATACGGGCGGTCCGTTGTCTTGATGTTTTTCTTTTCGACTTCGACCTTTGAAGTCTTTCCGTCGTAAGTTATGGTGCAGTTATCATTGACTGTAAGCCAATGATCTGTGTCAACAGGCACAGGGTTGTTCCAACTGAACCCCGATGTTTTGTATCCAAGCTGCGTAAGAGTATAGTACACAAGACCCGAACAGTCAATGCCGAGATTATTTATCGTTTCAACAGAAAGCGGAGTGTACTGACCCTGAACATACGCATGCCAGTAGCCCTTGTTTCCATAGGTATACGGCGTACCCAGCAAAGTCGCCGCCTTTGCGATCACCGTATCCGCTGACGGGAAGGTCGGGTTTTCCATAGGTGTGCTTGCGGCACTTGCTGTGATAGCTCCGCTCATAGATGAACCGAGCATAGAAAAAGCACAGAGTCCTGCCATGAACCCTGCGCTGAGTTTCTTTAATATTTTCGATTTTTTGAACATAAAGTGCATTTCTCCTTTTCATTTTTGCAAAGAAAAAGAGCCGGATTTCGGCTCTTTCGTTTGCACATCTTAATATATTTCATCATATCTTTGGTTGCTTATCAAATCCGCCACTGATACATATGATTCATCAATATCTATTATTTCGCTGAATCCGCAGTCGTTATTCAGCAGAAATCCTTGTCCCTGCGTATCAAGAACAAACCATGTTCCGTTTACCTTAACGACATTTGCTACATGACCATACAGTTTTGACGGCGTCCATGCAAGATAGCATTCCAGACCTGTACCTTTGCACAAATAGTAGGTCTGCCACGAATAATTCACACAAGTGCCCGAACCGTTTTCAGTCATCCAGTTGTATACCGCCTCTGCCTTGCTGTAATCAGAGCCGTTATGAGATAAGCTTCTGCCGATATCCATATATCGTTCTTCCTCAGTAGGCACCGGCAAGGGTGGTTGAGTCTGCGGAACTTTTGTAGTCTGCGGCTTTGTTGTTGTGACAGGCGAATTTGTTACCGCAGGCTCTGCCGATGCTGACTGCTTTGCCGTTGTTGATCGGGTGGCAGACGGCTCGTTATTCTGAGGTTTCTCATTGGACGGCTGGGCGTTCTGCTCCGCTAAGTTATTGTCCTGAGAATTGTTGGATGGAGTATTATTCTGCACAGCTTGGTTATTACCCTGTACAGCGTTATTATGCTCCTGAACCGAATTGCCGCCTGTATTTGAAGTGCTTGATTTCTTAACCGCAGTTACTTCAGTATCTGTCGGCTTTGGGGAAGATGATACCGTCTGCGAACTCTTTTTAATGGTCGCTGTGGTTTCGCTTGTATCCTTTTCTTCCTTTGCCGTTGCTGCAGAGGTTGTCAACGTAGTTGTAGTTTGGCTCACCTCTGAGGTTTCCGCAGTTTCAGAAACATTTCCGCAGGCTGATAAAATCACCGCACAGAGTATCAAAATTAATATCGCTCTTTTCATATCATCACGCTCCTTGTCAAGCAATATATCATATATCCGCCCACAAATCTATACTTTTTGCAAAAGTTCTACCTTTGTTACAAGATACACAGCAAATGCTTTAGCAAACTACATACTTAGCTCCGGTTCAGGTTCATCTTCAGGCTCCGGCATTTCCTCATCGGGAGTGTTCTCCACCTCGATATCCGTCTGCTGAACCTGCTGCAGCTTGAGATCATAAGCATTGAGCACAGCCTGATTTACGGCAGTTCTCGCCGACTTGGTTATGGCGTGGAAGGTGTCGCTGTACTGCTTGTTGCCGTCCTTATCGGTGTATGAGGTGGAGGGCATATTGACAAATCTGCCCTTTTCGGTCTCAATGACCCTAAGTCCGTGAACGGCGAACATACCGTCCATTGTTACGCTGGCATATGCCTTGATTGCTGAATCCTCTTTGTTTACCATTCTGTTGATAGATGCGTGTATTCTCATAGTTTCATTCTCCTTTACATTGTCTGTTCGATTTCCGGTTCTTCTTCATATTCTTCAAGCGGTTGGATCACTTCAGGCCTTGTTTCTCTCACAGCAACCAGCCCGATTCCAGGCAGATCTACTATGATATGATCAAACTGCTGTTTGTACTTTTCTATCTGTTCATCGGTAAGTGAACAGCTGTCCCATTCGCCGTATTCGTTACGATAATTGCCTGAAATATAGAAAGTGCCGTGAACAAGAGTATTTCCAACTATCCTGTTAGGCTTTGAACCGTTCAGCAGAAACTCATCATTGCACCAGCAAATAGCATCCTGCTTTGGTTCAAAATATATTGGCTCGATGCTGCCGCCCACAACTTCCTGCATGGCATGGATATCATCTTCAATATCCTTTACATATGGTTCTTTCAGAGGTTCAAACACAAGTATCCTCATTCTTTTGCCTCACTTTCACAATACTCTTTCAGCGGACACTCGCCGCAGTCATCAAACATTGCACAGGTACGCTGTATCTCCTCTTCGGATATCCCACAGTCAAAATGCTGCTTTTTCTGTTCGTCTTGCCATACGATAAGTGAAACACCGCTGCTGTCACGTTCGACCTCCACCGTTACAGCATTTCCGTGCCTGTCATAAAGCCCAGAAAATTCTGTTTTGCCTTTTGCCGTTAAAACCTGTGCCAATATTATCTTCTTCATAAAAACCTCCTAATCAAAAAGCGAAAGCTGTTTGATAGCTTTCGCACGTTCGCTTGTGTCATAATTTGATATGAGCAGCTCTGCATACTGACAGCCGCCGTCATACCGCTGTGCCAAATTGTTCAGCCTACTTATCTCTTCAATGTGAATGTTTGGTTTATGCCATATCTCACGGATCTCAGGGCAATCGTTATACGAAACCAAAAATCTGCCTTTGATGTCAAGCAGAGCGTCACGCAGTCTGATATGGTCTTTTGCAGTAAAACCTACGTCCTTGTAGTAATTTTCAGTCGCAAAATACGGCGGATCACAGTAAAAAAAGCTGACGGGTCTGTCATACTGCCTGATAAGCCTTTCAAAATCCTTGTTCTCAACAACTACTTTCTGTAATCTTCTTGCGGCAAGGTCGATCATAGGGAAGTCCGACCACATCGAATGCGGCTGACTTCCAAAGCTGTCAAGACCGCTTGCATAGCTGTAACGTATAAGCTGATAAAACTTAGCCGCTCTGTCAACGTCATAAAGCCTTGGCAAAATACCACGTTTGTGAAGTATAGCTAAGTATTCAAAATCTTCTCTTGAATCAAGCACATACCTAAGCTTGTATTTCAGCTTTGCAGGCTTATCACGAACGCAGCGGTACAAATTTGCAAGATTTGAATTAAAGTCATTGTACACCTCAAAATCCATACCCGGTGGTTTATGAAACAACACCCAGCCTGCACCGCCAAACACCTCGATATACCTTTCATAGTAAGGCGGAAATCTTGCAAGAACCTCGTCACGAAGATTCTTCTTTCCCCCTACCCATGACATAAAACTGTTCATGTTTTTCCTTTCTGCCGTAGAACCAATGACAGAAAGAAAGTCGCTTTGCTAAAAACAGAAATCTTCTGTCATTGGCAAAACGACCCTAGTTGTTATTTAATTGTGCTTACCTCACCCTTTGATCATAGGGTTTACATAGCTGAATATGATGCGTTTCTGTTCAAGGTAGCCGTCAACCTTGTTTACTTCGTTACACAGCTCCTTGTATTGACGGTCAGAAAGTACGGGCTTTGTGGCTCTCAGCATTGCGGGGATACACCCAAGTGTCAAACTGAAATCAGCTTTTGGTTTAATTCTTTTCTCCACGAACATATGCCTCCCTAAGCTCTTTATTCAGTCTTCCGACCTCCTGCTTTGCAGCATAGAGCATTGCACAGTCAGCACCGATGACAAGCCCTGCGATAGCTCCGATAAGCATTCCAATGAACAAATACGTCATTTACATCATCTCCATTTCCATATCCTCATCTTCTGTCTGTTCATCATCGATAGAAGTGATCTCAACATACTCGCCGATAACATTCAAGGCCTCATAGTAACTGCCCGAAGAAGTTATTCTGCTGCACATTTCCTTTGCCTCATCATACATTCCATTCCTTTTCAGCGTTTTTGAGGCTATGCCCATAAGATTGAATATATTTCCGTCCTGACCTATCAGCGGACATTTTGGCTTTTTGGACATCACGACATCTCCTTTCCGTAATATTTTCTCAGCAGACCTATGATAAAAAGCTGACCCTTTCCCGTAACAAATGTCTGCCGATAAGTCTTTTTCATACCCTCGACCTCGAACACCGACTCTTTTACAACAAAATATCTGCGGTCAATATATCTCTGATACGGCAGATTGTTTGACATAAGCACTCCCATTTCTTTCAGCCAGCGAAACAGTCTTGTTCTGCCGATATTGAAATTTTCATCAGCCGCAAGCTTTGCCATAGCATTCATATCTATGAGATCCTCGCTGTTGGCAACGTGCAAAGCGAAATCCACGAAAGGCTTATCATTTCTGATCCGTTCATTCAATTTGCTGATAAACGTCATTTGCAGACGGAAGAGATTTTTGTACGGTTCGTCGAGGAAGGGCAGGTAGTTTTCAATAAACATTTCTTCGTTTGTAACATAACCGCCTGTTCTGCGTATAGTCGGGAGTATCTCTGATGTTACCCAGTGCTTAAACTCTTTTGCCCTTGGCATCTTGCTTGAAAGTATTAGGCTGTATAGTCCGCTTTCATTGATTATTGTCGGATGCTGCACTCTGCCCATGGGGTCACGAATTGTTACCCCATCGCCTTGATACTTATCTTCCTCATCAACGTGATCAGATAATGCCTTTTTCGTATTTCTGTACTCCAAAATCTTGGCAACATCCTTTCCTACAAACCAAGGCTCGCCGTCCTTTATGATCGTTCTTACTTTGCCGAACTCTCCATTCTCAAATATTTTTATCTTCTGTTCCATTTCCATTCTCCTTGTCGATCTCTGAAATATACTTTCCAATAGCCTCGATAACATTTGTAGTCACGGCATTTCCTGCTTGCTTGTACAGCTGTGCATCGGACATTCCTGTGGCTTTGACCTTGTTGAACTGCTCATCGGTAAAGCCCTGCAGTCTCCAACACTCCAAAGGCATAAGCTTTCGTATATATCCGCAGTAAACAACGCCGTGTCTGTCCGTTACCGTAATTGTAAACATAGGCTCGTCGGGAAGCTTGAATCTTCGTCCCTGCTGTCTTACTGCTTCCTTTGCAGGAGTAAGCACAGCTATGGGTTCGGTAACAAGTATCACTCCCGACTTTTCGCCTTTATGATGACCTATGCCGCTGTCCTGTCTTGAGGTTATACATCTTGCAAGCTCAGTCACTTTCGGCTCAGGATTCATATCTATACACATTGCGTAATATCCCTGATTACAGCTTGTTGTGAGAGTATGTGCTATCTCCTTTCCCACTCTCCCTCGCCTTGAATTCATATCGGGATAGGCAAGATCTATGCTGTCGCCCGGCAAGGCAATCTGATAGCCTGTTTTGGTTTTGACCTTTATAGGCAGTCCTAAAATTTCATAAAGACCTGTTTTTCCGCCGAAACCTCCTGCCTGGCTTGTAAGCGTTATGCTCAGTCCCTCAACGGAGTAGACTCGGTTTCCTTCCTTTCCGGGAATTCTTTGGACAAGAGTTTTTGGATTTGCGTCTGTGAAAGACAATACTTTTCCGGAACACTTTTCTCTATGAAAT
>OHGX01000824.1_pt1 | contig 13343 bp, 13 predicted proteins | sample 1567841 | NCBI WGS metagenome assembly OHGX01 (sample SAMEA3879587, study PRJEB24766) | human gut metagenome | biome: human-associated habitat; feature: feces | place: USA | collected 1985/1987 | reverse complement strand
TCTATTTTCCATTGTTAATAATACACTCCTTCAAAATTTGTTCTAAATCAATTTGTTGTTCGGTTGTTAAGTCAAGCAAACTCAACTGCAACGGTTTATTTCTCTGCCTTTCATACATATCGTAGTTGCTGATTAGCAGTTCGGGAAATTGCTCGCCTGCGTTGATTCGCTGTTTCATATTGTGTAACCTTGTGAAATCAAAGAATGAATAACCGTCATATAAATTGCGGATTTCTTCACAATCGTTATATGATACAAGCCATTTGCCTTTTGCTTTTGCAAGTGCGTTTTTAAGCCTTAAATGGTCGTCCCAAGTAAATCCGCATTGATACACATACTCGCTTGAAAAGTACGGCGGATCACAGTAGAAAAAAGCATTTTCTCGGTCATAATGCTTTATCAGAACTTCAAAATCCTGATTTTCAATCACCGCATTTTCAAGTCTTTTGCCGACTTGCTCAATCAGTTGAAACAGGCTCACTACTGAAAATGGCTGACAGGCAAATGATTTTCCGCCGCTTGAATAGCTGTATCGCAAAAGTTTCAGAAACATTACTGCTCTGCGCAAGTCGTAGTCCTGTTTCATTTTTATATACAATTCAATGATTTCTTCTGCTTTTAATTCAGGCAGGATAATTTTCGTCAACTGCAACTCCTCATCAAGGTATTTATCGTCAAACTTCTCTTGCTTGAAAAAATTCCTGATTGCATTGAAATCATCCCTTGAATTAAGCGGATAGAATCCCAACTCTTTTATGAAAGCCATAGGTCTGTCACGCATACAGCGAAAGAGGTTTACAAGATTATGGTTATAATCGTTGTACACCTCGAACTTATCAGGCTTATTCTTGCCTAAAAGTACGGCTCCTGAACCTCCGAAGGGTTCAATATACCTTTCGTAATTCAGAGGAAACAGGGCGTACAAAATATAAAGGATGGAAGTTTTATTTCCCATCCAACTCACAGGGGTTTTGATATTCTCACTTCCTTACGGCGAGCCGCCGTTGGCAATTCCCCACCGCATAACATTACGATAGAGGAAACATTGTCAGCGGTGGGGAGTTATAATTCTCATCTCGCCAAAAATTTCTAAATACCAATCGCCCTGAAACGACAAAAAGCCGTTGATTAAGTTTTTAACTCAACCAACGGCTGTATATCTATTTTTGAAATCTATATCAATCGTTGTCAGAAACGATTGATATCAGTTGTTGTTATTTAATTTTTATCGTTTACTTTCTTGATAATCTTACCGATTTCAGAGATTACATTAACTGTCACAGCATTTCCAGCCATCTTGTAGAGTCTGCTGTCGGATAGTCCTGTCGCATTTGCCTTGTCGAACTGCCCGTCCGTAAAGCCTTGTAATTTCCAGCACTCCCTCGGTGTCAGCTTTCGTATTCTGCCGATGTGAACTTCGCCGTTTGGTTCAACAAAAGCAACTGCGAATTTTTCATCGTCATCGAGAACATCTGAATTCTCTACAAAAAGCCCAGAATGTTCAGCCTTTCGGTTACTGATTCCTGAATCCTGCCTTGCGGTTATGCACCTTGCAATTTCTGTCAGCTTCGGATCGGGGTTCAGGTCTATGAAATAATACGCCTGCGTTGCAGAAGTAGTAAGCGTGTGTGCTACCTGACTTCCTACTCGACCTCGTCTTGAGTTCTGTCCAGAAAAAGCAGTATCAATGCTGTCACCGGGATATGCGATCTGATAACCGTCTTTGGTCTTAGATTTTATCGGCAATTCAAAGTTTTCAGTATCTTCAATAAGATAAAGTCCCGAATGACCGCCGAAACCGCCCGAACCGCTTGTAAGAGTACAGCTTAGCCCTTTTGACGAGTAGATTCGCTCACCCTGCGTTGGCTTTTCTTTGTATAAGAGCTTTTCCGCTTGTTTGCGTGAAAGATAATACTTCTCCGGCACATTGTCCTCTAAGATATCCGATAATGAACACTCGATTTCTTGATTGGGGAACTCCGAAATTTTTGCTGTTAAGTACCTGCCAGCATACATCATACCCCAACTCAGCCAACGTACGGAGGATTGTTTCAAATGTTTTGCCTGAGTCATGGTTAAGCAGACCGGGAACATTTTCGAGGAAGAGATACTTAGGTTTTTTAACGGCAACAATTCTTGCAATTTCAAAAAACAGCGTTCCTCTTGTATCGTCAAAACCCTTTCTTGCTCCTGCGATTGAGAAGGACTGACAGGGAAATCCGCCGGTAATAAGGTCGAAATCGGGTAACTGTTCGGGTACAATTTTTCTTGCGTCATCAAAGTAAAGTTCACCTCCTGTATCGTACATTGCTTCATATGCCTGCTTTGCATACTTGTCGATTTCGCAGTATCCGACGCACTCAAAACCGCCAATGGCTTCAAGTCCGGAACGGAAACCGCCGATGCCTGCAAACATATCCAAAAATTTAATTGACATAAATCTTCATTCCAAACGAAGATTTATATTCTTAAAATCACCTCACATTCCCATAGTAATTCCACTATTCTCATCAGGAACTTCATCATCAACTTGTGATTCAGATTGGTTTTCCGTTTCGATTTCTTCCTGTGTGAGCTTTCTGAATGAGTCCTCGCTGGGAACCACTCCAAGTGAACGACCGTTGTCCCACTCAGGGAATATCGTTCCCATTGAATCAACAAATTTTACTGTTCCTCTTGTTCCTGCCGGAACAGGTGCGTAAGGATCCTTCATACTGATAAGCTCAATTCTTGTACCCGGCGGATACAATTTCTTTGTGCTTTCAGCTATTCTGCGCTGTCTTTCATATTCGTTCAAGTTATACATCTCCTATTTTTTTAGTTTTGATTCAAGCAATATCCATTAGTAGGACTCCTGATTTTTATAGTCATAAAATCAACCTCCTTCTTTTTTTCTGTTTGTATTGACATTTTTGTTGTCAGAGAAATGTGAGATTTCATTTTCGTCACACTCATCATTACGCCTGTCAAAATTAGGTTTCTGACGCATCTCTCTTTCAAACTTTCTGAGTTCGGGTGTGTCGGTAAAATACATTTAAAATCATTCCTTTCAAATTTTTTGCAAATAAAAAAGGCAACCGTTCTAATCAAAAAAATTAAAACGATTGCCAATAAAAAAAAGAGCCAACTTTATATTTCTATAAAATTGACTCTGTCATAAATTATTAAGTTTTATCAATCAGTAGCAGATAGATTTGCATTTTCATACCGTTTGCGATATTTATTCTTTTTACTGCAATAATATTTTTCAACCTCATAATAAGGAATCCAAATACCGCACTCTTCAATTTTTTCATAAACAGCAGAAACTATTTCTTCATTTCTTCTTGAATCAGGTGCTTGTCCAATTTTATCGTAAACATTCCTGTATTCATCATAAAGCCAATTACTAATTTTTTCTTTCTGTGAGTTCTTCAGATGTCTGAATTGCTTATCGGTTCTGATAAGCATACCATCAAATTTTATATGATTTTTTCTCGACATTGATTACCTCAAAATATAGAATTCTTATTTTCGATTAAACCTTGTAATTTCTCGACAGCTTCATCTTTACTTTCAGATTCCTTTACAATCCTTAATACTTCATCCATCAAATTCTGAAACTCATTATCAGTCATATATGCCATTCTAATCACTCCTAATTTATTATTATATGGAAAAAGGTCCGTAGATTGCTCTACGAACCTTCGTGGCTCCCCCAACTGGGCTCGAACCAGTGACATCATGATTAACAGTCATGCGCTCTGGCGAGTGTAGAGAAATAGTCAAGAAAAATCAAATAAAATCGCTATTATATTCAGCAATGTAAAAAACGCAAGTACACAACACAGAAACTAATCCTCGGTCTTGCAACAAATTCAACTGCTTATTGAGAATCTCAATGGAATTTGGCAAATTTTCATTTGAATCTGTTAGCAACATTGCTTTTTTAAGATTTTGCTTTATTACTATACTACATTCATCTTTGCTGTTTGCGAATTTTGAATAATCACTATTTCTACAAATATCGTGTACCATTTGCTTGTACTTCTTATTTTTCAAATTCTCTAATGTCACAAAATACTCATTGTATCTTTCATCAGGAATATTCGTCATATGATAAAATGATTCGACCATTGGGTAATTTAAATACAACTTACCCATATCGGTAGATTCAGTAAAATAACTTACCATATCAATTATTTTATCAGACGTAAAATCAGGAGCTTGAGGGTCTAAATCGAAAACGAGCAAAATATCTGAATAGTGCTCATCTAATAAATCTCGTTTCGACTCATCTTTCTCCCTTTCTTTTAATAACTGAAGCAAATCAATATTTTCATATTCGTCACGGTTAAGTGGTAATTGATTGTATAGAGTATAAATATTAGTGTTATAAGACACTATTTTATGGGTTTCTGAAATACCATACGCAGCAAGTAATTTTTTCATCAGCTTAAAATCTGTCTTAGCACCTTCTACTATAACTAACATTTTGCTCTTACTCATCAAACTCACCACTCATATACAGCTTTTCAAGGTTGTGTCCCTCACGCAGTTCTCTACTCGTGGCATCAGCAAAGGATGTCAGTTTATTATTTGTGAGTATAAAGTAGCAATCCGGTCGCATAATTTTGTTAGTCAACAAATTAGTATTGTGTGAAGTAATAATCACTTGTGTATTAGTCATTTTCTCAAGTATTGTAACAATATATTCTGACAATTCATAATGATAGTAAGCGTCAAATTCATCCACATACATAAAAGATACATCTTTAGCTGTTTTATACCAATAAAAGAATGTGTATAATGCTCTTGTGCCACTTGAGGCCACTTTAAAGAATGGCAATGGCGTATCTGTATTAAAGTACAAACGCTTTACTCCGTCTGCATCTTCTATGGAAATAAGATCTTCCTTGATACCTGTAACATGAAGGAACTCCTCAAACTCCTTTAATGTATCCTCCTCAAAAATAAAATCTAAATAATCTTTACTATCGGACTTAAATCCAATATATCTGTTTTCATCTAAATTTCTAAACCATAACATATTAGATATAAACCTTATCATTTTTCTGAGAGGATGAGCATCTGAAAGCACTGTATTATTAACTACATATTTTAAAATACAATCTGTGTCTTGAAATGCCCAATTTAACGTAGTCGCCAACTTTTCAATTCCTATAGTGTCACCCTGTTTATTTATATAATCGTATTCAAATAAAAGTTCGCCGTTCAAAATCACTTTTTCGTATATTAACGACTGCTTTTTATCTTTTTTATATGAATACTCTATAATATTGCTGTCAAACTGAAAGATATATTCAAACTCAGCATACCTGTTTGAAACTTTGGAACAAAGATAATAATCATAAAGATTTGGTGTGACATTTTTGTTTGTAAGATGCGAAACGACATCAAACAACGCTAGGCCAAAATTAGTTTTTCCCACCGAGTTTTTACCGTAAACAATCGCCTTGCTAACCAATCCGTTCGTCAAACATTGAGTATTAAATTTGTAGTCGCGTACATTTGAAAAATCCAATTCAATTTTTTCGCTGAAATTTTTAAAACCTTTAACACAAAAATACTGTAACATATTCATCACCATTATTATTATAACCTTAAACAGCAAGATTTGTCAACGCTATCCGCAATTTTTTTACGGAGTGAATTTTTAACATTTAATATTTAACATTTAATATATCTTTAAATAAAAAGGTTTATGCAATTCAAACTTACATGAACCTTTTTGGTAATTTTAAAAACTATAATTTTACTTAAAAATACCTAACCATGGACTAGCAGTAAATATTTCAATATTAATAAACAAAGCAACAATATCCAAATAATAGATGATAAAATGATTTTTATCTTAAATGATTTTATTGACTCAATTAAATAACGATTATCATCAAAAATAGCCTTTATTTCCTCCTCAGAGAATACATCTTCGTAATTTACTTTGAGCGAATTATATAAGTTTTTAATTTTTCTATATTTATAATTTACTTCTATAATACTAATAAAAAAATAGCATAGAGAACCAATAAGAATCATTTCAATAATAAAAGTTATCTCTTTAGTAAATATATTATCTAATGGTCTTTCAGAAACTAAATTCACCAGAATAACAGTTAAAAAGAAGGACAACATCGCTATTAGATTTTTCTTAAACGAATCCCATAATTCTAAAGCATTATCTCCTATTTTAGAACCTATTTCACTTATAAATTCTGACACTTTTGTTTTTGCTTCCAAATACTTTGAAACATTATCTTTTAGATACAAACCGTAGTTTGAAGTAATTGATAAAAATGTCGTTGGATCAATATCAAGTAAATCACTATATTTACAATGAAGACTTATTATATTTCTTGCAATAATTGATTTATCAACCGGATTTCCATCTGTATAAATCCAATCATAAATATTATATACAATATTATTAATAATATATATATCAAAGAAATAATAGTTTTTATTTTGTTAAACACCCCAGAATATATATTATTTTTTTCATCTACTATTATATCAAAATCATCTGGTATTAAACTAACTTCACTATATCCTTGAAAATACGAGCAATCTTTACACAACTTTATTCTTTCAATTCTATCAAATTTGGTGTTAATTATGGAATTTAAATTATTGGAAAACATAACTGTTTTGGTAGACCAAGAAACCGCATCATCTAAAACATAAAATATAATACATTTTCTCCCATATAAAAAAGCACTAAATATTTTCATTATATCAAATAACGAATTTTTCAACAAATCATCTGTAAAGTTCTTATAATTATAAATAGTTAATATATTTTCTGTAATTTTTTTATTTATCTCAAGATTTATCGTTATTGTATCCTCTTCCTGACACGTATTAAGAAATTCTTTATATTCTTCTAATGTTAATTTTTTAGAAGAATCCATTTTCAAAATTTTATCATCTGGATTTGATATTGTTAGTTTTAAAATATTGTTAAAACTATATTCTGCAAGAAAATCAAGCAAATCACTATGTTCCGGCATATTCTCAATTAAAGTTTCAAATTTAGATTCGCAAGTATAAATTCTGTCTGAAAGAGTGATTTCGTTTACCTTAAAAAGTGTTTTGATTGCATTTTCAATATTCACAAAATCTTCCTCTTTCTAATTAATTTAATTTAAAACTATTATATGTATCTTCATCATTAGTTTTTATCCTAAGATATCTCGCGCCATCAGCATCCTGATATGCCGCAATAGTTTCTTTGATATTATCTATGCTATCAGTAATTTTAACTTCAATACCAGTATTTACTTTATAGACTTTTCCTATTCTAGCATTGATAGCCTTTGGTATGGAATTAAATTGACGATCAAATTTTTTCTTTTCGGGTAATTCATATAATTTATTTTTTAGCTCCAATAGTTTATTCTTATCAATTTCGCTTGGAACATAATTTTCTAAAACACAATTAATCATATTATTATAATCAATATGTTCGTTATTTTTCATATATGAAATACAAGCATTTCTTACTACAACGTAATCGGATTTATAATTCTTTTTCAAGGTTCTATTTAATACGCTATCAATAGATTTAAAAGCATTTATTGTGTTTTCTTCATCAGTAATGACTTCTTGTAGTTCAAGAAAATCACTACTCCAATATTTTGCTTTGGTATCAGAATAAATCCTAGCATCAAACACACTAGCATCTGGATTAGATAAATCAATTAGACAAGACTTCCAAATAGTTTTTTTATCTTTAGAAAAACCAGTTTTAAATGTAAAATCTGTATCATCAACAAAATCAGAATGTTCAACTTTCGCTAATAAATAAAAATAAATATCATTTTCTTGTAAAAGTGCTTGAATCAAGCTGCCTTTTCTTACATCAACATTCATTCTTCTTATACGATTTTGTGCTTCTTTCTCAGTTCGTAAAAGTCTATTGGCAATTAGAGCATTCTTTGAAACAAAATATTTATCATTATCTTTATTCTTTAGAATATCAAGCACGCAAGAAATAACTTCTGTCGAATTTGATAGAGTATTGTACAACCTTACATTTTCATTTGTCTTTATATGAGAAATTAGCTCTCCGACATACTCATTAAATGATTCTGGAGTACTCCTATTATAAACTTTTTCATTAACATAATCAATAACTCTAATAGTATTATTAATAATTTTCACTACATCACTTTCTTTCTGTTTTATGTTTTGTTTTTATATGTTAATTCTTAATTTTGTTAAATCTATAATTGGGACACAGCCATTCTACTCATAAAGGCGCCTACTTTCACTATACAAAATTTATCCGAATAAAGGATAATATACAGTTATATCTTGTAAACAACATCGGAGGGTTAGACTATGATGTCATCAGTTCAGTATATCAATGGTAATATTAATAATCAGGAGTGGAATATTGATATAGGCCACAGTTTTGAAGATTCGATTTATAGGAACTTATTAAGAACCCTGGATTTACCCCAAAATGATAAAATTAAGATTTTTCAAACTGAGGCGACTAATGATGGTGGCAAAGATATTATAATAACTTCTCAAGTTAATTTAAACTTGTTTGATATTAATATAACTCTAAAGGGCAAAAAAGAAATAAAGATATACATAGAGTGCAAAAGTTCGGATAAAGAGAAAATCAGTTTTGAAAAGATAGCTAAAAATTCTGTTATAGCAGGTCAGGATCGTGTTGATTATTTTATTTTAGTTACCAATAAAACAATTACGCCATTTACCTATTATTCTATTTATGAAAATTCCAATCAATATAATTATGAATTTCTTCTGGTTGATCAGTATTTGTTGCATAATTTTTTTGAGAAACATAATTTAAACAAATGGAAATATATTAAGCCAGATAATATCCCGGAAATCAGTCTTTCATACCAAACCTGCAAAAGCAGCTATAAACAAGATCCATGTATTGAACTGTATCTGCTTTGTAGAAATTATTCTTGTAATGATGTTGACTGTTCTTTTAATATTTACACAGACAGGAATTGGAAAATACAGAATCTCAATAACATATTTGTAGTAGAAAAAAATAAGAGTAAATGTTTTAAGTTAATGATTCTAAAAAACTATAGTGATGGACTGGATGAGTTGTTAATTCAATTTGAATTTAACGATTATAAGCGTATCATTGAGATCAAACACGATTTTTTAAACTATAATTTTCAATTGCCGCTTACAGGAGATTCACATAGAAAGATTATCCAAATAATAAAGGATAATTTATTACATGCTAAAGGTTTTGTATGGTTTAATTTATATGGCGAAGCCGGAATAGGAAAAACACGAATCATTGATGAAATATGCAAAGAATCATATGGGCGTGGTATAAACATAATTAACTATCTATGCACTAAAAACAGAAATACATCCAATTTTGAATGTTTAAAAAAGGAAGTATGTAAAGCTCTAAAAAAGTCATTTACTTCAGAAAACATAGAATATCTAATTAGAGAAGTTCAAGATGAATATTTTAAGAAAGCAATAATCATTGAAGATATTCATAATGCTGATAAGGAATTTATTAGTATGTTGTACGAATTATCACTTAAATCACAAAGCGAAAATGATTTTCCTGTAGTTTTAATTACTACAGGAAGAGATGACTACACTGTATATAATGAGGATTATTTTTCTCTGTTAGATAAAATAAATGAAAAAGAAAGCAATAATATTTTCTCTTATGAAGTAAAACATTTTAAAGAGTCTGAATGCAAAAATTTAATTAAAAGTGTTATCAAAGATATTCCAAATGAAGTGTTAGATAAATTATATAACTCATCAAGAAACAATCCCTTTTATTTGGTGCAATTTATAGAATATCTTTTAGAAATAGAACTTGTAACTTTGTTAAACAGAGATACTGTTGGAATTCCAAATGTTCACACATTTTCTCAAAATTTATACTTGCCAAAACAAATAGAAGATTTACTTGACAAAAGGTTAAAGAATTTATTGCGGTTTGATATGGGGAATAAACTGCACACCTTTCTGCTTGCAGCATCAATGTACGGAATAGAATTCCCTAAAAAGTTAATGTATTGCTATTTTTCAGAAGATGAGCTTAACAATACTGAGATTTTATTTAAAACACATCTAATTACCACATCAGGCAAAGATAATCAAACATTAAAATTTGACCATGAAACAATATATTTGTTTTTAAGAAACAAGAAAAAAACACATAAGTTATGCAAAGAAATTTATGAAATAACTTCAATGTTTGAATTATATGATAATATAACAAAAGGCATTATTTATTGCATATTAAAAAAATATGAAGCCGCTTTATTGGAGTTGAACGCCCCTATTAACGAGATAATTAATATGAATAATGTTTCATCAGAAAATATTTCTCCGGAATATTTTGATTCATTAAATTATGTTTATGATATTTTTAGACATAAAAAGAATGTTAAATTGATGAAAAGAACTCTTTTATCAAAAGTATATGTTGCTATGCATAACTTATCAATGGGACGAGCTATAAAAGCTTTTGATGAAGTGGGTGAATATATAAGTAAATATCATAGTAATGATGAATTATTTGTCCTGGAGATAAAACAGCTACAGGCATCTTTTTATCTGAGCATAGGTATGATTTCAAAATCAAGAGGATTAATGATTGAATTACTTGCTGCAGAGCGAAAAACACCAGATATTTTTAATGATGAAACTAAGTATAATCTTTTTGAAAGGACTGCAAGCCTGTTTATTCATTCAAATCATTTGGAACCGGCGATATTATATAACCATATGTCGTTTGAATTAGCAGAAAAAATGAATAACAATAAACTTAAAGCACTTTCAAAAATTAACGAAGCAAAAGCTTATTTTTTTATAGATACAAATAAATCCTACAATATTATAAAAGAAGCAGATAACTATCTAAAATTAGATTTAGTTCCTAGAATAAATTGTCACAATCAACTGGGAATGTTAACAGCAAAGATTATTCTTTCAGATAATATAAGAAGAGAAACAAAACAGTTAATTAAAGAAGCAGAAGGACTGCTGGAATTATCTTTGAACGTTAAATATCCATTGGATGTTATACGTTCACACTGTATTCTTGCAGTGTTAAGTTTTGTGTCTGAACCAAAAGAAATAGAGAATTGTAAAAGACATATTGAATATGGGGTTGATGCCAGTGTAAGATTTGGTATCTTAAAATTAATGCCAACATTGTATTGTTTAAAAGCTTTGGTAGCCATTTATGAAGAACAAAACAAAGACTATATTCTCCAAGTTTTCAATACAATGACTGATTACCTAAATCAAGAAGATTTATTATTTTTAGGAAATTTAGATTTTACATATTCAAATATTATTTTGCTAACCAACTATCTTATTTTTCTTGAAGAGAATACTTTTGAAAGCAAAATATATGAATTATTGCATAAAATTACTTATTATGGATATTCTGCGAAATGTGACTTTCAATGCGATAAACATACTAATTGTAGATATACTTGTGCTAACGATTTATCTTTGTTTAAACAAAATTATGATAATATTAAGCAAGGTTCATTATTGCTAGTAAATCCTGAATATAAATTTCGTAAAATATATAAGAATTATTTCTTTCCACTTTTGCTATAATAAGTTTATATACTTATTGTTTATTAAGTTTTGTTTTTTTAATTGATTTAATATGAATTTTGCTTTTGACAGTTTCTTATTATCATCTTTTTCATTTCTTATTTTTTGATATAATTTTTCTCTTATATCATCAGTTAATGAAATTACGCACTCCATGTCACATCCTAAAGTATCAAGTTCCATTGTTATATCCTTATTAACATGAGAATATATGGTTCTAACAGATAAGTTTGTATTTATATTTAGATTTTCGTTATCAACGATTTCTTTGAAATTCTTTACACATTGAAGAATTCCATCTCCGCTTGAATATGAACAATCAATTATCATACCGTTTAATTTACGCAGATTTTTATTTGCTTCAGATAATCTTATTAATTCATTAATGTTTTCAAACTTAATATCTTTACCAACTTTTCTATCATGATCGTTGCTTTCAACAACCCCCATAGATTCATAAAATAGATTTCGATTGAAAGTTAGATGTATTATTTCATTACCTAAACTATTTATGAGATTACTTACCAATAATACATTTCCACCCTTGATACTTATAATAAAATCAATAGGATTATCAGGATTAGACTGAATTTTTTCGTTGTAAAACAATTTCGCCATATCAGTCATAATTTGTAATTCTTGTTTATTATGTGAAGCTTCAAGTGTATTAACCATATAATGAACCTGTATAGTTTTTTGTCTATCGCAATAAACTTTGTTTATAAAATATTTAGTGTGATTTCCTAATATAATTATAATGTTTACCAATAAGTCTGAACTATATTTGATTCTTATTTCCTGATTTTTAATTTTGCTAAGTTGATAACAATACGGCACTTCTTTTTTGTCATATAAAATCCATGACCACTTTGTACCTTTAAGAAAATTAAAATTGTCAGCAATTATTTTTCTTATGGTAGCAATTGAGAGCAGTATCAAAATAATTCTATCAAAAATACTCATAATATGTCCTTTTGTAATCAATAATTATTTATAAACTATAAAATGTTCTAATACTAATACGTCTATATTTGTATTTAGAAATGTTTTAATAGCATCGTCCGGTGATTCAACAATTGGTTCTCCATTATCATTAAAGGAAGTATTTAATATAACCGGAACACCGGATATGTTTTTAAATTCTTCAATAACTCTATATATAAATGGGTTAGAATTTTTATTAACCGATTGAACCCTTGCGGTTTTATCAACGTGTACAACAGACGGAATGAGGTGTGACATATCCTCATTTACAGTTGGTGCTAAAAGCATATATGGGGATGTTTGTTTTAAATTAAAAAACGTTCTTTCATACTCTTCAAGCACAACAGGGGCAAACGGCCTGAATGGTTCACGGTGTTTAACCTTTTGATTAATATAATCTTTCATGCCTCCCCAAGTTGCGTTCGCAATTATACTACGATGGCACAACGCTCTTGGACCTATTTCGCTTCTTCCGGTAAAAAATCCAATTATTTTGTTTTCATAGATATTTGTGGCAATAACTTTGCATAGTTCATCGGTTGAATCATAAAAATCGTATTTTAAATTAAAATTTTCTAAACTATTTTTAATTAATTGATTTGAATACGAAATTCCAAGATAAGGTATGTTTTTTGAATTATCCAATAATGTTGTATCTTTAAACTTTCTATAAGCCCAAAAAGCAGCTCCAATAGCTTGTCCGTCATCTCCGGCAGCCGGACAAATATGTAGTTCTATATCAGGATAGGTTT
>OHGX01000819.1_pt1 | contig 13490 bp, 20 predicted proteins | sample 1567841 | NCBI WGS metagenome assembly OHGX01 (sample SAMEA3879587, study PRJEB24766) | human gut metagenome | biome: human-associated habitat; feature: feces | place: USA | collected 1985/1987 | reverse complement strand
CATTGCAAAGATGCAACGGTACGACTCTATATTTTTTTGACTTATAAATAAAAAATCTGCCACCTCAAAAGAGATAGCAGATATAAATTATTTTTTAATTTTTGTTATAAGTATATTTTACATTAAAATAGCAAAAGAGTCAAGATGTTTCTGTTACTCCCTTATATTTTCGGTAAATTTCGGATTGTATTTTTCTTTCAACAATTTGTTAGTAGTTACTGATATTGTCTTTGTTTTACCGCTTATAATTTTCTCTCCCGGCGTATATGGACCTGTAACATACAGATACGCACAAAACCATATTATAGGCTTAATAGGAACATTTTGCTCAATATATACTTTGTAATTATGCAATCCATTGCAAACAACACAATCTTTTTCTATTTGTGCAATCTGCGTATCACCGCAGTATATCGGCATCTTTCCTCCTTCATTACCCATTCCAATAGCATACATGGTATATGTATTCCCAAAACACCTCATTTCGTAAAAGCTGTATCCTTTGAACAGAGAAATTTTCTTTTTGGCTTGGAAAATCAAACCGCTTTCTTTGCCAAGCTCCAAAATGATATAAGGTCTTAAATATTCTTTTTCTTTAGATTTTACCTCTTTGATTCTTGTCATAAAAAAACGAGGACAGTCGTGTAGAATTCCACAAATAACTGCTTCAATAGAGAGAAGACTTCCTTCCATTGAAAATGAACCGATTTCTTTTTCTCCGTGCTTTACGATAAAATCAGCAGTTACTAACCCTTTAGATGTCTGAATTATATCAAGTATCATAGTTTTCCTCCTCCGATTTTTTTCATTTTGTAAATATATAATATATCTCAATTATTATCAACTTGCAATTGGCAAATCCGAATTTGCACTTGCGTCTTCTGGGAAAATTATAATTTTCGTATCGCTTTTCGACGCCTCGTTAATTCGTAAAAGAGCCTTTTGATAATATTCTTCTGACAGCTCGCATCCGATAAAATTACGATTTTCGTTTATCGAAGCAACAGCCGTTGTTCCCGAACCAAAGAAGCAATCCAATACCAAGTCGCCTTCGTTTGAATGTTTCCTTATCAATTCTGAAATAAGTCCTATCGGTTTTTGCGTCGGGTGAAATCTTCCTTTCTCATGGCAAATAGGAAAACGATATATTCCGTTATCGTATTCCGAATTGAAAGTCGGCTTATTTTTCTTGACCGCAGAAATCATTATTTCCCTGCAATTTGTGAGATAGTTAATTTTACTGTTTATTGGTACAGGATTCGTCTTTATCCATTCCAAAAACCGAATTTGTTTGAACCCTGTACTTTTCAGATAATTCTCTATAATCGTGATTTTCCATAAGTCGTAAAATGAAATCAGCGTACCTCCGTTTCTAAGTACACGATAACATTCTTGCAGAACAAATTGAAAATCTTGAAAACCCTTATCCCATTCTCCGAATTCCATTGAAATCCGAAATCTATCGGTATCTTTTCCTTTTGGACTTCCGCTTTGGAAATTTGTATCTCTTGAAATCAAGTACGGCGGGTCAATTAGAATCAAATCGACCGTTTTACTTTCAATTTTAGGAAGAAAATCAAAGCAGTTTTCGTTGTGTAATTCTATGCTGCACATAAGAAATCACCGCTTTTTTCTTTTAATTTTTCGTCACCGTAAACTAAGTCACAGCCCAAGAACAGCCTACCCGTTTCGATGCAACTGTCATAAACCGAAAATCCGCCTGCTGCGGGGTCTAAAACAATATCGTTTGGTTCTGTTGTTGCCGTAATCAGTCTTTTTTGCAATTCAACAGGTTTGCTGTGAGGATGCTTTTTAACGACTTTTTCAAGCCAAACATCGGGAATTCCGTGGTCGGTCCAACATCCTTTTGCTCTTACAGGACTTTTCTGTAAAACAATCAGATATTCCGAGCGTCGTCTTGACCTATACCCCATTCCCATTTTACCTTTATCCCACACAATCATATCAACGATATTGAAATCGGTGTTTTCAATCCATTTGTCTATACCCGTACACAAATGAAATTTATCCACCCATAAGAACAAGTGTCCGCTTTTTACGGTAACACGATTGAGTTCACGAACAAAATCAATAATTGTTTTTTCATCCATCTGAGGCAAATCGCATCTTTCTTTTCCTCGTTGTTTTCCTTCATTCCCGTAGTTCAATTTATCTAAAACGCCTCTGTACTGAGGGTCAAAAAACGATGTTTTGATTGTATTATCAGGTATCATCAACAACAAATCAAATCCATTAGCACAATATTTCACGTTTGTTCGAACCATCATATTTCTATCTTTCCTCCCCCCCATTTCTATTTGCTCGTATATATATGAGCTAAAAAAGAAAACATTTGCCCTTTTTGCAAAAAAAGAAAGCCAACATCTTTCGATGATGACTTTCTAAGTTATTTTTATTCTTTACTTACTAATAGCCATAGTGAACAACATGAAGTTCATCCCACTCTGCCGGGTCGATACCTTTAAGCAGTCCGAGAAACGGCGGTATCCTGCGATATTTTTTCAAGGATACGGGAGCAACATTTTCAAGCCATTCAATAATAGTCTTTATGTTGCCTTCTTTCATGATTTTACCATACTTGTCCTCTTTGGTTGTCTCTTCGTCATTTTCGGCAAAAAGCTCAAAATCAATTTCTTTAGTAAAAAGTTCTTGCCAACCATTGTTGTACCCCATACAACCAAGGTATATGTCAGCAACAATATCGGCATACAAAACCTTACCGAAATTTTCGCTTTTTGGGTTTTTCTCTCGGAGAGCGTTTACAATCATTATTCTGCTTTCATAAGCCATTATTTTTCCCTCTCACTTAAATAAAATGTATTTCAACAGCAACTATTTTTCCTTCTGATTTTTCGACGTAGACATCGTATTCTCCGTCTCCGTCTCCGCTGCTTGAAAAGAATCCTGCGTCAGTTATGTAAAAATCGTTGTCTTTATCGCTGTTCCATTCAGACGCTTTGGCGTTATCATACATCCAGTGACACAAGTCGGACCACTCAGAATCGGTATAATCCTTTTTCGGACTTACAAAGAAGCCCGCAAGACCGGCATCAACACCGATAGAATCAAACCATTCGAGCCTTTCGGGATTACTTTTTGAAAAGTCTGAATTGCAAAGAGCAATTCTTATAGCACTTACCCCGCGGCCAAATATTCCGTCATTTTGCTTTTCTATCTGACAGACATATTTGCCGGGAACAACTTCGACGTCGTTTACACGACACCATACATCTCTGTCATAACAAGGGTCTGTTACATCTATCTTTCCGTTGTCTATTGAAAGATAGCCTACATCTGTGAAGTTTCTTTTTTTCATAATAAATCTCCTTTTTCGTTTTATGCTGCATCATAAGAAAACATCGTTTTTTCGTTATTGCAAGTGACAATAGAATTATCACAATCAATGTATTTTTCGTTCTTCAGAATAAACACTTCCGCAAAGAAGGTACTCGTTTTTTGACCGGACAACTTTATCAAATGCTCTACGTATTTCGGAACAATCTCTTTAGCTTTATCTATATTTGATATTCCGGATACTTTGTAATTCTTAACTCGTTTTCCCCATTTTCCGTTTTTGTTCAACGGCGTAACATGTAACTCAACAGAGTATTTTCCGTCACTCAAAAATAATCACTCCTTATTTAAAATTTAAGCATTCTTTCGCGGCTTTTCCGCACTTCTTAGACTTAAACGATTCCATATGACCTAAAATAAACGCCTCGCTAAAATCGTAAGCCTTTAAAAGCTGCTTTATGCAGCTTGTAGGCAATGTAAAGAAAAGGTCAATATGTTTTTCGCAAAAGAGCTCAAAATTAACTGTTGTGTCCTTTTCGTACATTTCTTGTAAAAGTTTTTCGATAAAGATTGCACCATACACATCTATTCTTCTTTTGTAATTAGCAAGCGGAGAATTTAGGTCCTTTGAAAAATACTCGTCGATAAACCAATCTGAAATATGTTGTCTTATATACCTTGAATTGTATTTAACAAAAGGCTGAACTTCTTCAAGAGGCTTCTTGCAAACGCACAATTCATAAAATATATTTCGATTAGTTCTCCCGATGTATTCCCAATAAATGCGGCTTGCAAAACGACGTATAAAGTCAGGGTCGATATTGTGGTACATTGAAATGTTTTGCCAATTGAGCCTGCTGGGTCGTTGTTTAATAAAATGAATCGGCAAGTTCTGCACACAAGACACTTGTTTTAAAATTTGACTACTTGGGTTTATTATCCTATCGTAGCAACGAAGGATATAATCGACAGGAAGTCTATTAAGTGTTGCTGCATCACTTAGTTTAAGAAACAATTCCGGATGAATCAGTTCGGTTTCGCGAGAAATCTTTGATAAAAGCGCATCACTAAGGTGATACTGAACCTTACAAGAAAAACCAACGCAAGGCGCAGAAACAATATTTTCTAAAATTTCATAATTTATGTTACAAAAACGATAAGTAAAATCGTCACCCGCATCATTAAGTGTATTAGTAATTGAAGCTATAACTTCTTGGTAATTAAAATAACGATAACAATCATTATCGTAACAATTCAGATATGACATCCACCATTTTATATAAGATGACGAAGCAGGGTAGTATCCACTTCTATGTGGGTCAAAAGCCGTAATTATCTCCGGCATCTCTTTGACAAGTTTATATAAATAGTTCTTGTCTATCGGATAATTTGCATGTGTTACCTTAAAGAAATTAAGCAGTTCGTTTTCCTTTGTCATTTTCGTATTTCTCCTTTATTTTTTCAAAGCACAAATTAACCTGTCGTTGCTGAAAAACGCCCTCGAAGTCAATATGATAGTCACAAACATTGATGTCATTAGCGGCATCATTAAAATAGTCTGATAATGCTAAGACTTCGTTTTTTACAACATAAGCTTGTTTCTCACAATCATAGTCATTAGAAAACATTGGTGTAATCTCGGTGTATTCACTAACGTCATCCAACACTTCTTTGGGTCCGAGTGAAGATATAACAATACTGTTACTTGTAGTAGCCCACAAGCCTATCATATCATTATCCGGTCCATTGTAATCTCCGCCACCTAAGCCGTTTCCTATTGCAACAAGCAACGAATAAGCGTCAAGCTTTCCGAATGATATTGCTTTGTTTTCCGTATCGTTCCAAACATATGACGGAGGGATTTTAAACGAATCCACCCATTCTCTTCTTGCGGCATTATACAAATAGCGAAAATCCGACAGTGGAAGGTGTTCCCCGTCCGTTCCAAGCGGTTCAAATATATGCTCAGTCCATTTATAGTCTGTTGAGCTGTTTTCCATTTCAACATTCTTGGATATGTAACGAAGCTTATTTTTGTCGTAATACTCTTCAAAGCTCATTTCCTTATACTCTTTGCTGTCATATAAGTTGCTCGGAACTTTCAAGATTTCTTGCAACATCTTTGAATAATGCTCTTCGGAGTCTGCATAATCACCAAGCTGTATTACTCTGTCGTTTTTCCACTCAGTTTTTACTAATTGAAGTAAAGCGAGGACATCGTTATTGCCCATCCAACTGTGTTCGGTAAGCTTTAAGCCGCTCGGTGAAAGGCAAACCTTTTTGTCTAAATTAAAATATTTGTAATATTGTCCCATAATTAAATCTCCTTATCTTTTGTTTGCTATGTTTGTTGTTAAAAGGCGCGTCCGACAGTCCAACTTGTTTTTGTTGAAAGGTCAGTAAGGGCAACACAACAACCACCATATATGCCGTAACAATAATATATTTCGGCAATATTCTTTCTAATGACAGCAAATCCGTCATTATCTACTTCTTCTACATATATCGTATACTTGTTATTATTTCCGATACCGTTAGCGTGATAGACTTCAGAATATTTCATACCACCGCTTTCGACGGCACTACGAAACTGTTTTAAAAGGTCTACCGCCCTTTTATCCGAATATTTATACGAACGAAAGACGTCCTCTTTGTGTACGATATATTTGACAAAGTGTTCCTTTATCTCTTCGAAATAATCACTTTGTGTTTTTATTTGAGACAAAAGAAACTTTTGTCCCTCTTCATCCATGGAAAGCTCCGTAGCCGCATCCAATATATTCTGTGAATACCAACCCTCCGGGTTATCACATCCGGCAGTACGGTAAACCAATATATTGTTTTCGTTGTTCGGGTCTTTCTGCAAAATACCTTTTTTAATAAGCTTTGACAAAAGATTTATGCACTGGCAAAAATTCAGCATAAATTGTTTTCCTCCTTAAAATAAAAAAAGAGCCGCAGCAGCACAATTTGTACTGATACGACTCTTTGTTTTTTGTTTTGAAAATAAAAAATCTGCCACCCAAGACGGATAGCAGATATAAATTATTTATGAGTTTATTTTATAATAGTATGTTACCATAGATTTTCTCTTTTGTCAAGCATTGCAAGAATTTACATTATCCTACATTATACCTTGTGCAAGAACTATTGGCGTTCATTCACTTTTATTTGGAGCATACTTTTCTTTTGTGTTGTTCAAGCAACATTTCAAGTTTTTTAGGCTCTAAAACGCCCTCGGCGTTTAACTTATATGACAAGGTTATACCCTGTTTTTCTTCTTCATCACTCAAAAACCTTTGCATAAACAACGCTTCATTTTCAATCGGTTCATGTTCGCAAAAGAAAGGAACAAGTTCAGTGTAATTTTCAACTTCTGAATTTTCTTCAGCGTATTCTTTAGGCGACTTTTCCGATATAATTATGCTGTCGGAAGTCGTAGCCCATAAGCCAACTAAATTTTCGTCCGGTCCGTAATAATCACCGCCGCCTAAGCCGTTTCCAATCGCTATAAGCAACGAATATGCATCAAGTTTTACAAAATTTATTTCTGATTTATATTCTCCAACATAACTCGGAAGTATCTTAAAACTGTCAACATATTCTTTCCGCTTTGTGTTATACAAATAACGGAACTGGTCGCAAGAACATTTTTGACCTAACTTTAAGTCATACAAGTCAAAAAGCTCTTTTAAAGTATATTCTTTGAATGTTTCTCCTCCATTAACTTTATAACCCCAATACAAATACAAATTTTGGTCGTTTGTCATTCCAACCTCTTTTTTGATTTTCTTGATAAACTTCAGGTGTTCTCCTCTTAACTCAGTTGAAGCAGCCATTCCATTAGCACAATCACCAAGTTGAATAACTCTGTCGCCTTGCCATTCGGTTTTAACAAGCTGCTTTATCGGAATAACAACTTCATTATTGCCAAGCCAACTATGTTCACATAATCCATAACCCCCTTTTGTGCAGACCATAATTCTTTTATCAATATTTATGTATTTGTAATACTGCTCCACATTGTAATACTGCTCCACATTGTAATACTGCCCCATATTTTTTCTCCTTTCAATTTAGCAGTGATATTCATAGCCGACAAGCCACTTAATCTCCGCTTTTTTCTTTTGTTTTATTTGCTCAGTTTCAATCTTACTGAGCAATTCGTCTTTCTTTTTATCAAAACCGTTAATTCGATTGAGTACGGTTGCTGACCTCAAATCAGAATAGCATAGAGGACAATTTTCTCCTCTTAACTTATCTTTGTTGAGTTTAGAACCGCACGACCGACAACCTATGTATGCGGCTTTTTGGTTTTTTACCGAGTTTTCTTTGATATACTCGATTTTCTTTTTATTGTTTTCAGAAATCTTATTTCTCAATTCAATAATTTTCGCCGTAGGTTTAAGATTCGTGTAATCATAAAATTTTACGGCACATCCGGCATAAAACTTATCACTGCAATAATCGTCAATGAAATCTACGGCTTTTTCTTCCGTGTCAAAGATTTTATCGGTAGGAAAGCTTATGCATTCTGTTCCATATCCGTCTCCGCTATTTCTTACTTTAGCTAAAACAGAATCTGTTATTTCCCTTTTAGTTTTCTTTCCGTTAAAAGTATCTTTTACACACTGATGCATGTTTTTTCTCCTTTTCCTTTTATCTACCTCAACCTCAGTGAGCTTCTTTATCGGCAGAATGTAACAACATTACCTTTTCATAAAGTTTTTCTCCCCAAAGGTTAAAGTATTTGTTTCTCATTTTTTCGTTGCCTTTCTTTTCCCAATAATAAGGTATCATGTGCCAACGGATAAGTTCAGAAACTTCTCGTTGTTCTTCTTCCGAGTATTTAGTATTAAAGAAAAATGAATTATACGCACCTACATTTTCGTGAGAATAATAGTGTGCAATTTCAGTTCTTTCTCCCTTATTATTTTCATAGGTTTTGCAGAAGGGCTTTCCACAGTCGTGAATCAATCCCGCTGTGTATAGAATATCTTTTCTTGTAAACCTATACCCCGTACTTTTACAATGATTACCCAAAGAGTAATCGTGATGTGGATTGTCTTGACTGTAATCTATATATCTTTCTACAAACGCACTTGGTGTTCCGTAAAAACTACGATACGCTCTTTTCGGATAACATATCTTAATTTCATTCCAACCTTCAAAATAGGAAGGCGTGTCGAAGTGCCTGAACATATTTTCAATAACCTCAGTAGGAACATATCGCTCCCTTTTAGCGTTATTTTCCAAACACTTTTCAAAAGGTGTTGCTGCAAAAATACAAACTTTCTTGCAGGAAATGTTGTTAAGTTCTTGCAGAAACGCCATTCTTCTCTTGTAACTGATATTACAAGCGTCGTATATCGTTGATTTACCTTCACGCAAATCTTCTTTTATACGGCTGTGAAGAGTGTTAAAAACAGTATTTCCGTCTCCCTGTATTCTTTCATCGCCATATAATTCTTTACGAATATCATCTGACGAGTGAATATTTGCACCTGTTTTCTTTGCAAGTTTTCTTGTGTAGTAACTTTTTCCGCTTGCCGGAAGACCTACAAACATATATAAAACAGGTTTTTTCTTGTCCCTAATAAAAATTGACATTTTTGACATTTACATCGCTCCTTTCAGAAATAAAAAAAGAGCCGCAACAGCACAATTTGTACTGATGCGACTCTATATTTTTGTTTTTAAAATAAAAAAATCTGCCACCCTTTTGGATAGCAGATATATGTTATTTTTTATACTTATATTATACGGTAAGTATATCACAATAGCAAAGTGTTGTCAAGATGCAGCTGTATCTTCGAAACGCACTCCACCCGGCCTTTCCGAGACTGTTTCTGTCGGATTAGTTGTTTCTGAAGTTTTGATTGTTTTAGTTGTTTGCGTTGTCTTTTCTGCCTTCGTTGTATCAGGCTCTGTAGCTGTTGTAGTTATTCTTTTAGTCGTTGTTACTGTTGTTGTAGATTGTTTGTTATCAGTCAGGGCATCGGCATACAAATCGAAGAAGTCGGATGTTGACGGCGTGTATTCCGTCGGCACGTATATACCGCCGGAATGTTTTTTTGTTGTGGGGTCAAACCCTATAACACTATATCTCATTGTACCCGCGCTTACCTTATTATCGACTCTTTTGTCTGTAACAGCAAAATATATGCTCAAGACAACCGAAAACAAGACTATGACAACGCCCGCTGCAATTAAACTGCATTTGATAAATTCTTTTCGCTCGGTATGTTTGGTACTTTCTGTACCGTTTCCTTCTTCGATTTTACTGTATTCGTCCTCCCGATTATTGTTTAACATTTGATTATCCTCTTTTCTCTTTTGCATCTTACGCAGCGGAAATGCCTAACGCGCTTTTGGCGAGCGCATCAGCCATATCGTTGTATTTGTTGTTGGAATGGGCTTTGACTTTACAAAACTTAACGTCACAGTTGACCCTTGCGCCTTTAACATAATTTTTGTAAACGCGCGTATATACATTATTTGCTTTCCACTCGTCATCAGCCCACTTTCCGACACCTTCATAATCGTGATAAATAGTAACGCTCGGAATTTTCCGCTCTATACAATATTGTATGGCGACAACCGCGGCGCAAATCTCACCGGAAACGTTTCGCATTGCAGACATAGCAAGAACGGACATGCCAAAGAATGATTGTATATCTTTGGAATTTCCGGACGTTTTAGCGACAACCTTTCCGTCTTTTACCATGACAGCACCATAAGAAAATCTGTTTGTGCTACCGTCGTAGCTGCCGTCAACATATGCCTTATATTCATCATCCGAATTACAACGTGTTTCGTGAGAGTCTTTTAGAAGATGATTGTCGGCATCTTCTTTGGCATTGAAGCTTTCACGCTCAACACTTCTGCCTTCTTGAAGATAATCTGCGGCACTTTTTTCGTCACCGAAACTTTTATATTCAGCACCGCTATACCCGTGCACTTGTGCTTTGCAGTCTTCCCAACTATGATAAAGACCCGGTTTTCTTCCCTTCCTCACTGCATATATTTTCCCCATAAGTACCCTCCTGTGGTTGGTCTATTGTTTTGGTCGGGGCGACAGGGTTCGAACCTGCGGTTTCTTGGACCCAAACCAAGTGCGATGCCAAACTTCGCTACGCCCCGATATTTACTTACACTTATATATGAAAATTTTTTCTGTAAATTTGCCCTTTTGCAAAAAAAGAAAGCCGGTAAAAGCCGACTTTCTTTATAAGTTTTATAAAATATTTTTCCGTAAAACCACATACCTTTACGGTGTGCGGTAGTTCACTGAGTTATCTCGCCAAGCGGAACATCGGAATTAAGCTCGTTTTTGTCCGTGTCTGCGGTTTTACATGAACCATCTTTTACCGCCAATTCACCTTTAATAACTCCGTTTTCTTTCTTTGAAGTTATCTTTTCCCTTGAATATTTAATTCCGGGAAGCAAAGCATCTTCACACTTTACAAGATAAAATGTTCCTAAGTCATCACGGTAAATATATTCGTAATTTGACTCATCCGGAATTATTATGTCGTAATCATCATCATTGGCATAATCATAAACGAGAGGGACTTTTTCAAGTCCGTTCGTTACTCTTGATAAAGCATCCTTATTTTTTGAGAGTGTTATCGAAAAGACAGTTGCAAATAAGAGAGCGCCGACAAAGAAAATTCCAAGTACCCAACCATCTTCGTCTGTAACAATCTTAGCAATAATCATAGAAATTATTGTAATTACCGAAATAATAATAACCGGCAAGAACATTTTGAACGTTAAACTCATAGCTTTTCTCCTTTTACCTCTCATCCAAGTAACTTGCCTTCAAGTCTGATACCTGTAGCAATGTTACAAGCGGATATTTTTCTGCAGCCTTACTCATTGAATAAGAACCACCCTTTACAGCTTCATCAAAGCCGCCCATATGCCAACGAATAGCAGCGACTTCTTCCACGGATAATTGAAGTCCAAGTTGGAGGAGAATAATAGCTGATTTCTCTCCGTGTCCGTAAGGCAAGGTATCATCAACAGTGTAATAAGGTGCTTTTTCCCATACGCCCTCACTGTTTTTTACATTCCTATAATCTTTTTTATAATAATTCGCTTTGCATATATCGTGCAAAAGCGCAACAATAGCTATGGACTCAGAGGAATACTTTTCCCCGGTTTTCTTCTCATATATCCACGCCTCATTGCCAAGTTGTTTGTAGACGTTTATACTGTGCTGAAGAAGTCCTGTTTCTTCCGCAAGGTGAAATCTTGTAGATGCCGGGGCAGTAAAGAAATCACTGTCTTCAAGCCACGCCAGAACAGAGTCTGCTCCCTGTCTTTTGATATTGTCCTTGTAAATCTTAATAAATTCTTCTTTATAACTCATTTCAGCCATAATAAATAACCATCCTTGTTAAAAGTTTTCGTCGCACCACGGGCAAACGTAATCATATTGCGGCAAGTCGCTTAGATATAAACGTTTGCCACATTTAGGGCATCTCTCGTTTGTGAGAAGAGAGTTTCTGACATCGAACATTTTTTTCACATCTTGTATTGCACTGTAACGATTGTCTTTTTCGTATACGCAAGAAACTCCCGGTCGCAAATTGTTTACGAAAAGCGTAATTGCTTTGCACGTCTTTGCGATAGTTTCTATATCTACATCGGCAAGAATTTTTTTGGCTTTTACAAAATTCTCCGAAGCATCAGTCGGATTGTCATATTCGTTTATCCCTGCCGCGTCCTCAATTGTTAACCCTACAAGGCTTGCATTACCTTCAGGCTCGTTCTCCGAAACTACAGTATCAAAACATTTCTTCGCGTTATCGTAGTGGAAAAAGAGCTTAGTATCCTCTAAGGTCCGGCAATCGTCGAATACGGCGTAAACCGATTGATTTTCCATAATTCATATTTCCTCCCTATTTAGTTTATTGAAATTGGTTCGTATTTCGCAGCCTTAATCCCCTTATCCGTGCGGAAGAAATACTCAGGGCAATGGAAAAGCTTCTCGTATTTCTCCAACAAGTCATCCGGTAAACTGCAAAACTTATCCGAATCAAACGGCGCGTATGCTAATAAGAACGTGCCTGCTATTATATCAACCATATCAGGTGTTTTTTCACCCGAAGCATCGTTAGCATAAATTGCACGGTTCAGCTCTTCTCCGTTAATTTTACCGTCCTCGTTACAAATAATAGCAACGTCATCGTCAAACGGCATATACTGTTCGATATACCCGTTTACAATCCTTTGCATTGTATGTAAATCGTTGTCGATATGGACGGTACGGGGGAATTTCCCCGGTTCTACCAAGAGAACTGCAATCTTATTGTTTTTCATAAAAATTCTCCTTTTCACACGTTATGTTTTTTACGCTGCGGAAGCATCAGTGGGTGTAAAGCCGCAGACGTTTGCTTTTTTCTTAATTTCTTCTTGCGACATATCAAAGACTTTGCTGATAGCCTCTTCTTTTGAAGTGGCTTTAATCACAAGCGAACCGACACAGCTAACTGTAACCTCATACTTTTTCTCTCCGGGGATATAGCTGTACACGTACAGATATTCTCCGTCCCGAAGAGTAGGAATGAGTTTAGTTGCCGGTAACGAACTCTTTAAAAACGTCGGTCCCGCGGGTCTTCCGAAGCTCAAAAGTCTCTTGTTGATTTCCTTTTGCTGTGTCGCACCGTCGAAAAATTCGCTGTAAACACCGCCGACGTTTGTTTCAAAAGCATTTGTAAACATATCTTCAATTTTGTCGTTCTTATGTTTAATCAGCTCTTCGACAGGTATATATCCCCAAGTAAAGTAGCTTACAGCGGGACACCCGTTAATTGTGTCTCTGCACGAAAGAAATTTTATCATTCGTTTTTGGCCCTTAAAAGTTTCAAGGGAAAACAGAAAGACGCTTTCCTTTTTGTTGTTTTCAATAAAGTCTTGTATATCCTGCATAAAACAAAGACCTCCTTATTAACTGTCTTTAATATGCAATTTGAAAGGATGATATTGCAATCGCAAAACATCCAATTGCAAATATAACCTTGCTTTATTTTTCTTTTTGTCTGTTTCCATTTTTAAAACTCCTTTTTATAAAAAATATAAAAAAAGAGCCGCAACATTGCGAAAGTGCAACGGTACGACTCTATTTTTTGACTTATAAACAAAAAAATCTGCCACCCAAGACGGAT
>OHGX01000788.1_pt1 | contig 14407 bp, 8 predicted proteins | sample 1567841 | NCBI WGS metagenome assembly OHGX01 (sample SAMEA3879587, study PRJEB24766) | human gut metagenome | biome: human-associated habitat; feature: feces | place: USA | collected 1985/1987 | reverse complement strand
TTTACAACAGTGCACAGTTTGCACAGGATAAAGAGTTTGAGATCAAGTGTAACTAGTATATCGTTTCGTAAAGAAACGGATTAGGTGGCAGTATCCGGTACGTCTTTTCCGCTTTCCAGATAGGTTATGGCACCAAGGTAAACGGCTCGCGCCAGTTTTTCCTGATAAGCATCTGTGACCAGCAGAGCTGCTTCCGTTTCATTGCTCAGAAACCCACATTCGACAATTATGATCGGTGTGGGTGTTTTTTTTAATATGTAGTAGTCGTTGTTGGATTTACAAACCCTTGGCTTTGGAGGATTAAGGCTGTTGTTTAGGGTATCCTGCATTACTGAGGCAATTGCAGAACTTTCCACAGACTGTTTGAAGTAAAACACCTGTGGACCGGAGACGGCGGCATCCGGAAAACTGTTCTGATGGATGCTGATGGTCATAACCGGATTGGTATCTGTGATCAGTTTTACGCGGTTTCGCAGATCTTCTACTTTTACACTGCGCGAGTTTTCATCTGCAGGAACGGTATCATCACTTCGCGTGAGTACAACCTTATATCCTTTGTTTTCAAACAGGGTTTTGAGTTTTAGCACAATAGACAGGTTGATGTCTTTTTCCAGAGCATCGTTACAGCCAACTTTTCCAGGGTCGCTTCCTCCATGTCCGGCATCAAGAACGATACAGGTTTTGGAGGAAGCCGCATGTCTGGAAGATGTCAGTGCAGCTGATGCACGCGCAAGTAAGAAAGCACTTATAAATAGACAGGCAACCATAAGAATTTCAAATTTCTTTTTCATAGAACCTGCTTTATGGAATTATTTATTCCTATATATATGCAGGTAAGTCAGTGGATATACCTGGTAACGGTATCCCAGATATCACTCGTTTCAAATCCGAGTTTCCAGAAGGATGCACCGGCAAGCTTCTTTTCTTCAACCAGTTTTAACCGGCATTCTGCGGAGGCGGAGTCTTCCAGCCATACCTTATAGGTGGTGTCATTATCTGTAAATTCCGAATAGTTCTGTCCACAGTCATCCTGCCATGTTTTGGTTGCACCATATGTGGCGAGAAAATCGTTTGCAGCTTTCATGCCATAAATTTTTGAGGGAATTTTGGCACCGGCTGCTGTGTCATCGGAACTGCTCTCGGATGGGATTTCCCATACACGCGTATAAAATGGCATTCCAAGAATTACCTGATCGGCAGGAACCTCTTTTAAGGTATCGCTTACACCCTGGGTTACCCAGCTTAAAGAGGCAACAGACCCGGCTTCGGAGCTTCCGGCATAATGCTCATCGTACCCCATAATCACAACATAATCTGCAAAATTTGCCTGTTCTTTTCGGTTATAAAAGGAAGTATGTGACATCGGAACGTAATTGTCTACAGAAAGAACAACCCCATTGTTTTTGCACTTGATGGAAAGCTCCCGGATGAATTCAATAAATGCATCCCCGACTTTCTCCCCGTTCATACTTTCAAAGTCTACGTTGATTCCATCCAGATTGTATTGAATCGCCATGGAAACAATCTGGTTTACCAGATTCTGTCTTTTAGAGGTATGGGTCAGGACTTCTGTTGTATCGACATTTTTATTTTCCAGATTGCTGACAAGCGCCCAGACTTCAATCCCCTGGTTATGACAGTAATTTACATAATTCAGGCTTGCCAGGTTGGCAATGTTTCCATTGTTGTCATTCAGATAAAACCAGGTAGGAGAGAGTACATTGATTCCTCTGGTATTGGCAAGGACAGAGGAAACCGCGTTATTTGCAGACTGGTTTGTGACCTGATGCCAGGCCATACAGATATTGTAATCTTTCTTTATATGTGCAAAGGTATCCGGAGTGAAATCGCTTTTTCTTGTCTTTTCTTTGACGGAGGAAAGCATACGTTTCTGCATGTATCCAATAATACCGTCGTCTGTCATTACTTTGTCCCAGTTGTCGCCCTGTTCGATCACGGTGACTTCCTCTTTGGAAGAAACTTTTTTCAGAATCGGGCTTTTGATGCCTCCTCTTACGCGCAGGGAGGCATTTTTTTTGGCAGTGGCAGTCTGGTATTTTCCCCACTGGCTGGTAATAATGATCCGGTGAGGATCTTTTACATGTTTGTATTTAAAATCAGAATATTCTTTCACAAAATCCAGATCAATATATGCAGTATCAGAGTTTATGGTAACAATTTTACGACCGTAATCTGCGGAAGATTTTGTAACCATATAACTGGTCTGCTCTGCCTGTGCCGAGATCAGATTTTGTGTTGTTGCATAGAGAAGAATATTCTCGTTATTGTCCCAGTAAAAACGTGAATTTAAATTGTCATGGACAAAATCATAATCAATATAAATATGACCGTCAATGACCCTGGCTTTGGAAGAGGTTACTTCATTATTTAAAACAATGGCAACCTCATCGGAATTTGTCAGATGATAATAAGTGGTTAAATCTTCGTGTTCCTTACTCGGTGTGTATTTGCGGATCAGGGCGAAGACTACAATCGCTGCAGCAATGACAAGTGCCAGTGCAAGCACAGCGAAAATGGAATGAGATTTTTTCTTCATGAGCCGTCCTTCCTTTGTCTGTTGGCAAATTATATATTTATTCCGATTATAGCATTGTGCCTGTACAGATTCAAATGGAATCAGATAAAATTAAGAAATAGAAGTTGTTTGAATTTTTTCGGGAGGGCAGTTGTGTCTGTGGATCTGCCCTCCCATTTGTCTTTTTTCAGTTTATTTTGTGCGTGACGGAGTTGCATTGAGACTCATTTCACACCCATAATAATAGCCCATTTGTTATTTTATTTTTTTAATGGATCGTTTTAAAAAGTAACGATCAGACTTTCATATACTTCTGGTCTGAATTCAATGACCAGCTGATTGTCAGTAGATAAATTTAATGTGATAACTGTTTTCCTTTCCATATTTGTTCAAAGAATCCAAAATCATGAGAGGACACTTGAAACGGGTTTTCGAGAAAGGGAACCGGAATCACACGGATTCCATAGGACGTTTCGACTCTTTTTCGGTCTTTTTTGAGGTTTCCCATACTCATAAAACGGACATTTGTTTTATAATCCTTTCCTAAATTTGTTTTTTTCAGTTCCTCAATAAATTGTAAGAGCTGCCGATCCTTCCAAATACTCACATTTGTCAGTACAATACAGTAATCACAGCGGACAAATTCCGGAAATGAGTATGGAGTCAGAACCCCGAAATCCAGAATTTTATACTTGTGTTGCAGATGTAACTGTTCCCGCAGCTGCCGGAGTGTAATCTCCGGATAGTAGCTGACACCATTGCAGCGAAAAGGAATGGTTGGGTCCTTTTTCGAAGAAAGCGCAGCGATTTCATGACTGGAATTGACTTCCAGGTATGCGGTGCGGGCCAGAAATCTGCTGTGTAAAAAGTTGCAAAGCGAAATACTAAAGTGTGTTACACCGGAATTTACTGTTGTACCGCAGACTCCTATGGTTGCAGGAGCCGGAATAAATGGTTTATGAAACGTAAAAATAGGCGATTCCGTCCTTTCTCAGGTTGTTGCAGCCAGTGAACAAAATCCAGCTTTTCTTTGTCTGCACGAAAGATGTCCGTGTTAAACGGATAAAAATAGACCGGCTGTGAAAATGTTCTGGCAAAATAAATGGCAGAATTGTGGTCGCACAGATTCGCAACAACATGCAGGCGGTTACCAAAATTTTGTAAAAGAAAGTCTTTGGACTTTGCATCGTCCCGATGCCACAATGCTCCTCCACACACATAGATAATATGATCCGCCGTTGCAAGGCAGGAGAAAGAAAAATCACATCCGTAATCATTTACCATGATTTGTGCGACAGGCTCTGGGATTTCGATGCCACTGTCATATTTTGGAAATCCTGTAAAATTGCGATAAAAGAAACAACCGTTTTTTTCCCACACATGTTTCAACTGGGCAACCGTCTTGCGCAGATCGTTTGACCAGTTTTTTTCCTGATAAACCGCCGAAATGCCAAGGTAGTTAAGTGTTGTCACCAGCGCGATTGCTATGTGTGTTGCACCACAGCCGCTGTGACTTCCAACGACTGCAATTGTCTGCCTGAGATGCGTTCTTCCCGTAGTTTCAATTACTTCTTTTAATGCAGAGTACAGAGCCTGCGGTGATTCATAGCGCAGGTCGGGATCTGCTGAAATTGCTTTTTGAATTTTGGGATAAATAGATCGGTTGGTGGCTGCATCCAGATATGGCATCATATATTCCATGATTTTTCCAATGCTGTAGATATCGGATCTCAGGGTTACCGGTTTTCCTGAGATAAGTTCCGGAGCAGAAAAATCCACGTTTCCGAAATGATTGAAGTCTTTTCCAGAAATGGCAGCAAAAGATGCGACACTAAAGTCAATCAATTTGAGCTGTGTTCCACATACTATAATATGTTCCGGCTTAAGATCCTGATAAAGAATCGGAGAAGGCCGTAATGTATGCAGATATGCAAAAATGTCACAAAGCTGCTCACAAAAATATAAAAACTGGTTCTGGGATATTGACTGTTGATGAAGCAAAAATTCTTCTAAAGAGTCACCCTGAATATATTCTTCCACAAGATAGTAGAATGATTCATCTTCTTCAAAATCATAAATTGTGGGAATTCCGGGATGCTGAACAGACTTTAGAATCTGTGCTTCGGATATTGCGAAGAGCGGTTGTGCCGAAGTATTTTTGGGGAATCGTTTCATTGCACGGTACTGCTCTAAAGATTGCTGTCTGACAAGAAAGACACTTCCACATTCTCCCTGGCCAAGGGGATGAATCAGCTCGTATCGGTCAGACAATATTAAATTTTTGTTATTCATACGCTCCTTTGGGTCAGAGACGCATCTCATGCATAAACTTATAACACACTTTATTTTGCAATGCAAGTATTTTTTTTATAATTTTTTAATCCGTGGTAACTTTACAACGGGAGGGCATTTGATTATAATAAGTGTACCATTTACGGAAAGCGATTTCCAGAGAAGGATGTGATAGAGATGAAAATTGAAAAAGTAAATGAAAATCAGATTCGATGCACATTAACAAAACAGGATCTTGCAGATCGTCAGATTAATCTGCGGGAACTGGCATATGGTTCTGAGAAAGCAAAAGGACTTTTCCATGATATGATACAGCAGGCAAATTATGAGTTTGGATTTGATGTGAGTGACAATCCACTTATGGTAGAGGCAATTCCATTGTCTTCCGAATCCCTGGTTTTGCTGATTACAAAGGTTGAATACCCGGAAGAACTCGACACCCGTTTTTCACAGTTTACGGAAGGCGGTGATGAGGAGGAACTGTTTTCGAATATGGGGGCAGCCGGAAATGTGGAACGCAAAGGGGCAGATGATATTTTGGAACTTTTCCAGAAAATACGTGAAGCAAAAGCCTCTCCGGAGAGTGAAAATGCACAGCAGACAGAGGCACCGGAAGAAGTACCGGCAGATCTGACGAAAATGTTTGAATTTACGACGATAGATCAGGTGGAGCGTCTCGCACATGTACTTGTAAATTATTACAATGGACGAAATGACCTGTTTAAGAACGAGAAGAAAAATCGGTTTTATCTGGTGATCCACAAAGATGACCATACACCGGAAGAGTTTAATAAAGTCTGCAATATTATTTGCGAATATGCACAGCAGAAAAACTATAATCCTGCAGTCGGAGCATATTTCGCGGAGCATGGAAATAAAATTACGGGACCGCAGGCACTGCAGGTGTTTGCATTTCTTTAGAAAATTTAAATCAAAAAGGAGTGCTGAAATTCAGCACTCCTTTTTGATACGTGAAATCTATGCGGTTGCATCATGTTCGATGAAATCGTTGATGTCATTTACCAGATCATCCGGGTCGATTCCATGAACCATAGCTGCCTCAGCAATAGTCTCCATCTGGGATGATGGGCAGCCAAGACAATGCATACCAATGTTTAAAAGCATAGGTGCTACGTTCTCATCAATCTGAAGAAGTTCTCCGATCATAGTATCCTTGGTTACTTTAGCCATGGGATAAATCCTCCTTTGCAAATATCGTTTAATGTTGCTATTATAATACGATTTCCCGTTAATTGCAAATTATACTTTTTTTTATTAAAGAATTGACATTTTCGGACGATATATATGTCAGATGAAATGACAGGGAGCGTCAAATCAGAGGGCAGGGATGCTCAAACGTAGCGTATACGGGAAGGAATTAATATGAAAATTAATCGCAACATGTCTGCTGTTGTAGCCAATCGGCAGCTGCTTCGGACAGAAAATAAGCTAAGCCTTTCTATGGGGCGTCTTTCCAGCGGATATAAGATCAATAAAGCTGGAGATAATCCGGCGGGAATGGCAATCTCCAGCAAGATGAAAGCACAGATTGATGGTTTGAATCAGGCAGAAGCGAATTCTGATGACGGACAGTCCGTACTCAGAATTGCAGACGGGGCATTAAACGAAGTCAGCAATATGCTGCAGCGTATCCGTGAACTGAGTGTTCAGGCGGCAAATGGAACAAACTCTTATTCGGACCGTCAGAGTATTCAGGATGAGATTGATCAGCTGACAACAGAAATCGACCGTGTAGCTGAGACTACTAAGTTCAATGAGACATATCTGTTAAAGGGTAATGTGGATGGAACTTCTTCAGATGTAAAGGTTGCAGCACATGATGCCGGTCTTGCTGGAAAACTTACAGATAAGGGAAATGGTACAACGGTATTTAATCTTGATAAGGAACTTGCTAATGGCGATAAGGTAACAATCGCTGGTAAGCAGTATACAATTGGAACAACTGGTAAAGGTTCTGTTGCTGATCCAAGCACTTTGAATACAAAAACAGATGGATATGCAAAAAAGGATGCAGTACCTTTTGATGCAGCAACCACGTTAAACGTAGGAGATAGCGTTACATATGCAGGAAGCACATACACATTAACGGATAAAACAGCTGTAGATCAGTTGGCGGCAGCTGATGAGTTTAAAATCGGTGACGTGGGATATAAAATTGTCGCAGATAACGCAGCAACTGTAAATGCTGGAGAAATTAAGCTTACAGATGCTAAAAATGAGATTACTAAGGCTTTGGCAGATGGTAAACAGGTAGCTTCTACAAAATTAGGTGGTGCAACTGCAAATAAAACAATTGTTACTGAACTTGAAAAGGGTGAAGTTAGTACAACGGGGCTTGCTGATACTAAGGCAGCAACAATTGCAGCAAAAGGTAGTGGAATTACAGGTGCAACAATTGGTGTAGGCGATAGTGTTACTATTAGTGGAAAAACTACTGTCGCAACGGAAGAAACACCGAAAAGTGCTAAAGATATTTATGATGCGATTAAACAAACGACAGAAACAACAATTACAGTTGGATCAGGTGTTGATGCAAAGACATACACGATTGTCGAAAATGACGAAAATGAAGATGCGTCAACCTTTAAAGCAACTAAAGATACTATTCTCTCAACAATAAAAGATGGTGATAAAGTAACAATTGGTACTACAAGTAATACAGTCATTGGTGATATCGGCTCTACAGGTACTGACGGAGATGTAATCACTGCAAAGCAGGCATATGCAAAGATGGCTGATGAGTTACAGAAAGCTTCCAGCATTGGAACAGATACCGCTGCAAAGGTTACAAATGACGGAAAAGGTAAGTTCACAATTCAGCAGGGAACGGTATCTGTTAAAGATAGCCTTTCATTCAGCTTACATGTTGGTGCTGATGCTGATATGACAAACAAGATCACAGTTGACGTAGAATCTATGAGTGCAGCAGGACTCGGAATCAAGGGCTTAAATGTCAATGATGATAATGGTACAGCTGCAACCTATGCAATTGATTCTATTGCAGATGCAATCTCTAAAGTTTCGGCTCAGAGATCTGCACTTGGTGCAGTTCAGAACCGCTTAGAGCACACCATTGATAACCTGGATAACGTATCCGAGAATACATCTTCTGCTGAGTCTCGTATCCGTGATACAGATATGGCAAAAGAGATGGTTAACTACAGCAAGAACAACATTCTTGCACAGGCTGGACAGTCTATGCTTGCACAGGCTAATCAGTCTAACCAGGGTGTACTTTCTCTGTTACAGTAATTTTTGTAAAATTTATAATTGCTAAAGAAAAGGAGTCGGACAACCGGCTCCTTTTTGTAATATTTTATAATGAACGAAAGTTTGTTGAAGAATAAATGTAGTACTTAATTGCCGTGATTTTGTATTGCGACTGATGAAAAAGGGTGATTTTTTCGTTTGGGGACATATAGAAAATTTTTGCTCTGTTATGTCCCGCTTTTTGGCACAGTGGGACATATAGAATCATTCCTTTGCATTATGTCCCTTATGTCTGCGGCAAATGGGACATATAGCGTTTTTTCTGGCATATATGTCCCGGGAAACAAAAGAAAAGGGACATAGTGAGTAAGTTTTCATGTATATGTCCCAGCGAGCAAAAGAAAAGGGACATAGCCGATAAGTTTCCGTGCATATGTCCCACAAGAAAAAAGAAGAGGGACATAGCCAATAAGTTTTTATACATATGTCCCGAAAGAGAGAAGAAAAAAATTCAGTCAGCAGATTTTCACACATATGCCAATATCCAGAAGGCAATGTGCATAAAAAATCCCGCCACAGAGGGAGGAAAAGATATTCTGTGGCGGATCTATAAGAAAAATCGCTTTCGCGAATTGTTTTTAGTCGGAACTGACAGCACCCCAACACCGTTTGTTAAAATACAACAGCCCCTTTTGTTTTGGTGGTTTTATATTACCAGTGCATTATGAACAGGTTGTGACAACATGCTAAAGAGTTTATGAAAATTCGAAACAACTTATAAACTTAGGCATAAATTTCTCAGCATGGTTCCTGGGCAGCAGGCGATTTTTTAAGGGTTCCCCAGATATGTCGATTCATGGACATCTAGTGTGTGATTGCTTATACAAAGACTTTTCTGTGCAAATCCGGAGATATCCGAACATTAAAATTTCCCTGTCCGAACAAGCCTCTTAAATCAATGTAAGTCGAGAATTACAATGAAAAGATTGGAGCAGTTAGTGGACAATAACAAACAATTAACTTTTCAATAAGCTGTGGATAGGTTATACTATTCATAGCTTATTTTTGTGGAAAAGAAGGGGGGGCTTCTATGGCAAACAGTTTAAAATTACCGGTTGGAATTGAAAATTTTGAAGAAATCCGAAAGTTTGGATTTTATTACATGGATAAAACAAAGCTTATAGAACAACTGGTGGAAACCGGAGGCAAAGTAACTCTTTTTACCCGTCCCCGCCGCTTTGGAAAAACATTAAATATGAGTATGCTGCGGGCTTTTTTTGAGGCAGGCGCGGATACGACATTGTTTGACGGGTTATATATTGCGGGAAACAAGGAAATTTGCGAACAATATATGGGAAAATACCCGGTCATATTTCTTTCACTCAAGAGCGTGGAAGGATTATCTTATGAGGATGCAAGGTATCGTATCACAGAGCTGGCAGGAAGAGAGGCACAACGTTTTTCATTTTTGTCAGAGAGTGACAAACTATCTGATAATGAAAAGGAGCAGTATCAGGCAATTGTCGCATTGCATAATGGTAAATATTCTATGGATGAGAATATACTGACATCAAGCATATATATACTGTCACATTTATTGCATAGGCATTATGGACAAAAAACCGTAATCCTCATAGATGAATATGATGTTCCACTGGATAAAGCGTTTCAGAATGGCTATTATCGGGAGATGGTTTCACTCATTAGGGGACTTTTCGGAATGGCTTTAAAGACCAATGATAGTCTGCAGTTTGCCGTTTTAACAGGATGCTTGCGTATTTCCAAAGAAAGTATTTTTACAGGATTTAACAATTTCGAGGTTTTGTCGGTTTTAAATGTTCAGTATGATGAGAGTTTTGGATTTACGGACAATGAGGTTGAAAAACTTCTGGATGATTACACGTTTTCAGACCACTATCCGGAAGTTAAGGAGTGGTACGATGGTTATCATTTCGGAAACACCGATATTTACTGTCCGTGGGATGTTATCCGGTATTGTAAAAGCCTGTGTGCAGATCCGAACGCAATGCCAGAAGATTTCTGGTCGAATTCAAGCGGCAATGCCATTGTGCGTAGATTTATAGACAAAGCGGATGTCCAGACAAAAAACGAAATCGAGCGTCTGATTGCAGGAGAATGTATTGAAAAAGAAATCTCGCTGGAACTCACGTATGATGAGCTTGATAAAAGCATTGAAAACCTGTGGAGCGTACTTTTTACCACCGGATATCTGACGCATCAGGGACGTACAGAAAGCGGAAAATACCGCCTGACCATACCAAACAGGGAAATTAAAAACCTTTTTATAAAGAAAATCAGGGAATGGTTCAGCGATGTGTCCAGGAATGACGGTAAAAAACTGGAAGAATTCAGCAATGCATTTTTGGAAAAAAATCCGGAAAAAATTGAGCAGATCTTTGGAGATTATCTGTGGAACACGATCAGCATAAGAGACACAGCGGTTGCAAAAGAAAAGAAAGAAAATTTCTATCATGGCATTCTGCTTGGTCTGCTGGGCTATAAAGCAACCTGGCTTACAAAGTCAAATGCCGAGTCCGGAACCGGCTACAGTGATATTTTGGTTGAGGTGCCGGACAACCGGACAGGAATCGTAATCGAACTCAAATATGCAGATATGGATGCGGCATGTGCCAAAGCACTGGAGCAGATAGAGGAAAAAGACTATGTGGATAGGCTGAGACAGGACGGAATGAGGAACTTTATTAAGTATGGAATTGCGTGCTTTAAGAAGGATTGTAAGGTTGTGGTTGGAGAATAGGACAGGGAAATTCAGGAAATGTTTAGTAGTTAATGGATGGTTGTAAAATGCACGGAAATATTAGAACCTTTGCTTCTGCAAAAGAATGTTTGAAAGTGGTTAAGGAGAATCTGAAAACATATGGAATTATTTTTTAGATATAGAAATGCCTTACATTTCAGGGTTGGGAGTCGAATCCTTTTTTAGAAAGCTGAAATACATGATTGGACTGAGCAATTTTCATTCCTATAAACCACAGTATATCGAACAGGAGATATGGGCAAAACTGATCACTTATAACATCATGGAAACTGTGATAAACTATATAGTGTTGGAAACAAACGATACAAAACATGCGTATAAAGTCAATTTTACAATAGCTGCACATATCTGCATCTGCAGAGTCTTTTTCTGTCTGAACATGGAGAAGGACAAATATGACGTGATGTCTTTATTGCCAAAGAAATTAATCCCTGTCTGGAATGATCTTCAGTACTCAAGACTTCAAGCAACCCATTTCTGGAAAACCACGATATTTCATATGTAAGGCTGCATAAACATCATTATCATTATAACTTTTTAAGAGGCAGATTCGCAATCAGCCTTTTGTTGTACCATAAACAGCAAGAAATTTTCCTGCTTTCAACTGGTTTGTGGATACAGGAACATGACTAATGCTATATTTCTATGAATATTCCCAACTCGTATCACTAACTAAGTGACATTGGTTCTGAACAGTTACTTTCTTTTTTCCAAGTATTCATAAATACATTGGATGCATGGATAAACAGTTAACCCTTCAATAAGCTGTGGATAGTTTATACTACTTATAGCTTATTTTGTGGAAAAGAAAGGGGGAGGTTTCTACACAGCATGATTCCTTTCCCCTCGCTGTTTGCATATTCCCAGACAATCATCTATGGCATCATGGGAAACGTTTATTAAATCTGTTGCGTTGTCTCCTATCAAGGAAACTCTTGAAAAAATCGTCTTTACGAATGGTTTTTCAGTCAAATGTCTGGGTGATTTTTCTGTAATCATTTGGAGCCATTCCCACATAGGATGAAAAAACCCGGTTGAAATACCGCTGATTTGGATATCCGACTAAATCGGAAATATCTGTTATTTTTTTGTCGGTTTCTTTCAGAAGGCGCTTGGATGCTTCCACTCTTTTTTCTGTTAAAATCATAGTAAAGTTTTTTCCTGTGTGTTGACGAATCAGACGGCTGACATAGGAAGGATTTCGCTGTACATATTCAGATACACTGGTCAGACTGATGGATTGATTGTAATTGGATTTTATATATTTCAATACCTGCTCAACAATAGTGTTTCCGTTTGTCTTATATTGGGTATTCACCAGTTTGCATATAGATGTGACAATCGGGAAAAATCTAGTTACAGAAAAATCCTTTTCCGTGCAGTTCTTTAGAGTATTTAATTTATCATAGATTTCATCTTTTAAATCATCGTTTTGCGATATTTCACGCAAAGTAAAGGAGATGGAGGAAAGCAGGAAAAAAAAGATTTCCTCACTTATAATTTTATTCCCAGATAAATCAGATGTAAAACTATCCAGACATTTTATGGCTTCTTTGGTGTTACCGGCTAAAATTTGTGTTGAAAGAAACTGCGTCTTTTCGTGAACATTAAACAGGTCATATGATTGTGTGCTTAAATCGTCATAGAAAATAATTAAATCATCGGAATGGTTCTCATAATGGGACTGGCATATGGTTATCTGACGCCTCAGAGTATTTAACTGGTTAAAATTATTGGAAAGGCTGCTTATGCTGATCTGGAATATAACATCATTTCCATCCAGTTCATTTAATAGAAGTTCCATATCTTTCATCATGGCATAATTTGAGATGCCATTATTATCTGAAGGATAAATCCAGTATAGAATATCTCCAATATTATATAACAGAGCCTCGGAATCTCTTTTTTTTATTGCCAGTTCTGCCAGATGTGAGTAATAATATTTTTCTTCTATTTGATTGGAAACAGCGTCTGTATGAAGATGACATTTTAAAACAACAAGTCTGAAATTGGTGATGTTTATGTGCAACAGATCTTTTTGCACAAGCAGTTGCTCCTCAGACAGTGGAGAGGGCCAGAAAAGCAACTCTTGCAAAAACTGATTCCTGATGTAAGATACATTTTCATTGAAATAATTTTGTAATACCTTATAATTATTTTCTCGCCGTTTTATGGATTCAAGTTTTGCAGTAGCATGACGTATGCATGATAATGTAGATTCCGGATCTATAGGTTTTAAAATATAATCAAATACATTATAACGGATTGCGGCCTGGGCATATTCAAATTCAGAATATCCTGTAACCAAAATTACGAGTATTTCCGGATAAGATTCCTGTATATATTGTGTCAGCTCAAGACCGTCTTTTACTGGCATCCGTATGTCGGATAGTACGATACTGGGATGTTGGCTTTCAATAATTTCTATTGCTCCCGGAACATCTGGTGCACATAAAATATCAGAAAAAGAAATAGAACTTTCTGATATAAGCCGGGCAAGTTTTCTGCGTTGAATTTCTTCGTCATCTACAATTAAGATTTTCATAGATCGCTCCTTTTTGGTATTTGTATAAGAATATGTGTTCCACCTTTGTTATTTTTTTGTATCGTAATTCCATAATTATTTCCGTATGTAAGACGGAGTCTTTTTTGTATATTCACTAGACCGACACCGCTGCATCCGGAAAGGTTTTTCTCAGAATCATCCGATGGATTCCAATGATTGATGTTATCCATAATTTCATCTGGAATTCCACCGCTGTTATCTTTTATGTGTAGAATAATAGATTTTTCATCAGGGTCTGCGGTAACGGCAATGATGACTTCGTTTAGGGAATTATGAAAACCGTGTATAATTGCGTTTTCGATCAAAGGCTGCAGTGTCAATTTCGGAATGGTATATGCATGCAGTTCTTCTGGTACATCAATCAGAACAAGCAGTTTATTCTGATAGCGGATTTTCTCAATGAATAAATAATTTCTCACGTATTCTAATTCCTTTTTCAGGGGAACAATATTTCTTTCTTTTATGGCAAACCTTAATAATTTGCTCAAAGAAATAATAGCTTCCTGTGCTTCCGTTTTTTTCTGCAAAGAAATAAGACCATTAATACAGTCAAGAGTATTGTATAAAAAATGAGGATTGATCTGTGCATATAAAGAGGCCAATTCGGCATCCTTTGTAGCAATCTCCTGAGCATGCAGGGAGGAAGTAAGTTGGGATACTCTGACAAGCATAGAGTTATACACGTCCTCAAGTTCTTCAAATTCACCCTTTACATTCATATGTATAAAAGATGCTTTTCCAAAAGAATCCGTAGAATTTAATTTCTTAATAAACTGATTAAAGCGGTTTGCAATTACTCCGTAAGCCAGGGTGATGGAACCTGTAATTAATAGCAGAGATATAGTGGTAAGGATAAGCAAGTGCCGTAGCAGTCGATAGGAGCCGGCATATAATTTTGAATCATTTACAATTCCCATAAGTATAAAGTTGCCATATTTTAATTTTGGAGAACTTATATGGTAATTGTAATGATATAAGGTCA
>OHGX01000732.1_pt1 | contig 15534 bp, 9 predicted proteins | sample 1567841 | NCBI WGS metagenome assembly OHGX01 (sample SAMEA3879587, study PRJEB24766) | human gut metagenome | biome: human-associated habitat; feature: feces | place: USA | collected 1985/1987 | reverse complement strand
TCTGGAAGGCCTCCGGACACGTAGACGCATTCAATGACCCTTTGATTGACAACCGCGATTCCAAGAAACGTTATCGTGCCGATGTGTTGATAGAGGACCAGCTTGCTAAGTACGATGACAAGATAAACAAAGAAGTGGCCAAAGCTGCCAAGCGTTTTGGTGAGGCTTTCGATGAGGCTCAGTTCCGCAGTACCAACGGTCGTGTGCTGGAACACCAGGCCAAACGTGATGCCTTGCATGAACGTTTTTCCAAGGCTTTGAACGATAATAATCTGGACGAACTCCGTCAGATTATCCTTGACGAAGAAATCGTTTGCCCTATCAGTGGCACAAAGAACTGGACAGAGGTACGCCAGTTCAATCTGATGTTCTCAACTGAAATGGGCTCTACCGCCGATGGTGCCATGAAGATATACCTTCGCCCGGAAACGGCACAAGGTATCTTCGTAAATTACCTTAATGTACAGAAAACCGGTCGCATGAAGATTCCTTTCGGTATCGCCCAGATTGGTAAGGCTTTCCGTAACGAAATTGTAGCCCGCCAGTTCATCTTCCGTATGCGCGAGTTCGAGCAGATGGAAATGCAGTTCTTTGTGAAGCCGGGTACAGAGCTTGACTGGTTCAAGAGTTGGAAGGCTACTCGCCTGAAATGGCACAAGGCGCTGGGCTTCGGTGATGACCATTACCGTTATCACGACCACGACAAACTGGCCCACTACGCTAATGCTGCTACAGACATTGAGTTCTTGATGCCTTTCGGTTTCAAGGAAGTAGAGGGTATTCACAGCCGTACAAATTTCGACTTGTCCCAGCATGAGAAGTTCTCCGGCAAGAACATCAAGTATTTCGATCCGGAAACCAACGAAAGCTATACCCCGTATGTCATCGAGACTAGTATCGGTGTAGACCGCATGTTCCTTAGCATCATGTCGGCTTCCTACTGTGAAGAGACGTTGGATAGCGGTGAATCCCGTGTTGTCTTGAAGTTGCCTGCTGCACTGGCACCGGTGAAACTGGCCGTAATGCCGTTGGTAAAGAAAGATGGTCTGCCCGAAAAAGCGCGCGAAATCATTGACAATCTGAAGTTCCACTTCCATTGTCAGTATGATGAGAAAGATTCTATTGGTAAGCGTTACCGCCGCCAGGATGCCATTGGTACTCCGTACTGTGTCACCGTGGATCATCAGACTTTGGAAGATAACTGTGTGACACTGCGTAATCGTGACACCATGCAGCAAGAGCGCGTGGCTATCTCTGAACTGAATAATATTATTGCAGACCGTGTAAGCATCACATCGTTGCTGAAAACCTTGCAATAAAGCGGTTATGGAATAGACCGGTGCGTGAACAAACTGAAATAGTAAATAGTAAAATAGTAAAATAGTAAATGAAAAAGTCCCTTTTGTTTTTGCCTTTCTTGCTGTTGCTGGTGGGTGCTTTTATCTCTTGTGAAGAAGTGGAAGAGGCTGGAAAGTATGATAATTGGAGAGAACGCGGCGAGGCTTTTGTTGACTCGATAAAAAGGCTGACTGGCGAGAATTATGTCGCCACAGCAGAGCAGGCCGATGCTATGGAACTCGGGAAACTGTATGCCATACAGACGACTGCAAGCACTTCTGAAGGTGCTCAGTATGTCTATTGCAAGAAGCTTGTGAAGAATGAGACGGGTGAACGCCCGTTGTATACGGGTTATCATTCAAAGGTGAATGCTTATTATTATGGGACTTATGTGAATGGCGAAGAATTCGACGGTTGCTTTGACGGTTATAGTGCTATTGACCGCGATATACCTATTCCTCCGGTAAAAGAACCTACGGTTTTTGATTCATTCGTGGATTTTGAAGTTTCGGGTGTCGTTGCCGGTTGGGCAGCTGCCTTGCAGCTTATGCGGATGGGTGAGCGGTGGATGTTGTATATCCCTTATCAAAGCGGATATGGTATAAATGATTATACTGCTCCTTATTCTACAAATACAATCCCCGGAGGCTCTCTGTTGACGTTTGACTTGCAACTGGTTAGCTTTGCCGAATGAGATAAAAGAGGGTGTGTGCCGAAACGCCCCGAATATAAGAATTCCCCCTGCTATAGATGTCTATGGCAGGGGGAATCTAGTTAATGGAGAGATGTCTTCTTTAGCCTGTTGGTAGTGTGGCAGACGTTCGGAGACTGGTTCGTTTTATATTTTCTTCTTAATGGCCTTTACCCAGATTTTGTATCCATCCTCATTCAAATGCAGTCCGTCGCCGGTCAACTCACTGCGTAGTACATTTGTTCCCTTCTCTGTAAATAGTGGAAAAAGATTGATATAGGCAATGCCTTCCTCTTTGGCAAACGCCTCCAGACGGGAGTTGATTTCAGGAACCATATCTGTCTTTCCAGTCAGTTTTTTGTATCGGCCGAAACTTTCATTGAAAGGGAGTAGGCTTTGTAGGTAGAGTTTTGTGTCGGGAGATTCTTTCCGGATGCGTTCCACCGTCATGCGAATCATGTCTACAATACTGTCTGGTGCCAAGTCATGGGAAATGTCATTGACTCCGATAAGCAGGAACAGCTTGGCGGGATGTCCGGGAAGTATCTGATGCAGGCGGTCATAGATACCCATCACTTCATCACCGATGATGCCGCGATTACGTACATTCTTCTTACCAAGACGGGCAGACCAGTCACCGCCACCTTCAGTCAGGCTATTGCCAAGCATGACGATGTCCTTGCTTGTAATGGCAGGCTCATCCATAAACTGTAGGAAACGTTTGTAGTAATGGTCTGTATAAATACGCGGAATGGGGTAGATGGAAGCCGCCACAGCGTTGGCAACCAATGAACGCAGGCGAACTACGCTGTGTCCGTCTTCCGGATGTACGGCGTTGATAAGGAGTATGACGGAAGTGTCATTGTCCGGATCGATAATGATGGAGGTACCCGTGTAGCCGGTATGCCCATAGGTATTAGGACCAAACAAATCTCCATTGTTGGAGGCATAGGCTGTAAAATTATCCCAACCGAGAGTGCGTCCCAGACTGGCGGTAGTGCGTGGCACAGTACGCATGGCTTTTACACCCAGCGGACTCAGGATGCGGCGTCCGTTCCATTCACCTCCGTTTTGCAGGGCTGCGCAGAGTATGGCAATATCATCAGCACAAGAGAATACTCCTGCATTACCGCTGATACCTCCGTTCATGACACGTGCCAGCGGGTCATGAACTTGTCCGCAGAGAACTTGTCCATTAGGTTGCTTTTCAGTGGGGGCAATGTTATTCAATTGAGAATTGCGAATTGAAAATTGAGAATTGGCTACGTTGTTTTCCTTGTGTCCTTGTTTTCTCGTTCCTTTGTCAACTATCGTAATCCAGTTACCATCCTTATCACGTTGGCAAGGCAGATAGTCGGTATGCTCCATGCCGAGTACATCAAATAGGTTTTCACGTGCAAAGTCACGCAGGCTCTGTCCGCTTATAGTCTCGATAATGTGCTGCAAAGTGATGAAGTTGAGGCAACTGTATTGAAAATCAGTCTGCGGCTTGAAGTCGCGTTTACAAGTAGCAATATATTCCATAAGCCCATCAGGATTGGGAGAACCGTACTGCTTTTCTAGCTCGGCTACCGGTGCATAGGGAGGAAGACCGGAAGTGTGTGTCATCAAATCGGCAATGCGGATTACCTTTTTCTCTTTGCCGTCTTCGCTTTCCCAATTCTTAAAATTGGGTATGTAGAGGCTGACGGGGTCCAGCATGCGGAGCTTGCCGTGTTCTGCCAGTATCATTGTACATACGGCAGTCGACATGGATTTGCTGCATGATGCCATATCAAAGATGGTATTGGTAGTCATTGGCTCTACACTGGGGTAGATGCGCTTGTTACCATAGGCTTTCAAGTATGCCATTTTCCCATTGCGCACTACGGCAAGTACGGCACCGGGAATATCCTTGTTGGCGATAGCCGTTTCAATCGCTTCATCGGCATACATCAGTTTGCGGGAGTCCATTCCCACTTGTTCAGGAGCTACACGCTGCAAAGGCTGCGCAGTGGCAACTTGCAGACAAAGAGAAAAGAGAAAAAAACAGATTGCTTTCATAATAAAAAGATTTGCCCCGCCCCCCCTATGAAAGGGGTTTTGACACACTCTTGAAAGGGGAAGGGGATAATTAATCGGGTTAATTGTTCTTGAAACTATTCTTCTTCCTCTTTAGTGGCACGAGGGGCTCTGTACGCATCCACTGCCTTCTTCACCGAGCCGTGCATCAACAGCAGTGCCTTGGCTTTGCCATAGTCCAGTCCGAGTTCCTCTACAATCATACGGGTACCACGGTCCACAAGCTTTTTGTTACTGAGTTGCATATTCACCATTTTGTTGCCTTTCACGCGTCCCAACTGTATCATGACGGAAGTGGTAATCATATTCAGTATCATTTTCTGTCCTGTTCCCGATTTCATGCGTGAGCTTCCCGTCACATATTCAGGTCCTACAATCATTTCGATGGCTACATCTGCCTCTGCTGCCATTGGAGAGTCCGGGTTGCTGGTGATACAGCCGGTCAGTATGCCGTGTTCGCGTGCCTCGTGCATGGCACCAATCACGTAGGGGGTGGTACCGGATGCAGCAATACCGATGACCGTATCCTTATCTGTAATATTGCGTTCCGTCAACTCTTCCCAACCGCGGTGAATGTCATCTTCGGCATTCTCTACCGGATTTCTCAATGCAGTGTCACCACCGGCAATCAAGCCGATAACCAGCGTGGGGGGCATACCGAAAGTCGGTGGAATTTCCGAAGCGTCGAGTACGCCCAGACGTCCACTGGTACCCGCACCCATGTAGAAGATGCGTCCGCCTTGTTTCATGCGGGGCACAATCTGGGTTACCAACTTTTCTATTTGAGGGATTGCCCTCTGTACGGCAAGCGCCACTTTCTGGTCTTCGGTATTGATGTCTTCCAGAATTTCACGGACTGATTTCTTTTCCAAGTCATTGTAGAGCGATGGTTGCTCTGAGATTTTTACGAACATAAGGCTATTTACTATTTGACGATTTACTATTTACGATTTGTCACTTTCAGTTGTGATATTTGATGAGTCCTTCCATGGGGCTCTTGATGATTGCACCCAGTTGGATACCCATTTCTTTGGCAGCTTCTGCCAGAACTTCCTTGTAATAGAAGGCTACGGAACCGATGAAATGTACTTTTTGATGCTGATAGTCTTCATATTGCATGACATTGCGTTTAAGGAATGCCTTAAAGCTGTTCAGTACCAGAGCGCGTACACAAGGTTCACCCAGATTCTGTGCAAGAAATGGTGACAAGCTTGCCAGGAAACGGTTGGGGAAAGGTTTACGGTAGACACGGTCGATGATATCAGCAGGTGTCAGGTCGAACTGTTTGAGGAATTTCTCTTTCAGCTCGGGTGTCATCTGATTTTTCAAGATATCGCCTACCAACAGTTTGCCCAAGCAGGCTCCGCTGCCTTCGTCTCCCAAGATGAATCCCAGAGGAGATACATTGGTGACAATGCTTTTTCCGTCATAATAACATGAGTTGGAGCCGGTCCCCATGATGCAGGCAATGCCTGAGTCATGTCCGCAGAGGCCACGTGCGGCAGCCAGCATATCGGTATTGACTTCCACTTCATTTTTCACACTGAGGTGTTTGGTTATGGCACGGTGCACCATACTTATCTTGTCGGGAAATCCGCATCCTGCACCATAAAAGTATACGGCATCCAGCTCACTTGTCTTCAGCTGAGGTAATAGCGCTGTTGCTATTTCATTACTGATTTCCTCTTCCGACTGAAAGAAAGGGTTCGTCCCTTTCGTGAATATCTGTTGGAGAAGTACTCCATTCTCTACAACACACCAATCGGTCTTTGTAGAGCCACTGTCTGCTATTAGAATCATATAAATAATGTTTAATGATTAGGGGTTAGTGATTAAGGATTAGTGATTAATGGTAGGTGATACTGTTTCTTAATTATAGGCAACGTATTAATCACTAATCCTTAATCACTAACCCCTAATCCTTATATTTTGATATATATTTTTCGTTTGTACAACTGGTAGCCGATACACCAGTTAATGGCGATAAACAGCAGGGCAAAGGCAAGGGAACCGGCGGTTTCACCGAAAACGGGCATGAGGACTATATTGTATAAGAATCCGTGTATGCTGATGCTGCTGTTTCCCCACGGGAAACTGATACTACCGAAAAGTATGCTAAGTACGCCGCCCAATACATACATGAACAGCGGATTCACACCGAATGCCTCGAAAAACATGCTCCACTTCTTATAGCCTTTCACATCAATAATCCAGATAAGCAATGCCAGAAAACTGGATGCCAGTCCGCAAGTGACGAGTACGTAGGTAGGAGACCATATTTTCTTGTTGATGGGGCAGCCGTAGCTTAGCAGGAAACCGGAGAAAGTAAGGATAACACCTACCAGAAACAGTGTGATAAGCTGCGAATTGAGAAATGAGGCACGGTCTTCCGACTTGTTGCCATCCAGCATCAGCCGCCCTACACAGAAGCCCAGCAACACATGTGCAATGGCAGGAATGGTGCTTAACAAACCTTCGGGATCTATGCCGTTATCCTTGTACATGTGTGCAGGGGTCAGGATGGCACGGTCTACCACGGAAAGAATGTTTGTTTCATTATAGGCGAAACCGTTGCCGCACATCAACAGTATGAAGTAGCCTGTCAATAGGCCGGCTATCAGATAAGGTATATGTTTATGCTTCATGGTTAGTGCAATGATGGAGGCTGCTCCGTAGCAAAGGGCCAGCCGTTGCATGACACCCAGAATACGGATACGGTCGAATGTCCAGACGGAAGCCCATAGCTTCTCTCCGAAACTGAGGTCGTCCGGAGCGGAGGCCCAGTAATAGCAGAAACGCGAGAACCAGCCGATAGCCATGCCTATAAGGAAAATGACGATGGTGCGTTTCAGTATCTTCATGCCGGCGGCGTGGCTGAACTCGAAGTTGTATTTCTTCAGGGAAATGTATGTGGAAATTCCCATGATAAACATGAAGAAGGGAAAGACGAGGTCGGTGGGGGTCAGACCGTTCCACTCTGCATGCCGCAAGGGGGCATAGATATGTCCCCACGAACCGGGGTTGTTTACCATAATCATACCTGCGATGGTGACACCACGGAAAATGTCGAGTGCAAGGATGCGTTTACTTGCTTTTGTACTGTTCATTGTAATATTTGTGTGTTAAGTTAATTATCAATCCTAATTATCAGCTGCCTTTGTACATTCGTCTACCAGATAGGCAATGGATACATAGGGGATACCTGAGTTTGTTGTCAATCCGATTTCACAAGTACGGCTGTTAGAGTAGCCTATATTCACTCCGGACGCTTCTATTTGCGGGCGGAGTTTGCGTAGGGCGTACGAGTTCAGCTCAGGATAGGTGAATCCCCGGTCTCCGGCAAAACCGCAGCAACCTACTTCTTCCGGCACGATGACTTTATTGGAGCAAAGGCGTGCAAGGGCTATAATGGTATCTGCCAGTCCCATTTTCCGCATGGAGCAGGTGATGTGGATTGCTACGGGGCGGTTAATAGGTGTGAAAATCAGCTTCTCACGTAAGAATGTATAGATGAATTCTGCAGGTTCATACAGTTTCATCTTCTTGATACATTCGCGCATGCGGTGCAGACAAGGGCTTTGGTCACAGAGGACGGGGTATTTGCCTTGTTCGCTGGCTTCCCAAAGTGCGGCCTCCAGTTCGGCTGTCTTGCGATCGGCAATGTCCAGCATCCCTTTACTTTCCCAAATGGTGCCACAGCAAAGCTTGTCCATATCTTTCGGGAAGATGATTTCGTAACCGGCTTTTTGCAACAAGGACACCATTTTATTTACCAATGGCTGCTCTACGGGAGACTTCTTTGCCAGACCCATAGTCTGGTTGATGCAGCTGGGGAAGTAGACGACTTTGTAGTTACGAGTTACAGAGCTACGAGCTACAAGTGCTGCGCTATTATGCTGCATAGTGCTTGTAGCTTGTAACTCCGTAGCTTGTAACTGATAACTTTTCGGCATAGCCGGCGTCCATAGAGGTATGCCTAATGCATTGTGCAGCCCCTTGGTAATGCCGCTCATCGCCTTTGTCCCTAATAGTGAATGTCCGAAGTTGGCTAAGGACAATACGGGACGCAGTGCACTCTTGACACCAGCGAAATGATTGGCGACAAAGTCTCCGGCTTTGTATCCCAGACTGCCTTTGGGTAATGCTTCCTGGCGGATTATATGGGTAAGGTCGCCCGTATTGATACCCATCGGGCACGACATGGAGCAGAGGCCGTCTCCGGCACAAGTCTGGTTGCCGGGATAGCGGTATTGTTTTTCGAGCAGTGCAAGGCGTGTCGGGTCCTCGCTGCTTTGTTTCAGCCGGGATATTTCGCGCTGCAACACGATACGCTGGCGCGAGGAAAGGGTAAAGCCGCAGGAGAGACAGTTGACTTCGCAGAAACCGCACTCGATGCATTTGTCAGCTACGAGTGACGTAGCTTGTCTCTTGTCACTCATCACTAATAAAGGCAGCGGCTTGAAGTTCTTGATATGGCATTGCGGGTCATCATTGAAAATGACACCGGGGTTTAGCAATCCTTGTGGGTCAAACAGCTCTTTGACGGCTTTCATGGCTTTGTAGGCGTCATCTCCCCATTCATGGCAGACAAAGGGAGCCATATTCCGGCCCGTGCCATGCTCGGCTTTCAGGGAACCGTCATATTTATCTACTACCAAGGTCTTGATGTCATTCATCAAGTCTTCGTAGCGTTTCACTTCCGCTTGGGTACTGAAGGACTGGTTGATGATGAAGTGGTAGTTGCCTTCGAGAGCATGGCCGTAGATGCAGGCGTCATTATATCCGTGGCGGGCTATGAGCTGTTGCAGTTCTGCCGTTGCCTCCGGAAGGTCTTCAATGTGGAAGGCGATGTCTTCGATGAGACAAGTGGTTCCCGGCTGGCGCGTACCTCCCACAGAGGGGAAGATGCCGGAACGGATGGCCCAGTATTTGGAATATTCCTCCGGACGGTCGGTGAAGCGTACCGGAATATAGGTGGTGAAGGCTTGCAGGCAAGCTTCAATGGCAGATATGTTCTGTTGCAGTTCTTCCGGGGTACGGGCTTTGGTTTCGGTCAGCACTGCTGTCAACCCGGTTTCGTCGCCGGGCTCCACGCCGGGGAGGGCAGAGGAGGCAACTTCGCCTTTGTATTTTAGGAATACGGGGTCGTTGACGGAAGAAAGGCTCTTATAGTCTAGCATTTCAGCCCCTTTTACTGTCCATTCGCCGGTTTCGTCGACCAGCTTCTTCATGGCTACCACAGCGCGGCTCGCTTCTTTGATGGTCTTGAAGTAGAGCATAGCGCTGGCCTTGTAGGGATAATCATATTCAGTCTTCATCGTCACTTCCGAAAGGAACGCCAGTGTACCTTCGGAACCTACCATGAGGTGGGCAATGATTTCGAATGGGTCGTCGAAACGGACGAAGGGCAACAGATTGAGCCCGGTTACATTTTTGATGGAATATTTGTAACGGATGCGTTCGGCCAGTTTTTCGTTGGTACGTATTTCATCGCGCAGTTCGCAGATGCGGCGAATGAAGTCACGGTGACTCACTTCGAAGGAGGCGCGGCTGACGGGATTTCCGGTATCCAGCAGGGTACCATCCATCAGGATAATACGGGCGGAAACAAGCACCTTGTCGCTATTGGCGTGCGTACCGCAGTTCATGCCGGAAGCATTGTTCATGACAATACCGCCTACCATGGCGCTTTTCACCGAGGCGGGATCCGGTGCAAACTTACGGCCGTAGGGAGCTAACAGTTCGTTCACACGTTGTCCGATGATGCCCGGTTGGAGGGTTATCTGTTTGTAGTCGGTGGATATGCTGTATTTTTCCCAATTCTTACCGGCTACGATGAGGATGGAGTCACTAATGGCTTGGCCCGACAAACTGGTCCCTGCCGCTCGGAAGGTGACGGGCAGCCCGTGGCGGCTCGCCAGTTTCAACAGTTGTGAAACTTCATCTTCGTCTTTCGAACGGATTACAATCTGGGGAATCAGTCGGTAAAAACCGGCATCCGTACCCCAAGCCAGCCGGCGAAGTTCGTCGGTGTAAATCCTTTCCTGCGGAATGAATTGTTTTGCTTCCTGCAGGAAAGCCATGTAACTATGCTCTTTCATGTTCACTTTTTTTATTGCATCACTTCGCTTCAAAGTGCTCTGTAAACGTGTCTTACGAGGGGGTACATTCAGTCGTATACTGAATATATTTAAGTATACGACTGAATGTGGTTCTGTATACGACTGAAATAGTCTCCGTATCAGGCTCTTTTCCCTTCCTTATTTATCTGTAAATTTATTTATATAAATAATACTTTTTCGACAACTTACGGAAGTCTTCGGCATCTTTATACCAGTAGTCGCGTATGTCCTCCCAACGGTTCCGTTTCGAGAAGCGCTCGCGTATCTGCCGCGAACCGCTTACTTTGTCGAACATGTTGAAACGTCCCTTGTCGGCATGGTCAAACACGGCACGGTCAGGATAGAGGGCGGCGACTTCCTGCATGACCAGGAATTGCAGGTCGCTCAACGGTGCTTTGCCGAAATCCATGATGTGCACTTGCACACCTTGCAGCAACTCGCCTTTGCCTACACTATAGAACGGCTTTAGGTACATCGGTCTGAAGATGACCCCCGGTACGTTCAGACGGTTCAGGTTTCCGGCCAGCTTTTCCGCTTCCATCCATGGTGCGGCAAACATCTGGAACGGAATGGTATACCCCACGCCGATAGACATATATCCTAGTTCGCCCAGAATGCCGCTGACGGGGTAGAAGAATGCAGAATGAGGATGTGGAATGTGTGGAGAGGAGGGAACCCATTGCAGTCCGGTTTGGGTATAATCCATCTTGCGTTTCCAGCCTTTCATCTTCACTATGTGGAGATTACATTGTTCCCCATCCTTCAACATCTTCTCGCCATTGAGCATCAGTGCCAGCTCACCGCAAGTGAGGGCGTAAAGGTACGGAATTTTAAACTGGCTTACAAAAGAAATGCAATCATCTTCAACCAAGTTGCCTTCAATCTTCAATCCGCCTACGGGATTGGGCCGGTCCAGCACAATGAATTCCTTGCCGTTTTCGGCAGCGGCTTCCATGGCCAGTCCCATGGTGCTGATGTAGGTAAAGGAACGGCAACCGATGTCTTGGATATCATACACTAATACATCCACATCTTTCAGCATGTCCGGCGTGGCCTTGCGGGTCTTTCCGTAAAGCGAATAGACGGGCAGTCCGGTAGTCGCGTCTTTGATGTCCGTCACATGGTCGCCTGCGTGCACATCGCCGCGCACGCCGTGTTCGGGGCCGTAGAGTGCCACAAGGTTCACGTTGGGCGCCTCGTGCAGGATGTCAATGGTGGACCTCATCCGGTTGTCCACCCCCGTCGGGTTGGTAATCAATCCTACACGCTTACCTTCCAGGCATCGGAAATTCTGTTCTTTCAGTACCTCGATACCGGTCTTTATTCTGATCTTCTGTGCTTGCATCGCACCTCCGCAAAGGAGGCAGAGCAAGGATATAATAATAGTCCTCTTCATAACCAATCACTAAATATTACTCACAAAACATTAATCATTAACCATTAATCATTTTTTTCCATATTCCGGGTCTATCCTTCTGTCTGCAAAAATGGTGACAACAACCGTGGCGAAACAGCATATCATTACCAACCAGAAGAAGTCCGTATATCCGATAGCCTCCTGGATATATCCCGCAAACATACCTGGTATCATCATGCTTAGTGCCATGAATGCGGTACAGATGGCATAGTGGGATGTTTTGAATTCACCTTCGGAGAAGTACATCATGTAGAGCATGTAGGCCGTGAAACCGAAGCCGTAGCCAAATTGCTCGATGGCGATGGCGGTTGAGATAGCAAACAGATTGTCGGGCTGGGCAATGGCAAGATAGACAAACGTCAGGCATGGCAGAGTCATGCATCCTGCCATCCACCAGATGGATTTTTTCAAGCCAATGCGTGATGCGAACAATCCTCCGAGGATACCGCCCAGGGTGAGGAATATGACTCCGATGGTGCCGTATACGATACCTACTTCTGCTGTCGATAGTTCCAGACCTCCCGATTCTTTGGAGGCAACCAGGAAAGGCATACACATTTTGATGAGGAATGCTTCAGGCAGGCGGTACAGCAACATGAACACGATGGCCAGCAATGCGCCCGGTTTGGTAAAATAGGTGGCGAATGTTCGTCCGAATTCTCTGAATATAGCTCCTGCAGTGGCGGCATCGGCAGCCAGTGTTGACTTATCTGAGGTGGGTTTGGGGACTGCAAAGAGGTGATAGAACGTCACCAGGCTGAACAGAACGGCTGTAACCAGCATCGTGATGGTCCATGACAGCGGAATGTTTTCGGTTCTCAGTTCGATGGCGCCGGCAATGGCTACGAGCACGCCTTGTCCGAAGATAGAGGCGAGCCGGTAAAACGTGCTTCGGATGCCAACGAAGGCTGCCTGGTCACTCTGTTTCAGTGCCAGCATGTAGAAGCCGTCGGCGGCAATGTCGTGTGTGGCAGAGGCAAAAGCCGTGATGATGAACAGCATCAGCGTGATGCTGAACATGCTGATGGGGGTTGTTCCGGCCGCCATAGTCGCCTCGTCCGGCCGTGGAATGGACAGCGTCAGCAGGATGAATGCCACAGACATCAGAATCTGCATGGAAAGGGTCCACCATCTTTTGGTCTTGATGATGTCGACAAACGGGCTCCAGAAGGGTTTGATAGTCCATGGCAGATAGAGCAGGCTTGTGAACAAGGCCATTTCTCCGTTCGGTACGCCCATTTTGGTAAACATCATCACGGAGATGTTGTTTACGATAAAATATGGAATGCCTTGTGCAAAGTACAAGGTGGGTACCCATGCCCATGGCGATATGTTTTTTGTATGGTTCATGATATTGATTTATTGTGTTCTATTCGATTATTCATACAGCTTGTCAATGCTGGCACCTATATAGTAGTGCAGCAGTATTGCATCATACTTATACCCTTGCTCGCCCATCACGGCTGCACCTATTTGGCAAAGTCCCACACCATGCCCCCAACCGGCGCCGGTGAGGATGAAGCGTCCGGGAATGCCTTCGGCGGACAACTCCTCTTTGTCTACCACGAAGGCAGAGCTGTAGAGGTGTGAAGTGGAGAGCGTGCGGCGGATTTCCAGTTCCTTGCCGATGGTGAGTGTGCGTTTGGTTCCCACAATCTTCAGTTTCCAGAGGCGTCCGCTGGTTCCGCGGGCTATGGGGATAAGGTCGATGATTTGTCCGTAGTCGATGCCCGAACGTTTCAGAATGAGGGCTGAAAGCTCTTCCTGGGTATATTCCACTTTCCAGCGATAGAAGTCCGTAGTCTCCTGGTCATAGTTATTGAGTACCTGCGAGAGGATTTTCTTGTCGGTGGTGTTGCAGAATGCTTCGGGGGAGGTACGAATCCAGCGGTCCGCTTCGACTTCCTGCGTCAAATCGGGCAGTGTGGCGTGCGTTTTGCTGTCTCGTTGTTGGGCAAGATAGGGGTATTTGATGTCTTCCCAGCAGTATTGGAACTCCTCGAAAGCACCGCCGCAGCATTTGGAGAAACGGGCGTCGCAAATCTTACCATCAGATGTCAGTACCTGGCCGCGGGTAGCGGAGATGGCTTGTTTCACAATATCGGTAGAGGCACGTGTAATGCCCTGGTAGCGTTGACAATGGTCGTCGGCGCATACATCGAAACGTGTGTGGTCTTCTCGGTCGTACCAGCGAATCAGCTCTTCGTCGGTCTGCGTAAAGGCCGAGTAGTTAGCTTGGGCTTCGGTGATTTCCTTATTCTTTTGTATTTGTGCCAGTAGCCAGCTTCGGGAGATGACAGCGTGTGCCTTGAGCAGCTCCAGAGAAGCGGTGGCACTCATCTCGGAGGAGATGACGCTGGTCAGATAATCTTCTACATGGATGACGTTGATGCCGGTGAGCTTTCCATTCTCAACGATGATTTTGAGAGCACCCAGAAAACGCTGGTCTTCCTTGCGCTCCCAATGGAAATTGATGCCGATGGTAACGTCCAATAGTTCGAAGGCATCGGTCTGCTCGTGTTGCGGTTCAAACAGCAGTTCGTCATACCGGCGTCCATTCCAGAGAATCTTGCCTTCGTCGTAGGTCACTACCTGCTTGCCGCTGACTTCCGTTCCGTCCATGCGATACGGATTCAGCAAAACGAATTCTATCTGCGGTTCAAACAGAATGCCTACTTGTACTTTGGGCTCTTTCATAATGGTATTTCTTTAAAATTAGAGTTCTTGGATTTCAGAAGTCATATTTTTTCCCTGATACGCTGCCGTACCTTGTGGAAATCTGTGGCAGAGAGGCATACTTCACTTAATATCTGCGCCACGTCTTCCGCAGTGATTTTCAAGAAATCCTTTTCTACGGGGGTGATAAAGACACCTCCCAAGTCGACGGATGCCGGGCTGCTCAACAGATTGGCTTCTCCTTCGGCAGTATAGCAGGCGGGGCGGTGTTTCTCGCGCGGGAAGACAAAGACCACCCAACGGTCGGCCTCGTATAGGACCAGTACGTTCATCATCGGCTCGTCTTCTTCGGGTTTCACGTCCAGAGAACGGTAAATGATGTCGAACAAGTCTGCCGCGTCCTCTTTGGAGGTGGATTCAATCACAAGTGTGGCACGGGGAGCGTCGTCAAGATACCACAGTGCTGCTTTCCTATAATCGGCTATTTTCCCGGCAGTCTGTCCGCGCCACTCCTTTTCAATAGGCATGAACCCTTTGTTTCCTGCCTGGAAATGAGCATGGTCGGGGGCGGAAGCACCACATTTGGGACCGTTGTAGAAGATGGTGTAATCCGTCAGCGCCTCGGCCAGCTCCAGCATGTCGGTGAAGCGGGTGGCTATGCGTTGAGGGGTATGTGCCAGTTCCGGTACTGTCAGGTGGCGGGGGAAGATGGGGAACGGATTCACCAGAATATTGTAGTGTCCTCCGAACGGGATACCTTTCTGTACCGGCGGCAAATTGGCTGGGCACAGAAAGCATTTCCGTTCCAGGATGGACTTGGCATCCACTTTGGCACCGGAGGAAACGATGCGTGCGGGGTTGAACTGTACCTTATAAAGTATCCCGTTTACATTCAGCTCTTTCACCCGCACACCGGAGAGGGCGGCATAGTTGTTGCGTGCCGTCTCCCAGGATGCCAATTGTCCAGTCAGAAGATGGTGTATCGTTTGATTCATATCACTTGTTTTTGTTCATCGCTATGCGTGCCTGAAGTTCCCAGGTACGGATGCGGTCTTTGTAGAGGTTGTGTCCGTTCATTTTCACGATGTCCAGTGAGGCATCGGAGTTGTCGTCCCAACGGCGGCAGAGGTAGACCACGTCGTACACACGTCCTATCTGGTATTGGCGGGAGAAGTTCAGTCCCAGTGCATAGTCTTCGCCATAGCTGGCATTGGGTACTTTCACTTCGC
>OHGX01000723.1_pt1 | contig 15678 bp, 13 predicted proteins | sample 1567841 | NCBI WGS metagenome assembly OHGX01 (sample SAMEA3879587, study PRJEB24766) | human gut metagenome | biome: human-associated habitat; feature: feces | place: USA | collected 1985/1987 | reverse complement strand
ACATTTTTTATAGCGTGCGGGGATAGACTTTTGCGATAAGTTATGGTAATATGTAGAATTAATAAAACTAATGCTTTGAGTGGGAGAAAGGAGCAGTTCCATTATGGCAGTAAAAGAGAGCTATGCCGGCAAGATCAACCGTAAGCTCAATAAGAAGCTCCACGTCATCGACGTGGCGGCGGGCCGGGCTCCGGCGGATCTGGTGCTGAAAAACGCCACTTACGTCAACGTATTCTCCAATGAGCTGTGTCACGGGGACATCGCCGTGGCAGAGGGCCTCATTGTAGGTATGGGCGAATACCACGGCAAGGTGGAGGTGGACGTGTCCGGCAAGCTGGTGCTGCCCGGCTTCATCGACGCTCACATCCATCTGGAGAGTTCTCTGGTGAGTCCCACGGAGTTTGCCAAGGCGGTGCTGCCCCACGGCACCACCACCGTCATCACCGACCCCCATGAGATCGCCAACGTCATGGGTACCGACGGCATCGACTACATGTTCCAGGCGACCGAAGGACTGCCGATCGACGTGCGGTTCATGCTTCCCTCGTGCGTTCCGGCAACGCCGATGGACGAGTCGGGCGCGAACCTGGACTACCGGGCGATTGACTCGTTCTACGACTATCCGAGAGTGCAGGGCTTGGCGGAAATGATGAACGCCTACGGCGTCATTCACAACGACAAGGAGGTCGTCTCCAAAATCGTCGCCGCGCAGGCGCACCACAAGAAGATCGACGGCCATGCGCCCGGCCTGTCCGGCAAGGATCTGGCTGCCTATATCGCGGCGGGCGTCTATTCCGACCACGAGTGCTCCGATATGGACGATGCCATGGCGAAGCTGCGCAACGGCCAGTTCATCATGATCCGCGATGGCACAGCCGCCCACAACCTCGAGGCACTCGTCGATCTGCTCAGACAGCCGTATTACGACCGCTGCATGTTCTGCACAGACGACAAGCACCCGAGCGACCTGCTGGAAAAGGGCCATATCGACTATCTCATCCGCAAGGCCATCCACTACGGCATCGATCCCATCGTCGCCGTGAAGACGGCCTGCCACAACCCCGCCCGCTACTTCGCCCTGAACAACCGCGGCGCCATTGCGCCGGGCTATCTGGCCGATTTTGCCATTATCGACAATTTCGACGATTTCAATGTGGAGATGGTGTTCCGCAAGGGCATGCTGACGTGCAGCAACGGCGCGGTGCATGACTTCGAGGCCCCGCGCATCGAGGATTACCTCGTCGAGCGCGCGCACGACACGTTCCATGTTGCCCACCTGACGGCGGAGGACTTCCACGACGCCCGTCCGCGCGGCGTCATCGGGCTGGTCCCCGGCGAGATCGTCTCGACGGACGCGGGCTATGCCAGCGCCATCGACCCGGAGAACGACATTCTGAAGATCGCCGTCATCGAGCGGCATAAGAACACCCACCACATCGGCTTGGGCTACATCAAGGGCTACGGCCTGAAGCGCGGCGCGGTCGCCACGTCCATCTCGCACGACTCACACAACATTATCGTCGTCGGCGCGAATGAGGAGGACATGGCCTTTGCGGCCAACCGCATCGTCGAGAACCGCGGCGGCATCACCGTTGTGGAGAACGGGACTGTGCTCGGCGAGCTCGTCCTGCAGATCGCGGGCCTCATGAGCGAGGACAGCCTTGTCGAGGTCAACGACCAGCTGGAGGCCGCGAAGGAGCGCGCCTTTGAGCTGGGCGTGTCCCGCGGCATTGACCCGTTCATGACGCTGTCGTTCATGTCGCTGCCGGTCATCCCGGCCCTGCGCCTGACGACCCGTGGTGTCATCGACGTCATCAAACAGCAATACATCTAAGGGACCTCTGAATCAATCGTCTGCGGTGGATGCCGGTTTAATCACAGCTTCCCTAATTCAAGGCAGCCCCGCACATGCGCTTGCTGCATGGTGCGGTGCTGCCCTTGGCACAGGAATATTTGGAGGACGCAGACGCGTCCTCCGATTTTTTTGCGCAGAGTGAACAAGCTCATCATGCAGACGGGCCCTGCAAGGACTGCGCGGCAGCCAGATCGTTGTCAGCGTGGAGGATACGGCACTGATGCCGCGCAACAGCATCGGCCTGAAGGCGGACGGCACGGTCGTCACCTTCGTCGCAGACGGCGACCAGCGCCCTGAAGAATGCCACCGTGAAGCTGACGCAGCTCAACACGCAGTTTGGCGAGCCGACCGTTGCATTCGCGGCAGGCCGCATGGAGAGCGTTTTGCATTCGCTGGTTTGAATCTTCGCCGATATGGATATGCTTCCCACAGGATATTTCAGAAGGGAAGGATCAAAATGCGAAAAAGCAGAGTGCAGCGCATCTGGGAGAATGCCGTGGTGTTCTACCTCGGCGGGATGTTCTACTGCACGGTGGAGCTGCTGTGGCGGCAGTGGACGCACGGAAGCATGTTCCTGCTGGGCGGACTGTGCTTCTGGACGGTCAGCAGCCTCGGGCGGCGCGTGCGTATGCCGCTGCTGGCGCAGATGGCGCTGGGCGCGTGCATCGTGACGTTTTTTGAATTCTGGACGGGCGTGCTCGTCAACCGCGTGATGCACCTTGGCGTGTGGGACTATTCCGCCGCGCCGTTCAATCTGCTCGGGCAGATCTGCCTGCCGTTCACGCTCCTGTGGTTCCCGCTGTGCGGCATCGGTATCCTGCTCGACCGCGGCATGCGCCGCGCCCTGTTCGGCACTCAGGCCCCGCAGCTGCGGTGGGTGTAGGATGCCTCAAAACCGTCAGAAGACCCCTGCTTTCGTTTGATGAAAAGCAGGGGCCTTTTGTCTGTCAGATCAACTCTTCCGGATTTATGTTAACCAAAATGCGCTTTGCCAATTCGACTGGACACCCTGCGTGCACTGCACTCTTGTAGTCGATAACGCTATTACCCATTTATCCAGCAATAAAGGTCGAATGCCCGTTCAGAGTAGCCCCTTTCGAGCTTTATGCCTTCGACATAGTCCATTCGTTGTTCCTTTGCCCACCCAAGTTCCAATCCGTCGTCGCTGCGCCAGACTGGTTCTCCGTAGCGTTCGGTGAGAAGTGCGATAATCGCATCCTTGAACTCTTGCGCAGCTTTCAGTTCTGCAGTCGTAGGCTGGTAGACCTCGTCAGGATCGTTTGGCTCATAGTCCTTGTTATAGTAATAAGTAAGAATCAATGCACTATCCATTGGATCGGTGTTGTCAATTTCCAAATCCAGGTCTACATTACGGCCCATGTAGCTGTAGTCGTAATAACGCAGTTCTATACAGCTTTCATCTTCGGCATCACGGTAATCCGGGATACCGAGCTTTTCTTCAATCTTTGCGGAATCATCATCAAACAATGAAATGTCACAAATCGGGTCTGTCAAAGAGTCACTTTTTTCCGTTTTGTTGGACACGGCTTCCTCCGTCATAGGGGTATCATCGGGCAGCAAAATGCTTTCAGAAGGGGCAGTATCCTTGTGTGATGTGCAGGAGCAAAATAATGTGATAAAAATCGCGGATAGAAGAAATGCAGCTAAGATTCTTTTCATTTTTACACCCTCTCAAATTTAAAATATCAAATTGGGATATTTTGATTATACCACTATGGGATAATTGCGTCAAGGGGTGTGGACATGAGATTGAAAGAATTGCGAAAAAGGCGTGGACTCTCACAACTGCGGCTGGCGATGGAGTTGGGAATGAACCAGAATTCTATCAGTCGCTACGAGAGCGGCGAGCGAGAGGCAGACTACCAGACACTGATTCAGCTGGCGGACTATTTCAATGTATCAATCGATTATCTCCTTGAACGAACGGATAATCCGAAGATAAATCGCTGACAGAACAGCCGCAGAGGAATGACGAAAGTCAAAACTCTGCGGCTGGTTGCATTCTGATGGTATTTTCTTAAAGCAACTCTCTGGTTTTTCCTGCCAGATAGAGCGGGATATTTGTGATCTCTCCGTCCTTGCGGTAGCCGCGTTGGGAGAAGCGCAGCGCATGCGCCGGGTGATGCTCGGCAATGTACCGCTTGAACGAGGGCGCAGATTTGTCCTCGCCGCCCTTGGCCTCGACGGGGATGATCTCCGTTCCGTTCTGCAGGACGAAATCGATCTCGGAGGCCCGGTCGGCGTAGTAGCGCGGCTCGACGGCAAACTGCCCGCGGAGCTGCTGCAGGACATAGTTCTCGGTCAGCGGCCCTTTGAACTGGTAGTCGGTCTTCAGCAGGATCGCGCTGTTGCCGATGCCCGCCATATGCTTGAGAAGCCCGGTGTCGAAGACGAAGAGCTTGAACTGGTCCAGCTTGTCAAATGCAGACAGCGGGTGCTCTATCTTGGAAACATTATAGACCCGGTTCAGCATCCCGGCAGAAACGAGCCATTCGATCGCCTCTTCAAAATCCCGTGCCCGGCCGCCCTCGCGGACAGCGCCGTAGACGAACTTCTCGTTCGGCTTGGCAAGCTGCGCGACGATGCTGCGGAACACCATCAGGATGCGTCCGCTGTTGACCTTGCCGTTGTGCTTGGAAAAGTCATTCTCATAGACCTCGATCAGCTCGCGCTGGAGCTGGGCGATCCGCACAGGGTCCCTGTGCCGAACCCACGATGCCACGCATTCCGGCATGCCGCCGATGATGAGATAGTTGTGATAGGCCTCCAGCAGCCGGTTGTGGAAAATCTCCTCGATCGGCTGCTCCTTCTGAATGCTGTCATAGTAGGCATAGAGCGCCGGATCGACTGCTTCGAGGAATTCCCCAAAGTTCAGCGGCGCGATGTCGAGCAGGTTCACCATGCCGACCGGGTAGGATTTCGGTGTGGCCAGAAGTGTGCCGAGCAGGCTCCCGGCTGCGACGACGTGATATTCGTTCGCCTTTTCCTTAAAATACTTCAGCGTGTTCAGGGCCTCCGGGCATTCCTGAATCTCGTCGAAGATCAGGAGCGTTTCTCCCGGCAGAATTTTCTCGCCGCTGATCATGGACAGCAGCTCAATGATGCGCTGCGGATTTTTGTCCGTCTCAAAGATGGACTTCAGCTGCGCTTCCTCATCGAAGTTGAAATAGACGGAGCTTTTATAGCAGCGCCTTCCGAATTCCTTCATCAGCCATGTCTTGCCGACCTGTCTTGCCCCGCGCAGGACAAGGGGCTTCCGTTCCTCGTCGTTTTTCCAGTTGATCATGGCCTGAATTGCATCGCGTTTCATACCGTTCACCGTCCTTTTCTTGAGCATACTATAGTATTGCACATTTTTGCGGGAAATTCAACCTGATTTTCACACATTTTTTCTGCATATTCCATATGAATGCCACACATTTTTCTGCATATTCCGGCGCATAATAACACGGTGCGGCCTTTTTTGGGGGCCTGCACCGTGTTTTTCCGGGCTTCAGAGCGTTTTTTCCTCCGGCTCGTTCTGCGCGGGGTTGCACAGCAGCTGCAGACTGCTTGCAGCCATGGTCAGCAGCAGGGCGACCTGGATGCCGGCGTCGTTCGCGCGGCCGCACAGGCAGTCCACGATGGAGATGGCCGAGAAATAGACCGCGCACAGCGACCAGAACAGCGTGATGCGGCGCTTGCCTTTGCCGAAGCTGAAGCCTGCGAGCTGAAAGGCTGCCAGCATGCAGCTGATGGCGGCGAACAGGTGATAGACAAAGTCGTTGAGCGACGGATCGGTGCTCCACTTCTGGAAATTCACGATGAGGCGCACGACCAGATAGATGCTCACGATCATATACAGCAGCGGAGAGGGCTTCTCGTGCCGCAGGCACTTGCGTGCAAAGGCAACAAGCGTGACCGCGCACGCGGCGCCGAGCAGAGGGATGAGCAGGTTTATCGTCTTCTGCAGCTGCGTAAGGGCGAGGGCCTCATCCTCCGTCTTCGGCAGGGATGCATAGTAGAGCATGACGCCGCCGATCACGAAGCACACGGCCGAGGCGATGTGCAGGATATTCGGCAGCTTCCCACCGGAAAAGATCTCCTCCCAGCGCGTCTGGCGGCGCAGCGGGCGGATCAGAACGGCCAGCGCGGCCAGCACGGCCACGCTCAGCACGGCGATGACGAGATAGAGGTAACGCCCCGGCAGGACGGCGCCGTTGCTTTTGATATCGTTGCTGAGCTGCACCCAGCGCAGGATCGCTGCGAGCACGGCCGCGCCGCCGGTGATGCCGAGCAGTGCGGCTGCACGGGTGGACCCGAGTCTCTTCATGGTAATGGCCTCCCATTCAAACATTAGCCATTAAATTATAGCACAGCCGGGACAAAAATCCTATCCTTTTTGCTGGGATTTGGAAAAATCATGGCCATTCGCTTGACGGGGCACCCTGTGATAGGATATCATGAAAAGAAAACGACAAGGAGGGCATAGCCATGGAGCAGAAGGAACTGCTGACCGTGATCGTGGCGGATGACGAGACGGAGCTCCGCGAGGCGGTGTGCAGCATGATCCCGTGGAAGGAGATCGGCTTCCGTCTCGTCGGGAGCGCCGGGAACGGTCTTGATGCCCTGCAGCTCGTCGAGCAGCTGCAGCCGGATCTGCTGCTGACGGACATCCGCATGCCCTATATCAGCGGCGTGAGTCTGGCCCAGCAGGTGCGCGAGCTGCGGCCGCTGACGCAGATCGCCTTCCTGAGCGGCTATGACGACTTTGCCTATGCCCAGAAAGCCATTGAGTATAATGTCATCAGCTATCTGCTCAAGCCCATCAGCATGCGGGAGCTGACGGAGGCACTGGCGGAGATCCGCGGGAAGATTCGCCGGAAATTCGCCCGCCTGCTGCCGCAGAAGCCGGAAAAGAGCGGCTGGCGCGAGCTTTTGCTGCCGCTGCTGCTCGACGGCTTTGCCGAGGAGGCGCAGCAGGACGATCCCGCGCTGCTGGCCTCTCTGGTCGGCGCGGGCATTCTGGCTGCCGGGCAGGAGCGGTATTCTCTGACGGTCCTTGCCATCCGGCTGGAGCAGGACGGCCAGAACCGCACGACGCCGGATATGGCCTATACCGTGGACATGCTGCTTGGCAAGCTCTGCCGCAGCCGGAGCGTGTATTCCGGCGGACGTCTGCTGACGCTGCTGATCGCGGAGGAGGAACTGCGCGGACTGGAGCTTGCCATCGACGAGCTGCGCCAGTCCTTCGCCCGTGTGCTGGAGCTGCGGGCGATCGTGGGCATCAGCCACCCGTTTACGAGCTTTTGCCGCTGCCACGCGGCCAGCCGCGAGGCGGTGGACGCCCAGCGCTTTGCGGGTGAGAGCGGCATCTATCACATTTCGCAGATCGCAGCGGAGAGCGGAACGGCGCAGACGGACCTCGGCGCCCTGCTGGCGCCGCTGGACAATCTGCTGCGCTCCGGCAGCCGTGAGGAGCTGGAAAAGCAGCTCGTGCAGAGCTTCGGCGCATCGAGCGGCACAGCGGAGAGCGACAGCGTGACGCTGCAGGTGCTGGCACTGGCCCAGCGCGTGCTCCACACGGCGGTCTCGCCGGGGGAGGCGGCTGCGCTGCTGCGCCGGTGCCGTATCCCGGAGCCGCTGTTTTCCATTTCACCCCCGCAGGAGCTGCAGCGGCGCGTCACGGCGCTGTGCCTTGCGGCGCGCGACCTGCTGGCCGAGCGGCGGCGCGACGGCGTGAGCCTGCTGTGCGCGCAGGCCATGGAGACCATTGAAAAGCAGTATATGGAGGAGGACCTCTCCCTCAGCGGCGTGAGCGAGCAGCTTCACGTCAGCCCGAACTACCTCAGCGCCAATATGAAGAAGTACGCAGGCGACACGTTCATGAACCTGCTTATCAAAAAGCGCATGGAGGTCGCCCACGCCCTGCTGACGACGAGCAGCCTGAAAATTTACGAGGTCGCGCGGCAGTGCGGCTATTCCGACCAGCATTATTTCAGCTTCTGCTTTAAAAAATATTACGGCGTTTCGCCCGCACAGCTGCGCCGGGCCGAGAGTGAGCGGGGAGGCGATGGAGCATGACGCGGAAAAGACGCGGCCTGAGCATGACATCCATTTTGGTGCTGGCGCTCGTCGGTACCATCACGGCCATCGTGCTGGGAGCCATGGCCGTGTTCCTGCAGACATATCAGCGCTCGCTCATCCGGAGCGTGCAGACCTCTGCGCGCCAGTCCGTCGCCCAGGTAGGCAAGACGGTCGAGGACTATCTGGACGATGTCAACAGCCTCATGGAGCTGCTCGAGCGAAAGCTCGAGGATCCGCGGCAGGACCGGGACGACTTCTTTGCCGCCTTCCTGCAGATCCGGCCGGACGTTGTGGCCGTTACGACCTATGACGCGGCGGGCGGGCTTGTGGACTGCCGGTCGCGCGGGGCAAAGCGCACGGAGATTTATCAGAATCTTTCGTTTGATCCCAATAAAATGGACGACTATGCCGACGGCTATGTCTCCACGCCTCATGTGGCCTCGATCTTTCAGGGCTATTATCCGTGGGTCGTCACGCTCGTTGCGCCGCTTGATGCGCCGGGCCGCGAGGAATGGATCGCGCTGGACATCAGCTTCAGCAGCATTTCCGCCTACCTGAATGACGTCGGCATCGGCCAGCACGGCTACTGCTTCCTGATGGACCAGAGCGGCAACATCATCTATCACCCGCAGCAGCAGCTCATCTATTCCGACCTCAAGCGGGAGAACACATCGCTCATCGCGGGCCTGCCGGACGGCAGCAACGAGAGCGGCAGCATGATCTATACGCTCACCTCGCTGGAAAACAGCCATTGGCGCGTTGTCGGCGTGAGCTTCGTCGAGGAGCTCATCACCGAGAGCGTGCAGGAGGTCAGCCGCATTCTGGCCGCCTCCGGCATCGGTATCCTGCTGGCCGCCGTTATCATCAGCTTCGTGCTGTTCCGCACGCTTTCCCGCCCCATGCACGGCCTGACGGCAGCCATGCGTCAGTTCGAGCAGGCTGCGGACAATTTCACCTATGTTCCGGTCGGCGGTGCGCGCGAGGTGCGCGCCCTGTCAGATTCGTTCGGGCAGATGGTCGTGCAGATCCAGCGCCTCATGGAGCAGGTGCGTGCCGAGGAGGTCAACCTGCGCAAGACGGAGCTGCGCGCCCTGCAGGCGCAGATCAACCCGCACTTTCTCTATAATACGCTCGACTCCATTGCGTGGATGTGCGAGCAGGGGAGAAATGCCGAGGCCGTCGAGATGGTCAATGCGCTGGCGCGGCTGTTCCGCATCAGCATCAGCCGCGGCCACGAGCTTATCCCCATCCGCAGCGAGCTGCAGCATGCCGAGAGCTATCTGCAGATCCAGTCCCACCGCTATAAGAATCAGTTTTCCTATTCCTTCGACGTGCAGGAGGAGTGCCTGGACTACCTGTGCAACAAGATTACGCTGCAGCCCATTATCGAAAACGCGATCTACCATGGCATCAACGGCCTTGTGGATGAGGGGGAGATCCGCATCTCGTGCCGCGCGGACGGGGACGATATCCTGTTCACCGTCGAGGATAACGGCACCGGCATGGAGCCGGAGCAGGTGCAGGCTATCCTGCGCAAGGAGCGAAGCGACCACACCGGCATCGGGATCAAGAACGTCAACGATCGTCTGAAGATCTATTTCGGACCGGCCTATGGCATTACCATCGACAGCGTGCCCGACGAGGGAACGCGCGTATATATCCGCATGCCGAAGGTGCGGGAGGAGGCAGAGTATGAAAAACGCTAAACGGCTGGCCGCACTTTTCCTGACGGCCGCCGTGCTTCTGACGGCGGGCTGCAGCCGCAAGACTGTCACGTCACAGAGCTCCGTATGGTTCATCGCCAAATCCACGAACACGGAATTCTGGAAATCTGCCTTTGCCGGAGCGAACGCCGCAAAATCGGAATATAACGTCGATCTGACGATCTGCGGGCCGGAAACGGAGGAGGACTACGAGGAGCAGAACCGTCTTATCGACGAAGCCGTCGCTGCCGGTGCAGATGCCATCGTCTATTCCGCCATCAGCTACACGAAAAACGCCGAGGCAATCACCCGCGCGGCCAAGCAGGGCCTGAAGATCGCCGTCATCGACAGCGACGTGGACTCCGACGGCGTCGGTGTGCGCATCGGCACGGACAATGTCGAGGCCGGGCGCATGGCCGGGCGCGCCGCCCTGCAGACGGACTGGGACAGCCTGACGGTCGGCATCGTGAACTTTGATCTCGGCAGCCGCAACGGGCAGGAGCGCGAGAGCGGCTTTCGCGAGGTGCTGGCGGGCGACCCGCGTGTGAAGGACATCTATACGATCAACGTCAACGCCGACGCCACGACGGCACAGGTCCGCACGGTGCAGCTCCTTGTGGAGCACCCGGAGATCAATGTGATCGTCGGCTTCAACGAGCCGATCGCCGTCGGCGCGGCCATGGCCGTGCACTCCCTTGGCCTCGCGGGCCGCGTGCGCATGGTCGGCTTTGATACGAACGTCAAGTGCATCGACCTGCTGCAGAGCGGGGCCGTTTCGGCCCTCATCGTGCAGAATCCCTATGCCATGGGCTACCTCGGGGTCGAGGCTGTGTGCAATCTGCTCGACGGGCAGACCTACCGCACGGCGGAGCTGCTCGACACGGCGACGCGCACCGTGACGAAGGAGACGATGTTCACCATCGAGAATCAGAAGGCACTGTTCTCGTTCGGTTGACATATGCGCATTTTGCACAAATTCGACAAGCTGTTTTTGACATCCAAAACAAAGAATGTGAAGTTTTCACCCTTCCTGCGTAAGAAATCTCATTGTTTTTTTGTACAAATTCTGTTAAAATTTAATTACGCGGAACGGAGATTCCGCAGAAATTTATGGAGGATGAATGACAATGAAAAAACTTCTTGCGCTTCTTCTTGTCCTTGTCATGGTCGTTGCTCTGGTCGCCTGCGGCGGCAACGGCAACGAGACCGAGGCACCGACGAACAATTCTCAGCCCGCTTCCGACGCCACTGAGGATACCGGCAACAGCGACACCCCTGTGGGCACCGATCTGAAGGTCGCCGTGTTCTACTACACCTATTCCGACACCTACATCTCCAGCGTCCGCACCGCTCTCGATGCACAGCTGGACGCGCTGGGCGTTACCTATCAGGACTTCGACTCCAACGGCAACCAGACCACGCAGAACGAGGCCATCCAGACCGCAATCGCTGACGGCTATAACCTGCTGATCGTCAACATGGTCACCTCCGGTTCTTCCGACACCGCGAAGGGCATCATGGAGCTGGCCGGCGATGTGCCCGTTATCTTCTTCAACCGCGCAGTCGATGAGGACGGCGTCGAGGCTTCCGCTTCCGTCCTGAACGCTTATGAGAACATCGCATTCGTCGGCACCGACGCCCCCGAGGCAGGCCATCTGCAGGGCAAGATGGTCGGCGAGTACGTCCTCGAGCACTATGACGAGCTCGACCTGAACGGCGACGGCAAGATCTCCTACGCCATGTTCAAGGGCGACGAGGCAAACGTCGAGGCCATCTACCGCACCCAGTACGGCGTTGAGGATGCCAATGCTGTCCTGACTGCCGCCGGCAAGCCCGAGCTTGTCTACTTCGATGCCAACAACACCTCCGGCTATCAGGTCGACCTGAACGGCCAGTGGTCCGCTGCTGCAGCTCTCGATTACATGAACACGAACCTCTCGCAGTACAACGAGGGCAACAACAACATGATCGAGCTCATCATCTGCAACAACGACAACATGGCTGAGGGCTGCATCTCCGCTCTGGAGTCCGCGGGCTACAACAACGGCACCGGCAAGACCATCCCGGTCTTCGGCGTTGACGCCACCGATTCCGCCAAGGAGCTCATTGCCAACGGCAAGATGACCGGCACCGTCAAGCAGGATGCCGAGGGCATGGCTGCCGCCATCGCTCAGATCGCCAAGGCTGTCGGCGAAGGCACCGCTCTGAAGGACGCCGTCGCTGCTACGGCTGAGAGCAACACCGAGATGTACAGCGTCGCCGAGGGCGTTGCCACGAAGCTGTATGTCGCTTATGCTCCCTACACCGCGTAAGCATCGGACATAAAAACTCTGACTGATCGAAATCGAAAAGGGGAGGCTGCCGCAGGGCGGCAGCCTCCTTTTCAGATTTTCAAACAGGCCAAGGAAGTAAGGAGGACATGAAATGAATATGGATCAGGATATCTTGCTGCAGATGACGGATATCACGAAGACCTTCCCGGGCGTCAAGGCGCTCGATCATGTTTCTCTGACGCTGAAACGGGGAACCGTCCATGCTCTGATGGGAGAAAACGGCGCAGGCAAATCCACGCTGATGAAGTGCCTGTTCGGCATTTATAACAAGGACAGCGGAACCATCCTCCTGGAAGGCAAAGAAGTCAACTTCAAAAACAGCAGAGAGGCGCTGGACAATGGCGTGGCCATGGTCCATCAGGAGCTGAATCAGGCTCTGAAGCGCTCTGTTATGGATAATATCTGGCTGGGGCGTTACCCGAAGCATCTCGGACTGGTGGTCGACGAGACCAAAATGTACCGGGAGACCATGAAAATATTCGACGAGCTGGGCATCAATGTCGATCCGCACCGGATCATGAGCACGATGCCCGTTTCGCAGCGTCAGATGGTCGAGATCGCGAAGGCGGTCTCCTATCGTTCGAAGGTCATCGTATTTGACGAGCCGACCTCCTCTCTTACGGAGGACGAGGTCGAGCATTTGTTCCGAATTATCAACATGCTCCGCGACCGGGGCGTGGGCATCATTTATATTTCGCATAAAATGGCGGAGATCAAGCGCATCTCCGACGAGATCACCATCATGCGCGACGGTCAGTGGATCGCGACCCGCCCGGCTGCCGAGCTGGAGGTCAACGATATCATCCGCCTGATGGTCGGCCGCGAGCTGAACAATCAGTTCCCGCCGAAAACGAACAAGCCGGGCGAGCCTTTCCTGAAGGTCGAGCACCTGACGGGCCAGTATAACGGCCTGCGCGATGTGAATTTCACGGCGCGCCGCGGCGAGATTCTCGGCCTGGCCGGCCTGGACGGCAGCGGCCGCACGGAGACGCTCGAGTGCATCTTCGGCGTGATGACCCGCAAGGACGGCGTCATCACCCTCGACGGCAAGCCCTGCCGCAACCGCAATGCGCGCGAGTCCATCAAAAACGGCTTTGCCCTGCTGACGGAGGAGCGCCGCTCGACCGGTATTTTCTCCATCCTGAATATCCGGGAGAATACGGTCATTTCCAGCCTGAAAAAGCACCGCCGCGGCATCTGGCTGAGCAACCGCTCCATGAAGAAGGATACGCAGTGGTCCATTGATGCCATGCACACCAAGACGCCGTCTCAGGAGACGAAGATCCGCAGCCTCTCCGGCGGCAACCAGCAGAAGGTCATTCTCGGCCGCTGGCTGCTCACCGACCCGGACGTGCTGCTGCTCGACGAGCCGACGCGCGGCATCATCGACCTTGCCAACCGCGGCAAGACCGTGCTGATGGTCTCGTCCGAGATGCCGGAGCTTCTGGGCGTCTGCGACCGCATCCTTGTCATGTCAGGCGGCCGCCTTGCCGGTGAAGTGGATGCCAAAACGACCAGCCAGGAAGAAATCATGCGGCTGGCAGCAAAATACGTTTAAGGGAGGGCCTCGGTCATGGCAAATCCTGTGACAAAAATTCGCAATACGGCTGCGGACTACCGCAAGCTGGACGGGCGCGACAAGCGCCGCTTCTGGACGGACGGCATTCTGAACAATGCGCTGTACATCCTGATGGCGATCTTCATCATCTACACCGCCATCGTCAACCATAACTTCCTGAAGATCGGCTCCATCACGAACATCATCTCGCTGGCCGCTGCGTCCCTTCCGTTTGCACTCGGCGTTGCGGGCTGCATCGTCCTGACGGGCACCGACCTTTCCGGCGGCCGTGTCGTCGGCCTGTCCGCTGCCCTTTCTGCCGCCCTGCTGCAGAAGACGGATCTTGCCCGCAGAATGTTCAGCTGGATGCCGAATATCCCCACCTGGGCCGGTATCTGCATCGCCATTCTTGCGGTCATCGCCATCGGTGCGATCATCGGCTTTGTCAACGGTTTCTTCGTTGCAAAGTTCAAGCTGCATCCCTTCATCGTCACGCTGGCCACGCAGCTCATCACCTATGGCCTGATCCTCGTGTTCTTCATGCTCAACGATAACAACGGCCAGCCGCTGTCCGGCCTGTCCGACGGTTATTCGAGCTTCATCAAGGGCAAGATGATCTCCATCGGCGCTGTCAGCCTGCCGTGGTATGTGCTTTATGCCATCATCCTGCTCGTCATCACCTGGTTCCTGTGGAACAAGACGACGTTCGGCAAGAACATGTTCGCCGTCGGCTCGAATGCCGAGGCTGCCAATGTCTCCGGCGTGAACGTCTTCCGCACGACGGTCCTTGTCCACACATTCGCCGGTGTGATGTACGGTCTGACCGGCTTCATCGAGGGCGCGCGCATCAGCTCCATCACGCAGTCCACCGGCCTGAACTATGAGTGTGATGCCATTGCGGCCTGCGTCATCGGCGGCGTTTCGTTCGTCGGCGGCACCGGCAAGATCAGCGGCATCGTGCTCGGCGTTCTCATCCTGCGTATCATCTTCGCTGCGCTGACCTTCCTTGCCATCGATTCCAGCCTGCAGTACATCATCAAGGGCCTCATCATTCTGGTCGCCTGCTCTCTGGATATGCGCAAGTACCTCGTCAAGAAGTAAAGACAACAGCTGCTCCTCCGGGCCTCCTGCCCGGAGGAGTTTTTATATTAAAAGTAGGGGCGGGGCATGCCCCGCCCGTCCGCGAAGCGGCAATCGGCTCGCTAATTCGGCGCAGCGCACCATTCCCAACGCCGCGTTTCCCCGATGCGTCATTGCGAGGAGCGAAGCGACGTGGTAATCTCGCAGTACCCGGTCGAATAACAGAAAGGCTGCGGCGAATACAGTAACTTTACGCTGCGGGGCGTCGAGGACGCCGCCCCCTACAACGCCCGCCCGGAAGCCTCGCAAAATTTTCCGCTTTCTACTTCCTGCATGCCCCGTCCCTGCAGGGCTCCCATAAGCCGCCTCTTGCTTTTCCGCACGGATTCTGTTACAATAGGCAGACTGTGAAGAAAACTATAGAAAGAATAGAGGAGGAAAGAGGCGTGCATTCATCGCTCAGAAAGAAATACATCGGAAATGCGGCGTTTTATAAAATGGCGCTCGCCGTTGCAGTCCCCATCATGATCCAGAACGGCATCACAAACTTCGTCAGCCTGCTGGATAATATCATGGTCGGCCGCGTCGGCACGGAGCAGATGACCGGCGTTGCCATCGTCAATCAGCTGATCTTTGTGTTTAACCTCGCCATCTTCGGTGCGGTGTCCGGCGCGGGCATTTTCGGTGCGCAGTATTACGGCAAGGGCGACTGGGACGGCGTGCGGCAGACGTTCCGCTTCAAGCTGCTCGTCTGCACGGCCCTTACGGTGCTCGGCGCGGGCATTTTCCTGCTGTTCGGCGAGGACCTGATCCTCCTGTACCTCAAAGGTGACGGCTCCCCGGAGCAGATCGCGGCCAGCCTCGGCTATGCAAAGGAATATCTGCTCATCATGCTCGTCGGCTTTATCCCGTTTACGCTGGCGCAGTGCTATTCCGGCACGCTGCGTGAGACGGGCCAGACCGTCGTGCCCATGGTTGCGGGCGTCGTGTCCGTTGTGGTGAATCTCTGCTTCAACACGCTGCTGATCTTCGGCTATCTCGGCTTCCCGCGGCTCGGGGCCT
>OHGX01000712.1_pt1 | contig 16113 bp, 17 predicted proteins | sample 1567841 | NCBI WGS metagenome assembly OHGX01 (sample SAMEA3879587, study PRJEB24766) | human gut metagenome | biome: human-associated habitat; feature: feces | place: USA | collected 1985/1987 | reverse complement strand
CAGCGCCCCGATCTCGATGATCTCTGAGTCGAAGCGGAAGGGCCGGGTGATGGTCTCCTGCCCTGACATGGGCTGGTTCCACTCCAGATCCAGCACGATATAGGAAAATTCCTCCATACTCTCTCCCCCCGTCTTGAGCGGTCATCTCTTTCGGCCGCCGCCTCTTTTAAGGTCTGCTTCTTTTGATACGAGTATACCACGCTCCCCCGCCCCCGGCAAGCACAAAAGGGATATCCCATCGGGCACCCTCCGTAAGGAAGGCGCCCCGGGGCGGCTCTTGTATCTCAGGTCAATCAGTTTTCGGAAACGGTGTAACCCTTGTGGTTACGCCGTTTTCTCTTTGTTACGCTGGGCGAGGTGGTGCTGGAAGGCTTCTTCCATTTCCTCCGGGGTCAACTCGTGGAGAATGCCCACGCCGCTGTAATAGATGTCCAAAAGCTGCACTCGCTTGCCGTCAAGGTATTTGGGCGCATACACCACGATTTTGTCCACGAACTCGTGGACCAGCTCCGGGGTCAGGGCTTTCAGCTCCGTGATTTGTTTCACCTTCTGAATAAACCGCTGCAAGCTCTCAGTCTTATCCGTTTCGGTTTCCAAATAGACCTGCATCTCCGGAACAGCAGCTTTCAGCGTTTTCTGCTCCTCCTCATAAGACAGAGATAGTGTGGCGTAGCGCTCGTTAGATAGCTTCCCGCTGGCGTTGTCCTCGTAGATTTTTTGGATCAGGGTATCGATCTCCGCAATTCGCTTCTTCGCCTTGCTCAGCTCCCGGCGCTTGGCGGCAAGCAGCTTCTTCTTGTCCTCCGTGTAGCAGTCCATCTGCTTGCGGGCGAATTCCTTTTCGAACACCTGCACATTTAAGAGAATGCGCTGCATACTCTCCAAGACGATTTGCTCCACCACTTTCTCACGGATATAGTGGGCAGAGCAGACATCAGAGTTCTTGCGATAGGAGGAACAGAAGAAGTACGCCTGCTCCCGCTTGTAGTTGTTGGTGACACTGTAATACAGCTTCTCTCCGCAATCGGCGCAGTACAGCAAGCCCGAAAAGGGGCTGACAATGCCGCTTTTCGTGGGCCTGCGGCGGTGCTTGCGAAGCTCCTGCACTAAGGCGAAGGTTTCCCGGTCGATAATAGCGGGATGGGTATCCTTGAAGATTTGCCATTCCTCCGGCGGACGCTCGATTTTCTTCTTGTTCTTGAAGGACTTGGTGGTGCTGCGGAAGTTCACCGTATCGCCGCAGTATTCCTGTTTGCCGAGGATGTCCGCCACAGTGGCCGAGCACCAGTTGTAGGGCACAGCAGGCGGCTTGCTGCAATTCCGGCCGATATTGCCCCAATGCTCCGTGGGTGTCGGCACCTTGGCCGTTTTCAGCCGTTTGGCGATCTGCGTAGGACCAAGGCCGTCCACACACCAAGCAAAGATTTGGCGCACGGTCTTTGCCGCAGCTTCATCAATGATCCACCCGTTCTTGCTCTCCGGGTCTTTCAGATACCCAAAGGGCGGATTGGTGGTCAGCGGTGCGCCGGACATTCCTTTGCTCTTGAACACATTGCGTACCTTTTGGCTGGTGTTTTTGGCGTGCCACTCGTTGAACAGGTCTTGCATCGGGACAAGGTCGCTGATGCCCTTTGCGGTGTCGATGTTGTCCATAATGGCGATGTAGCGGACGCCGAGACTGTCGAAGCCTTCTTCCAATAGCTGCCCTACTATCAAGCGATTACGCCCCAAGCGGGAATGATCTTTTACAATCAGGGTGTCGATAAGGCCCTTTTCCGCCAGCTCCATAATTTCCGTGAACGCCGGTCTTGCGAAGTTCGTACCTGACCAGCCGTCGTCAATGAACACACGGGTGTTTTTGAAGCCGTTTTCCTGTGCGTATTTCTCTAAAATAGCCTGTTGATTTTTGATTGACCCTGACAAACCATCCTGCTCATCGTCACGGGACAGGCGGCAGTATAGGGCTGTGATTTTATCCGGTTGTTTTGTCATAGTTCTCCTTTCCACAGCCGGATATGATCGAATTTGTAGGTGAGCTTATTCTACCATATCCAGCTGTAAACTTCAACGCTTTAATGCGATGATTTCAAATCTGTTTTCTGTTTTTTGTATCATTCAAAATGATACGCTGTACTTTGTCGGTGATATTTTCTCTTGCGTCCTCACTGAAAAAGGCTCTTACGGCGTAGGTGGTGCCGTCGATCTCTCGAATGAAATTCAACGGTTGCGCATAGGTGCTTCTGCGAAACCACGCTATGCGCTCCTGCTTGGTCATTGTCGCAAGGTAGTCTGTAATGCTGTCAATGTGAGTGTAGATTTCATTACTTCTGTCGGCTGTCATCGTGGGTCACGCTCCCTTCTCTGTGATTTCTTTTGCTGTTGGGCTTCCTTGGCACGGTATTCGTTGGCATAGAGCAAATCTGTCTTTTCCTGTATCTTGGCAGAACGCACCTCAATGGCCTTATTCAGCTTCAGTTGCTTTCGCAGTGTGGTAATTTGCTCGGTCACACCTGCCTTTTCCTGCCGCAGCGTTTCCTTTTCGGCGGGGGTAGCACGGCGAATCTTGTTTTGTAGCTTGGTGCGGCGAGTGATGAGGGCATCCATATCCCGCTGGAGCTTCTCCCGCTCTGCGTACAGGTCGTCAAAGGTTTCAATGCCGTATTTGCCCATATACCGCACCTGCTGGGACAGCTCGTCCAGCTTCCGCAAGTCCTCCTTCAGATACAGGCTGGTGGGCTTATAGTCGGTGTGCTTCGGTAAGTACCCCAGCAGATAGCAGTAGTGCAGATACTGTTTGTAGATATGACTGGTCTTATGGAACGGGCGGAACCAATCCGAAAGCTCCTGCGGCATTTGGGGTGGGTAGCTGATATACGCCCTACGATTGCCGAAAGAAGCATATCGTCCGAGGCGGATCTTCTCCGGCGTCCACCGTTCATCCAGCGTGTCCAGCCTTGTGAAATGCTCATACTGGGGCAAGCGTATCTTCCAGTGCCTGCCCGTAAAGTCGGTGATATACCCTTTTCGACGGAGATAATCCTCCATATAGTAGGGTGTGCGGCTGAAGTCCATCGCCTCCTGCACATCGGCACGGTAGACATTGTAGCGGGTGGGTTTGCCGTTTTTCTCATCCAGCCAAACAGGACGGGAGGGGGCTTTGTGGGGCTTCTCAATGACGGACAGCCCGTATTCTCGGCAAAGTCGGTCTGAAGCTTCTCGCAGACGCTGTTGCTCTGTTTTGGAATAGTTGTACTTGCCGCCGTCCCGGAAGGACACGGAATTAAAGCAGAAGTGGCAGTGTAGATGTTCCTTGTCCAGATGGGTGGTGACGATGATCTCAAAGCGGTCGCCCCACATCTCCTTTACCAGCTTTACGCCAATCTCGTGGGCGAGCTGCGGTGTGACCTCCTCCGGCTTGAAGCTCTGATACCCATGCCAAGCGATATAGCCGTCTGTCTTACCGTAACGCTTCTTGGTGAGGATCATCTGCCGCAGCGCCGTTTTTTTCAGACAATTGATGGCGGTGACATACTCACCCTCCTGCGTGGCCTCCGGGCGCTGGACATAGGAAAACACATTATAGAGGTCTTGCAGCTCCGGCATTTTCGATGCCGTCTTTTCCGGGTTCTCCACATAGTCGATAAGGTCCTTCAAGCGGCCTTCGATGTGCCAAAGAGAAGTCGTTGCCATCAGATCACCTCCTGCAAGTCCAGCACCAACTGTTCAATTTCGGCGCAGAGTTCAAGGGCGAACGGCTCATATTTGGCACACTCTTTCAAATCGGAATGGGCCTTATATAGCTCCTCCATCAGCTCCCAAAATACATCCGGCGGTTTTGGCTTCGGGTGAACATCCCGGCAAAGCTGACGGACATATTCGCTTTGGGTCAGTCCGCATAGAGCGCTGTTTCGCTCTAATTTCTCTTTTTCTTCTTCGGTCAGGCGTGCCTTGATACGCACTTTTTCTTCTTTCATTTAGATCATCTCCTTCGTAAAATTGGGGTATTCAGGGGCGTGCCCCTGAGTGAAGTCCGCAGACCGTAAGGCTGCGGATTTGGATTGTGGGGTCACAATCCGATGCTCGTTATTCCTGTGGACAGCGCCTCTCGGTCATAGCGGCTTCTCGAAATTGTCCTTCTGTCTCCGCTGATTAACGGCGGTCATCGTCTCCTTGGCTTTGCTTCGCCTGTCCTCGGAATAGGGAGCGGTCAGCCGGACGGAGAATCGTCGGCGGTCTATCTCGAAGGTCAGGCAGCCGCACTCATTATCGTCCGTCAGGCGGCAATGGGCAGGATATTTTGCCGCATAGGCCGTCAGACGATTTTTCAGGTCGGTGTTGTAAGTACGGATGTTGACTGCGCTGTCGGTTTCGTCAAACCATATCTCGGTCAGTTTGTTTTTCTTCTTGATTCCTGTAATCATTTTGAATTTCACCTCATTTCGGATCGCATGTGTAAAAGGCCTGTTTTTTCCGGAAAAAGTCCCGTTCAAGACCGGCAGAATTCACGGATTTTTTAACGGAAACGCCGCAGACGATGCGGAGGCCGTCCAGCGTTTCCGCAAAAGGAACTCTGCGAAAATCCGCGGTCTTGACCGTAAAGTAGCTTTCCCCACAAATAGGAGAAATCACGGGTGTAAAACGGAACTGTTTCTTGAAAAATTTGCGGATTGTTTGCCGTTTTCTCCGAATGTCGTTTTTCTGTGCCTGCCCCGGAATCTCACCGCAGCGTTGTTCTGCTTGCCTCCATCGGGGAGGTCGTGGCAGAATCATATCCCATTCGGACGGTCATTCAGTTTTCAATTTGCCCCTCAATTGGTAGGCAGCGAGAAGGGCTGTAAATTAACCCCCTCAATAATCAACTGGGAACTTTTTTGCCGTTTGCACGAAAGAATTTTTGTAAACTTTTTGTGAATGGCGGCTATAACGATAAAAAGAGCCGGTACACAGCACATCAAATCAGCGGGAGATGATCTCTCGCTATATCTTTGATGAAACTATGTACCGGCTCTGCTTTTCAGAAACCTTCAATGTCTGCTTTTTCCGCTCCGCTGGCAGACTCAGCAACAGGAGCGGTACAGCCGCAATCCCTTTCGACGGCTGCCTTGTGTTTCATTTCAGATATTCAGTTGTGGACTCTGCTATGAGAGCAAGATATAGTATAGCATATAGAACGCTTGTTCGTCAACTGCTTTTGGCTCATTTATCTATTCTTAATTATCTGAACACTTTACCTGTTAGCATTCCTGCCCGTTTTTTCTCAGCTCAATGCCAAGAGCCCTTAATTTTCCAAAGACTTCTTCGGCGGCCTTTCTCCCAAGATTCCGTACTCTTATAAGGTCATCCTCTGTCATAGGTACGAGATCTTCAACTGTGTTGAGCCCATATCGTTTCAAAGCCATGAATGCACGGCAGCCCAAATCTAACTCTTCGATTGTCATTTCTAAAAGTCTCTTATCATATTTCTTGGGAAGTGCATCACGCTGACTTTTAATTAACTCCAAAAACATTTTGTAGTATTCTTTATCCCTTGGATCAGAAGCCTGCTGTAATTGTAACTCGCAATACTGCCGTTCAGCGGCATAAAGAATCCGTAGATTTTCTGTATTTTCGCTGCCCGAATGCGATTCTTCAATGATGCGATAGAGATTCCTCAGAATGCCCGCGTCAATTTGCACTCTGCTTAAATTGCCGTCAGAAAATCCAAACAGGGCAAATGATTTCACATCATCAGAAGACTGCCTAACAGCCAAAAGGTAATGAGGCCGAACTGCATTTGCACTGAAAAATGCTTTATAAATGCTCGCCTCAGGACAATTTGGAAAAAAGGATTCGGAAGTGCTTCCCATCAATAGTCCCACGGGCCATTGGCACCAGCCGAAATCATCCTTGTTCAATATAAGATTTGCTGGCAATGTGTCAACATCAAATAACAGCCGAAAACAATGCCCGATCTTACAAGTATCCCAGTCAAGGGTTTCGGATTCTCCATTCAATTTATTCTCCCATGAGAGTTTTTTCTCATAAAGGCAGGAGTTTCTGATATCATCCAATGTTGCATCATCGACATTTTCAAGGTAGGAAATAATACAGAGGAAATCCCTAATTCTTCTCGATCTGGATGGATGGCGGAGTTTTCGAAGCGCGCGCCCAGCCTTTGCATTTATCGTTTCGTGCATCGCCCAAGTGGCAACCTCATTGTTCTGCAATCCTAAAGCACAAATTAAGTCATCCTCTGTTTTGCCATCTTGATAGATTGCACGGAGGACTTTCTCTTCTGTGGGCGCCAATGTCCCAAGTACATCGTCAAACTGAGCACACATAATGGACATTAATTCCGGGGAGTGGAAATGATATTCACCTCGTTCGCCAAATATCGCATTCAACAGATTTAACGGATACATCGGTTTCGTATCAGCTGAGGGCGGGCAAGCGCTGAAATCGAGGGCTTCAATAGCCCACGAAGCATAGTTTTGAGCTTTTTGCTGTTCAGCAGTGTAGTTAGCATCCGGATTATCTTCATTCTCATCCTGGCTTGTAGTAGGGGAAAACGAAGTTGGCAATACAGCGATGTCTGGCTGGATATCACTATCCAGCGCAATTGCAAAGCCTTCATTGCCAAAGGCTTCAACCAATTCGTCTGCAGCCCTCTTGCTCAGATTACAGGCTGTAACTTGACGCTGAATACCATCTTTGATGAGGGCAGTGATCGTCGGCTTAACAAGATCGTTTGCGTCCTCAATGCCCACAGTTTCAAGTTCACTCGAACAGTTCAACTCAGAAAAATCAATGCTCGGCAATTCGAACATAAGGATTACCTCCACCCTTCAGCGTATACTTCCAATTCAATTTTCCGAGGAAGTAACGCCTGTTATACCATAACTTATCGGATAAAATTTTCGCTTCTCGTCCCTATTGGGTTCGCTGCTAATGCGAATGTGCAGTTCCCCTCTGTGCACACCGAAGGAAACCACATTATAGAACGGGTAGTGGCTGCTTGTATACAGCAGGCTTGCCTTGGCATTTTCCAGCTCCATACCATCCTCTCTGATGATCGTGATCATGGCATTGCCATCGTCGCAAAGTGCAAGAAGCTATTTAAGTATCATATTAGCCAATCCTCCATCACCAATAAAATCACCCTAAAAAGTATAGCATATTTTTCATCCGAAATCATCTTGGCATCTTGGGCCGCATAATTCTCCGTTCAAACTCCTCCGCAATATCCAGCAGATCCAGATCCAAATACGACAGGGCGATGTCCTTCATCTCCCGGTTCACTCCGTAGTATGCCTCTGCGATGGCGCCGGCCATATCGGCAATGGTGTCGCTGTCGCCACCGATGGAAACGGCATTTCGGATGGCGTCCTCGAAGCCAGTGGATTCGAAGAACGCCTCCAGCGCCTGCGGCACAGAGCCCTGGCAGGTCTCCACGAAATCGTAGTCTGGCCGGATCTCATCCAAAGTAAAACCGATGGGATAGTACCGCTCCGCATACTCCCGGATCTCTGCCATAGAGTGACCCGTTCTCGCCAGATAAATGGCTCCCGCCACCACCACAGCGCCCTTGATGCCCTCCGGGTGATTGTGAGTCACTTCGGCAGTGGCCGCCGCCAGCCTTTCACACTCGCCCAAAGAACCGGCAAACCACGCCACCGGGGACACCCGCATGGCAGAGCCGTTGCCGAAGCTACCATAAGGCTCTGTATCATTCTTCATCATCCATGTGCAGAATCTTCCGCCATAGCCGCAGTGCGGGTGCGGCATCCCCACCTCGTGCATCACCCGGACAAGCTCCCGCTTGAAGGCATCCATATCGGAGATTGTCTCATAGGGCAGCAGTGTTTTGGCCACCGCCAGCGTCATCACCGTGTCATCAGTATAGTCACAGGTGTTGGTAAAGAGCTCAAACTCCTTGGATTTACAGTTGTCAAACTCAAATCTTGAGCCGATAATATCGCCGATAATCGCGCCAAACATTTTTTCTCCTCCGTTTCGCATAAAAATTTGCCCTATTTCCCAAACTCCCGGAAAATAGGTGCAAAAAAATCCAGCTTGCGGGGCTGGTATTACCTATCGTACAAGCTTTGGCACCTTTCTCTCCGGGAGGTTGCCGTGCGGTCATCGGGCTTGTCCCTCGCGCATCTCTTATAGGGGTATTGTAAAATTGTTGCTGATAAGACTCGTTTGTTTATCTTGATACAAAGTATAGCACAGGACGATTCCTTTGTCAAATTGCTCAAATTATGCGGGCGATTTTCGATTTGTCAAGTGCCTGAAAAATTTTTAAAAAGAACTTTTTGGAATAGAATGGCAAAGATTTATATAAATTCAATAAATAAATCAAACATTTTCAAATTCTCCCAGCATTTTCCTGTGATATACTTAATTTAAAGGAATTGGGAGGTTCAGCCGATGGGAAAGGAATACGAATGCTGCGGCCAAATTATCAAAGTACTCCGTGGGGAGGCCATTAATAACCGCAACACGGGTATGTTGCTTTATGCAGCCATGTGCAGATGCAATCGGAATCTGTTATATGTTGTCCGAGAAATGTTACCGGACAGGACCGGAGAAGATCATGTGAACGATGTGCTGAGCCACCTGTATGATATCCCTCAGCAGTATGCCATGGAATGTTTGGGCGGGGATGCTCCGGTATTTGTCACCGTGTTCCGTAGGGGTGAGGAAGCGTCCTATTATCACATTTTCAGGGGCTACGATGTAGAACCCTTGCAAGATTCCGATCTCGGCACTATAATAAAGTGGGTAATGGAGCACAACGATTACGCCGAGCCGAGGTATATGTATACGGAGATCGTAGAGGGGCATCAAGTGAGGATCGAATTTGCCAAATAGTGGGTTACTGTACGGCAATCATGTCAGATAAAACTACTCGGGGGTATTGAACAATGGCTCGATTTAGCATTAATCAACCACTGAAAGGAATAGAAATTTACTTTGAAGATAGGCCCTCTGCGGATGTGCTCTCTGAACTGAAAGCAAATAGATGGCGCTGGCTTTATTCTAAAAAATGCTGGTATAATACGAATACACAGGTAAATCTTGAGTATGCCCAGAGAATATGTTCACCAAAAGTAAATCTTTCTGTGGTTAGCAATGTCCATACCATAGATTATGACATAACTTCTTCGCAAGGTAACTCCGAGGAGAGCAAAGCGCAAAAAAATGGGAATCTTGTGGAATGTTTCGATTGCCATCATATTGTATCTATACACGCACAATCGTGTCCGAACTGCGGCTGTCCTCTTTCATATACGCTGGAACAGTATTCGCGTATTGCGCAGGAGCGTGAGGCAGTTCAAAAACACGCCGAGAAAGAAATGAAGCAAAGGAAGGAAGAGGAGGAAAGAAAACACCGTATAAAAGAAGCATTGAGTCTCATCTCTGATGAATTCAAGGCTTACTTCCAAAATGAACTGAAAATAAGTATAGAATCGGATTCCATATCAGACGATGAACTTTATTTTTTAGAGTCGGAATATAGAATATATGTGGACTTTCGGCGACATTGCGAAGAGAGTATTGTGCAGAAAAAGGAATGTGTGATTAACGCAATTAATTACACATCTTGGGATGTAATACCTTATCGCATACAGAAAAAAATTACAGAGCATTTTCAGAATTCAATGTCTGATCTAAGGCCTTTTGAAGTACAGCTGGACGAGGTCACCCCGAAATTATTTATGGCACATGCGGTTGGGTTATCTTTCGCGGGATTAGAAACGCAATATTCGGCATGGTTGGATCTTTTTTGTTTAAGACACTATTCCAATAAAATTTATAAAGATGGTGCTGTATTTCAGGATATTTCTGTTCTTCCAGTATTGGAAGATGATATTAAGGCAATCAGGAGTTGCACTGCATCCAACCATAATAGTAAAAAAGCTGATGGGGAAGGATCATCTAACAAAAATCCTACTGCAAAGGCTGCCCAAAACGCAGATATACTTGTTTATCGAAGCGCCGAGATGACAACCGTCCAGATTAAAATTAATATACAGAAGAACGAAGGCCACAAGAGGTACTTGGGTTTGAAAATCGGAGATAGCTTTTTAGATTCCAAAGGATTCCGCTGTGTAGTCACAGATATTATTAGGAAGGACCCCTATCAAGATTGGCAAGATTTGGCACCTACTCTTTCAGTAGATGAGTATCCATCTGTTAGCTATGGCCATGGGCGAAAATGGAATCGATAGTGAACATATTATAATACATACGGAGGCTAATCTATGCCATTCGGAGACTTCAACAATGACGGCCATGTAGATGGTCGTGACTATGCACTGTTCAAAATAGCAACAGGCGACAATGATTCAGGCGGCTCCTCCGGCGGTTCTGGCGGAGGTGGCGGCTGCGGGTGCCTGACGATGATCGTGGTGATTTTAATCGTGTATGGGATTCTCAAGCTGTTTGGCGGATGATGTTTTGGGCGAATAAATTGAATGAAGCGGGCTCTGCCACATGAGCGATATATAGAATGTTAACCGGAGGATAGATGATGGCAGCACTATTTGATACAATTCACGACAATGCCCTCAGTAAGAGGGCGGAACCGGCAACATTAGAGGAATTCGTGGAATTCGGCCTCCAACCGGAAGACTATACACACTATGTCGGACTCCTAATGCGAGTGCAGGGCGAGTTCATGGCCTACGGATGCACTTTAGCGGATACTCGGCATCCAACTATTACGGAACTGATTTCATTTTGCCATGAAAAAGACTTAATCAAGTATGACGATTGCTGCAATGAAGCATATTTCTGCAGTGAGATGATTTCGTGCAGCTTTGATGCCGACTATCGCCACAACTGGCTTCGTTATCCGAGAAATCCTGATGAGTTTAGACTGGCTGTTGAGCGAAGACTATCGAGAAACTGGGATGCAGAATCGGCTTATATTCTCGACACATTCGGGGCCATCGAGTTTGTCTATGATGAGTGCTATGAATCACAGGATAGCATCCTTTGGGTCAAGCCAGATAGCGCCCTCCGCATCAAACGATATGACCCGGTTGCCAAGTGCCAAGTAATTCTAAAGAGTAACGAAGTTCAAAAAATGTATGATGTAGTTCAAGCGGAGCAGCGCAAGATTGAAAAAGAGCTCGCTGCACATCTTGCATGTATGCCAATAGAGCATAATGCAGAGGCATTATCCGCTGGGCTGCCGTGGATCAAACGGCTGTATAGTCTTTGTGCCCGCAAAGATATGATTGAAGGCGTTTGCGAAATGTTCGGCAATGCTGCCAGTTCGCCTGATATTTATAAGTTCAGAACTTCGGACACCTTGGTTGTATTTTGCGGCACAGATGCTTGCCGAGAAGAGAATCACCAGCTCAAGAATATGCGAGTTGATTTCAGCTTTTACGGAAAACCGGACAAGCAGTACACCATCGCGAGGTGCGCCCATTGCAAGCAGTTTCGCATTTCACTGGATGCCCTAATTCAAATGTTTGAAAGCTATGGTGTGCCACGCTGCAGGATTATGTACGAGAATAACACCTCTGGCAACCTTTCTGGTTTCGAAGATACATCGATATTCTATGATATGGGTTACACAGTCAGCCAAACTGCCGGATTGAGCGCTGTCCAGCGGCAGCGAATTCTCAAATGTGCCATTGATACAGGAAAGGCGTCCAAGTATGATGTTATGAGATTCCTTAGACAGCGAATGAACATCAATGGTATGAAGGCTGGGAACGAAATCGCTTTTCAAAAATGGAAGGACGATTACAACTTTATCCGCAGTTTATAGCAGCCCGCATGAATCACCACACTGTGACCGTTTCAAAACTGAAATGCCGTAGCAATAAAGAAGGCATCGGCGGGAACCGAATCCCGCCGATGCCTTCTTTACCTATAAATCAATTCTTCAGATATAATCTCACTGACCCTATTACGAATATTGTTCATTCTTTGAACCCACACCATCTGATCGGTTGACTTGAGTTCTTCGTTAACGCCTTCTGCTTCTGCCATCTGCTTTACCAGCCGAGAGTACATATCCTCTGCCTGCCGGTTAATGTCAGCAAGGTAACCATTCAGTTTGCCACTGGTGAGCAGGGAGCTATATAGCGCCTTACGGTGGGTTTTAAGATAGCGACGATGCCGCTGACCAAAGATGCCGATATGTGCCGTTTCTTCCTTCAGCAGTTTCAGACAGGGTAGATAGTAGTCTCCCTGTAGCTCATACCAAAGCCCGTTCTTCTCGTTGTAGATGTACCTCTCCATTTTGTAGCCCTCCAATATGATTGTTTTTACCTACAGTCCAATCATTCCGGCTGATTACAAAAGCCGAAGGAGGCACTTCCTTACGAAGTGCCTCCTTCGGCGTCATTTTTTCATGTTTGATTGGGACTATAAGCCGGGTTCTGTGATCGACAGCCATCTATCTCGACGCAGCGTTGCCGCTGCGCTCAAGCCACCCCCTCGGAAGCGGCCGGGCAGGCCATATGCTTCCTCCACGGTGTTGCACCGGATAGAGTTTACAGCGCCGCAATGTTCCCATGCGGCGGGTGAGCTCTTACCTCGCCTTTCCACCCTTACCCCGCGAGCGGGGCGGTATTTCTCTGTTGCACTTTTCCTGAAGTCGCCTTCGGCGGGCGTTACCCGTTATCCTTGCCCTGTGGTGCCCGGACTTTCCTCACATGGGCGCTTTTCAGCGCAGATGCGCGGCTGTCCGTCCCAGTCGTGTTTATTTTACTTTATTTTGGCGGAAATGTCAAACGGATTGCAAAATTTATCCCGAGCGGATATAATATGGGAGTAGTTCAACGCCTGCGCCGGGCGGCGCAGGGGAAAGAAGGACATAGATCATGACTGTAACGGAATATTTCACCCGGCTGCAGGGGAAGCGCGTGCTGGTGCTTGGCCTCGGTGTAAGCAACCGGCCGCTCGTGCGCCTGCTGCTGCGGTTTGGCATTGACGTCACGGGCTGCGACCGCACGCCGCGGGAGAAGCTCGACCCGGAGGTGCTCGAGCTGGAGCGCCTCGGCGCGAAGCTGCACCTCGGCGATGATTATCTGACGGGTATCTCCGGCGATGTGGCCTTCCGCACACCCGGACTGCACCCGGGAAAGCCGGAGCTGCAGGCGCTGCGTGCCGCAGGGACGCAGTTTACCTCGGAAATGGAGGCCTTTTTCGAGGTCTGCCCCTGCAGGATCATCGGCGTGACCGGCTCAGACGGAAAAACGACGACAAGCACGCTTATCTCCGAAATTCTGAAGCATGCAGGCCATCACGTCTGGACCGGCGGCAATATCGGTACGCCGCTGCTCGATCAGGCGGAGCACATGACGCCGGACGACCTCGTCGTGCTGGAGCTGAGCTCGTTCCAGCTTATGGATCTTCGCCACAGCTGCCACATCGCCGTCGTGACGAACCTTGCGCCGAACCATCTCGACGTACACCGCGACATGGCGGAGTACATCGACGCAAAAAAGCATATTTTCACCCGGCAGACCGCGCAGGACGTGCTCATCCTGAACGCGGACAACACCATCACGGCCGGGTTTGCACCGGAAGCCGCCGGAGAGGTCCGGATGTTCTCGCGGCAGACCGTCCCTGCGCACGGTGCGAGCTTCCGGGACGGCGTGATCCGGCGCGACGGCGTACCCGTCGTGCGGCAGGAGGAGATCAAAATTCCCGGCCTGCACAATGTGGAAAACTACATGGCAGCCATCCTCGCGGTCGAAGGGCTGGCCTCGGATGAGGATATCCGCTATGTCGCGCGGAACTTCGGCGGTGTGGAGCACCGCATCGAGTTCGTGCGCGAAAAGGACGGCGTAAAGTTCTATAACGACTCCATCGCCTCGTCCCCGAGCCGTACCATCGCGGGCCTGCGCAGCTTCTCCGAGAAGGTCATTCTTATCGCGGGCGGCTATGACAAGCACATTCCGTATGACGTGCTCGGCCCGGAGATTGCAGCGCACGTCAAGCTCCTCGTCTGCACCGGCGCGACCGGCCCGAAGATCGCAGCCGCGGCCCGCGCCGTTCCGGATGCGCCGGAGATCCTCGAAATTCCGGATTTCTATGATGCCGTTCACGCCGCTGCGCAGCAGGCAAAGCCCGGTGATATCGTGCTGCTGTCCCCGGCGAGCGCCGCCTTTGACCGCTTCAAGAACTTTATGGTCAGAGGCGTGGAATTCAAGAAAACGGTGATGGCGCTGTGAGCGGGGGAGATATCCGCTGCTCGGCCGTTATCGTCGCAGCCGGCAGCGCGCAGCGCATGCAGGGCATCGACAAGCTTCTGGCTCCTCTTGACGGCGTGCCCGTCCTGCGCCGGACGGTCGAAGCGCTGGCATCTGCGCCCGAGATCACAGAGCTGATCGTTGTTACGCGTACAGACCGCTTGGAGGCCGTGCAGACCCTGTGCGAAGGTCTTTCCAAACCCGTTTCCGTCGTTCCCGGCGGGAAGACGCGGGCGGAGTCCGTCCTGTGCGGCCTTTCTGCGGCTGCCATGCCCTATGCCGCCATTCATGACGGTGCGCGTCCGCTCGTCACGAATGAGGTGATCGCGCAGGCTGTTTCCGCTGCCGTCTCCTGCGGGGCTGCAGCGCCAGCCGTCCCTGTTCACGACACCATCAAGCGCGCCGAAAGCGGCCTTGTGCTTGAAACGCCAGACCGCAGCACGCTGTTTGCCGTCCAGACGCCGCAGGTCTTCCGGACGGAGGAAATTCGCTCCGTGCTCCGCTGGGCCATCGCGCAGGGACTGCCGCTCACGGACGACTGCTCCGCCATGGAAGCGGCCGGAAGGCCGGTGCGCCTGACGCCCGGCGATGTCGAAAATTTGAAGATCACAACACCGGTCGATCTGCGCATCGCAGAGGCGATCTGGAAGGGGAGAACGACATGAGGATCGGACACGGATATGATGTACACCGCCTCGTTCCGGGGCGCAAGCTCATCCTCGGCGGCGTGGAAATTCCGTTCGAGCGCGGGCTGGACGGTCACTCCGATGCGGACGTGCTCACGCACGCTCTGATGGACGCCCTGCTCGGCGCAGCCTGTCTCGGCGACATCGGCCTGCTGTTCCCGGATAACGACCCGCAGTACAAGGGCATTTCGAGCCTTCTGCTGCTGGAGGAGGTCGTGCGCCGCGTGCATGCGGCGGGCTTTGCCGTCGGCAACGCCGATATCACCGTCCTATGCCAGCGGCCGAAGCTCCGGCCCCATATTCCCGCCATGCAGGAGCGCCTGCGCGCTCTGCTCGGCACGGAGGCAGTCAATGTCAAGGCGACGACCGAGGAAGGCCTCGGCTTTACGGGCAGCGGCGAGGGCATCGCCTGCCACGCCGTGTGTCTGCTGGAGGAACGCGCATGAAAACGCTTCTGATCACCGGCTTTGAGCCGTTCGGCGGCGAGACGATCAACCCGGCATGGGAGGCCGTGAAGGCCCTGCCGGAGCAGATCGGCGGCTGGCAGCTCCGGAAGCTGCAGATCCCGACCGTCTTCGGCCTTGCTGCTGCAAGAACGCTCGCCTGCGCGGCGGAGTGCCGCCCGGATGCGGTCCTGTGCATCGGGCAGGCGGGAACGCGCAGCGCCGTGACGCCGGAATATGTCGGCATCAACCTGCGCCACGCGCGCATAGCGGACAACCTTGGAAATCAGCCGCAGGACGAGCCTGTCGTGCCCGGCGGCCCCACCGCCTACTTTGCAACGGTCCCGGTGCGCGCCATGACAGCCGCCATCGAGGCGCAAGGCATCCCGGCCGCCGTGTCCTACACGGCCGGGACCTATGTCTGCAATGACCTGCTGTACACGCTCCTGCATCACTATGCCGGAACGCCGGTCCGCGCCGGGTTCATCCATGTGCCCTTCCTGCCGGAGCAGGCCAAAAACGGCGAGCCCAGCATGGCCCTGGCGGACATGGCCCGCGCCCTAGAGGCGGCCGTCTCCGCGCTCTGAGCCGGCTCAGAGAAAGTGCTTCATTTCCTCGATATTGGCCTGCTCCGTCTGCAGCAGCCGCGTGGACAGGGACGAGACCTTCGGGTCCAGCACGCCCATGGCGCGCAGGTTCTGCATACTCTTGACCATGCCACGCGTATTGCCCTGCACGAGCATCTCGGCGATTCTCGCCGTCGTGTTCCGGCTACTG
>OHGX01000680.1_pt1 | contig 17156 bp, 10 predicted proteins | sample 1567841 | NCBI WGS metagenome assembly OHGX01 (sample SAMEA3879587, study PRJEB24766) | human gut metagenome | biome: human-associated habitat; feature: feces | place: USA | collected 1985/1987 | reverse complement strand
GACGCCATTGCGCCGGAGACCCCGCCTTATTCCCCATGGGGGAACGTACAGGAGTGCGAAACGCTCTGCCCCGGCGTTTATTCCGTTTCCACTCCAGGACACGGCGGCATTATGGTACGCCGGGAAGTAGCGGAAAAGGTATTCCGCAAAGAAGCACTGGACTGCGGATTTACCGAGGGCGCGTATCTTTGCTTTGAAGAGGACTGCGACGAGCCGGTGGCGCTGCGGGAGCTGATGGATAAAGGGATGTACCAAGCGCCCGTCAACGAACGCTTTGCCCCCGGTGCGTATGAGGCCCTTATCAATGACAGCCTGCAAACCTTTCATGCCGCATATTGGCAGGCGCGGGAAAAAACGCTGGCGGAGAAAGCGCAGCTTTCCAAAAGGAAAGACCGGGGTGAAGCCCGATGAACGAGGAAAGACACGTTATCTGGAGCAATTATAGCCTGGACTATGAGGACTGGAGGGACGATCTAGAGGCGGATTACCCGGATTTATCCGAAGATGAGCGCATTTCCCTGATGTATGAGATCAATGGGGATTACCTGGACGATGAACGTATGAACCTTGACGTGCAGCTTTCCCAGCCCATTTTGGTTGTAGGCGACCTGGGCCTGTGGAATGGGCGGCGCATGGGATATAAGGAAATCCCCAGCGGCAATATCCGGGACTGCCTTTACGGAGATACGGACTATTCCACATGGTATGTAGACCGCCTGGGCGATCTGCGGTGCGACGCCATCCACCATGACGGCACAAACCACTACCTCTACCGCGTCTACAAGGACAGCGCCAGCCCTTCCCAAATTGAACTGCTGAAAGAAAAACTATATCGCGGCATTGCGACCCGCGCCGATATTACGAGAGTGACCCGCAGGCTGGGCGACGACATCGCCAAAGTCTACAGGTTTTCCATTCCCCGGCAGCGGCAGGCCGCAGCCATGGAAAGATGAGGTGATAAAAATGGCGTCTTTACCGCCTGTAATACTGGACACGCATGAGGACTGGTTCAACCTGCTGATGACGGTTCTCCATCAGCAGGCGGAACAGAACCCCTTTGAAGAATACCGGGAGATGGCCCAAAAACTGATCGGCCAGTTTATGCGTTATGGGAGGCCCTTTGTTGACAGCTATCATGCGCCCTGCGTGGCGCTTCGGATGTACCCGAAGGAGGCCGGAAATACCATCTGGCTGTTGCTGCTCTCCCTGTGCAATTATTGTGACCCGGATAAGGATTACAGTGCAGAACTGAAAGCTGCGAAAAAAGAATAAGAAAAGGAGGGGCAACCGATGGCGATATTATATAAAGCCTTGACGGAGCTGTACCGGGAAACGCAGCGCAAAGTGACAGCTCCCGACCAGTGGCGGGCGTTTCTGGCTTCTGCCTGCCGCAACTACCGGCTTTCTTTCGATGAACAACTGCTTGTCTTTGCCCAGCGCCCAGACGCCACCGCCGTCCTGGAGATCGAGCGATGGAACCGGCAATTTGGGCGCTGGGTAAACCGGGGCGCAAACGGCATTGCCGTTTTTGACGGGGAACACAATGGCAAGCCCCGGCTGAAATACTACTTTGATATTTCCGATACCCATGAGGCCCGTTTTCCCCGGCCCGTCCCCCTTTGGACGGTGCGGGAAGAATACGCGCCGGACATCATTGAAACGCTGGAGAACAGCTTTGGAGAGCTGGAGCACAAAGAGGATTTGGGCGAGGCCCTGCTCTCTGCGGCAAAGAACGCCGTGGAGGACAATATGCCCGACTATCTTTCTGAACTGAAAACCCTGACGGAAGGCAGCTTTCTGGAAGGACTGGATGAGCTGAATCTGGAGGTGAAATACCGCAGGGCGGTGCAGAACAGCATTGGATATATGTTGCTGGTACGCTGCGGCCTTGACCCGTCTGATTACTTTGAAGATGAGGATTTCCGGGATGTAACCAACTTTAACACGCCGCAGACGCTGAACGCTTTGGGTGTGGCTGCCGGGGACATCTCCCAGATGTGCCTTTCCGCCATTTCCCGCACAGCCCTTGCCCTGCAAAGACAGCCGAAAAAAGAAAATCGCACATTTGAAACCCAGCCGCAAATCCAGTATGCTGTACCTGAACAGAAAACCACACAGCCGGAAAGGAGTTTTGAATATGACCGAGATCACATACACGAGAAAGGGCGACTACAACCTGCCGAACCTTCTGCCGCCCCAGGAGGAGCCGGTTCCCCATGGGAAATACGCATTGCTTCGGAGGCGGTTCCTCAAGGAGCACCGCAGGATCACCTACACGAACCTGTTGACCAGCGGGAAACTCTCCAGCCATCTGGCGGAGATCCAGCAGACAGCCCAGCGCCGGATGGAGGAAATCGCAGCGCAGATGGCAAAGGCCCAGGGCGTGACGGAGGAACTGAAAGCCAGCAACCAGATGAAATGGGTGCAGATGATGAACAACATCCAGAACGCGGCGGAGGAAACGGTGCTGGCGGAGCTGATCTACAACTAAAGGATGAACCGGAAGAAAGCGCGGGCGGTGATGAACTGCCTGCGCTTTTGGATGAAAAGCAGATCATGGCCGTCATCGCCAACAAGGATGACGCTCTCAAGTACAAAAAACAGCAGATCGAGCTTTTCTTTTCCGTCCACCCGGATGAGCAGGAACGGGCGGAATATCTGAAATCCGCCTACCAGGACAGGTTTACCGAGATCATCGCAGACGGGCAGCGCCTGGGATATAAGCCCCAGGAGGACGGCCTGCTCATGTGGGAAGGCGCTTACCGTTCCCGCACAAAGGAATCGGTGTTTTCGTGGGATTTGGTAGCCGGATGGACAGCCCGGCTCATCGACAAAAAAGAATACTTTATCCAGACGGACATCCCAAGGCTCCCCACCCAGGAGGGCCAGCAGATGTCCCTTTTTGATTTTGCGGCGTTTCAGCAGCCAGCTCAGACAGAGGGCGCAGCGCAGCCATCCATCTTTCCTCACCCGGCTCTGCCCCAGCAGGTGATTGACGAGGCGCTGTGTATCGGCTCCAACCGCAAGCACAGCCGCCTCATCATCTGCGCCTATTTCAAAAAGGATAAGCCGGACAACGCCCTATTCCTGGCGGAGCACTATGGCGAGAACGGCGCGGGCTTTTATCTGAACGGCAAAAAATATGCCCTTTGGTATAACGCTGAGGGAATCCGCATTGCCGAAGGCGAAAGCGTCCGGCGTTCCAGCGCCACGCTCATCCCCTGGGAACAGGCGGCGGCCCGTATCCGGGAACTGCTGGATTTAGGCCGGTATATGCCCCAGAGCGAACTTGACCAGGTGGATCGCTATGAAGTCAATGCGCTGGCCGACCGGCTGCTGCTGATGTTCCGCGACATTGAGGATGAGGATAAGCGTTTTTTCCCCTCGCTGCGGGCCGTCTATGATAAACTAAAGGGATTCCCGGAGGCGGCAGAAGAAATCGCAGGGCTTTTGAGCCGGGAAGATGGCTTACAGGCTATCCTCTCAGAATATGAAGCCTTTTCCGCCGCCTACCAGGAAAACCCGGATATTATGCGGTTCCGCTTTTACCGTCCGCTTGTTCTCCAGACACAGCTTGCGGATTTACAGCGGGAGCCGCTGCATTTTACCGCCGCCGAGGGGTATGACCCCCAGCGGCGTTTGTATATCTCCACAGACGAGATCGACAACCTTCTGCGCGGCGGAAAACGCAGCGTAGATTACCGGCTGGCCGTGTATTCCTTTTACCGCAACCATACAGACCGCAAGGAACGGGAGGATTTTCTAAAGCACTACCACGGGGAATACAGCGGATATGGCGGCGGAAACGACGATGTGACCTACCAGCTCAGCAAAGGCGTTTCTTTCAGCCATGGCAGTATCGCCGCCCCCTACGCCAAGGTGGAACTGAAATGGAGCGCCGTGGAAAAGCACGTCAGCGCCATGATCGCCCAGGGGCGGTTTTTATCCGAGGACGACCGGGCTGCCATGCCGCAGTATGAAAAGCACCAGCTTGCCCGGAATATCCGCACGTTCTTCGAGAACGTACCCCAGGAACAGCCGCACCCCTATCCGTTTGGCTTCGATTATTGGGACGCGGTGAAGGTCATCGAGCCGCAGCTTGACGACCCGGCCCGCGTGGAGGAAATCCACCAGATGATGGTTCCCATTTGGAAGGCCACCCCGCAGGGCGACCGGGTGTACGCCCTGCGCCAGCAGGCGTTTGAAAACCTCACCGCCTTCCGGCAGGGAACCTTTACGCTCTTTGCAGAGCACAAGGAGCCTGCGGCTCCTGCCGTGCCGCCCAGGGTACAGGAACCGCCCCAAAAAGAAGAAGCCCCAGACCCCTATCCTGTACTGGCTGCCCAGGTGCTGCGCCTTATTGGCGAGTTTGACGGTTCCCGTATGGACTACGGCGAGGATGACGCCCAGGCGGTGGAGAATATTGCCCGGCAGCTCCACGACCCCGCACAGCGGGAGGAACTCTATGAGCTGCTGCGCTCTTTCCTCGACCATGCCGACCCGGAGGAAGAAATCGCGGTGGATGTGGCCCTCTGCCTGGAGCAGATCGAGGCGCTGCCGCCTGCCCTTACCCCGGAGCAGGCCCTGCGGGAAGAAATCAAAACCTATCTGGATGAAGCTGGATACGCGGCGTCCGATGAGCTGATCGAGGACGGCATTTCTGAATACCGTTCCCATGGCGGCAAAGGGAACAGCCAGGATGTCGCCGGATTTATCGAGCGCGAGCTGTTAGCAGAAGAACCGGCTGCGGAAGCCATGCCATCCGGCCATGGGGACGAATACCGCCTGCTGGGCCGCCTGAAAGCCGACTGCGACTATTTCTTGGGCGCTGGCGGGCGGGCAGAAAAGCACCTGTGGGCTGGGAACGTGCGAGAGCAAATCGCCAAAATGCGGGAACTCTATGACGCCCTGCCGGAAAAACCGGAATGGCTCACCATGGAGGACATCGACCGCTATGCCCAGCGCATGGAGCCGCCTTACGAAGTGGTGGTGTACCACCACTTTGAAAATGGATTTGACGAACGGCTGGATTACCAAACGCTGGCAGAGGCGGAACAGGCGGCGCAGCAATATGTGGCCGGAACGATGGAGGGCGAGGACGGCTTTGCCTACGACGGCGCTGGTATCTACGATTTGAATGAGCGCCGGTGGCTGCGGGTTTACGGGGACTTCCCCGATGAACGGGCCATCGAGCAGGCGGCGCTTGCCGCAGAGGAACCACAAGCCAGCACGGAGCAGGCCGGTTTACAGCCTAAAAAAGAAGAACCGGCTCCACTACCGCCCAAACGCCCCCGCCGTGAGCGCATTACCTTCACAACCCTGCACCCGGAAATCTCCAGGGATCAGCGCCATGATTTCCACATCACCGACGACGCCTTGGGCCACGGCACCCCCAGCGAGAAATACGCGGCCAATGCCGCCGCTATCCGCACCTTGAAGCAGATCGAAGCTGAGGAACGGCTGGCCACGCCCGAAGAACAGGAAATCCTGTCCCGCTATGTGGGCTGGGGCGGCCTTGCAAACTGCTTTGAACAAACCAGCCCCCATTATGAGGAGCTGAAATCTCTGCTGGATTCGGAGGAATACGCGGCGGCCAGGGCCAGCACCCTGACCGCCTTTTACACGCCGCCCGTGGTCATCCGGGGAATCTACAAGGCCCTGTCCCAGATGGGCTTTACCCAGGGCAACATCCTGGAGCCGTCCTGCGGCACCGGCAACTTCCTGGGCCTGCTCCCTGCGGATATGGCGGGCAGCAAAGCCTATGGCGTGGAGCTTGACAGTATCAGCGGCAGGATTGCCCAGCAGCTTTACCAAAACGCCAGCGTTTCCGTAAACGGCTTTGAAACCGTGCAAATGCCCGACAGCTTTTTTGATGTAGCCGTGGGCAACGTCCCCTTTGGGGATTTCAAGGTGCTGGATAGGCGGTACGACAAGCACCATTGGCTCATCCATGATTACTTTTTCGGGAAAGCGTTAGACAAAGTGCGGCCCGGAGGCGTGATTGCCTTTGTCACTTCAAAAGGCACCATGGATAAGGAAAACTCCGCCGTCCGCAGGTATCTTGCCCAGCGCGCCGACCTCATCGGGGCCATCCGCCTGCCGGACAACACCTTCAAGCGGAACGCCGGAACGGAAGTGACCAGCGACGTCATTTTCCTGCAAAAGCGCGACCACATCACCGATCTGGAACCGGATTGGGTGCATTTGGACACGGATGAAAACGGAATCCGCATGAACCGCTATTTCGTGCAGCACCCGGAGATGATTCTGGGCGACATGGTGATGGAATCCACCCGGTTCGGGCCGGACAGCGCCTGCAAAGCCCGCGAGGGGGAAGACCTGTCCGATCAGCTTGCCAATGCCATCCAGTTTTTGCAGGCGGAAATCAAGCCCTACGAGCTGGAGGAGCTGGACGAGGAGGAAGATCATTCCATCCCCGCCGACCCCAATGTAAAGAACTTTAGTTATACGATTGCGGACGGCCAGGTGTACTACCGGGAAAACAGCCTCATGCACCCGGTAGAGGTTTCCGTCACGGCAGAAAACCGTATCCGCGGCATGATCGAGCTGCGGGAATGTGTCCGCAGGCTCATTGAGTACCAGACCGAAGGCTACCCGGACGAGGAGATTGCAGCCGAGCAGCAAAAGCTCAACGTCCTTTACGACAGCTTTACCGCCAAGTACGGCCTTATCAACAGCCGGGGCAACAAGCTGGCCTTTTCGGAGGACTCCAGCTACTGCCTGCTCTGCTCTCTCGAAGTGCTGGATGAGCAGGGCAGCCTAAAAAGAAAAGCCGATATGTTCACCCGGCGCACCATCCGGCCCCATGTGGCTGTCACCAGCGTGGACACCGCAAGCGAGGCACTGGCCGTGTCTATTTCGGAAAAAGCCCGTGTGGATATGGACTATATGGCCCAGCTTTCCGGCAAATCCCCGGAGGAACTGGAAAAAGAACTTGCCGGGGTGATCTACCGGGATATTCGCTGCGCAGAGAAACCGGAGGACATCCTGCCCTCTCTGGCGGATCTGGGCCGCTACCCCTTTGTCACAGCGGACGAGTACCTTTCCGGGAAAGTGCGCCAGAAGCTGCGGATGGCAAAAGCCTTCCTGGAGGCGGCACCTGACGAACAAAAGGAAACCGCCCGCAGAAATGTGGAGGCTTTGGAGGCTGTTCAGCCCCAGGATTTGGGCGCTGGGGAGATCGGCGTGCGTATTGGCGCGAACTGGGTGCCCGTCGAGGTGTACCAGCAATTCATGGTGGAGCTGCTTACCCCTTACGGGCAGGCCAGGAGGCGCATTAGAATCCTGCGCTCCGAAGTTACCGGCCAATGGAGTATTACGGAAAAAAACTTTGACCGGGCCAACGTCAAGGCCAATACCACCTATGGAACCAAGCGGATGAGCGCCTACCACATCTTGGAACACATCTTAAATCAGCGGGATGTGCGGGTATTCGATTATATCGAGGACGAGAACGGCAAGAAAAAGCCTGTCCTCAACAAAAAGGAAACCGCCATTGCCCAGGATCGGCAGGAACTCATCAAGCAGAAGTTTGCCGAGTGGATTTGGAAAGACATTGACCGCCGGGAGCTGCTGTGCCGCATTTACAATGAAACCTTCAACGGCGTCCGCCCCCGTGAGTATGACGGGCGGCATATCCGGTTCGAGGGGATGAACCCGGAGATTACCCTGCGGCCCCACCAGGTGAACGCCATCGCACACATCCTGTACGGCGGGAATACCCTGCTGGCCCACGAGGTGGGGGCAGGGAAAACTTACGAGATGGTGGCCGCCGCCATGGAGATGAAACGTTTGGGGCTTTGCACCAAGTCGCTGATCGTGGTGCCCAACCACATCACCGAACAGTGGGCGGCGGAATGGCTCCAGCTCTATCCTTCTGCCAACATCCTGGTAGCGACGAAGAAAGACTTTGAAACCCAGAACCGCAAGAAGTTTTGCAGCCGCATTGCCACCGGGGACTACGACGCCATCATTATCGGCCATTCGCAGTTCGAGAAAATCCCTATCAGCGTGGAGCGCCAGCAAGCCATTTTGGAACGCCAGATCGAGGAAATCCTGGAAGGAATCGAGCAGGCCAAGGCGCAGAAGGCGGAACGCTACACGGTCAAGCAGATGGAGCGCACCCGGAAATCCCTGGAGACAAGGCTTGCCAAGCTCAACGACCAGAGCCGCAAGGACGATACGGTGACTTTTGAGCAACTCGGCGTTGACCGGCTTTTCATTGATGAGAGCCATTATTTTAAGAACTTGTTTTTAGCGACAAAAATGCGGAATGTGGGCGGCATTGCCCAGACCGAAGCCCAGAAATCCAGCGACCTGTTTATGAAAACCCAGTACCTGGACGAATTGACGGGCGGGCGCGGCGTGATCTTTGCCACCGGCACCCCCATTTCCAACTCCATGGTGGAGCTTTACACCATCCAGCGGTATTTGCAGTACCGGATGTTACAGGAGATGGGCCTTGTCCATTTTGATGACTGGGCGGGGAACTTCGGAGAGACGGTTACAGCTATCGAGTTATCGCCGGAGGGCACCGGCTACCGGGCTAAAACCCGGTTTGCCAAGTTTTATAACCTGCCGGAGCTGATGGCTGCCTTCAAGGAGGTTGCCGACATCCAGACGGCGGATATGCTGAAACTCCCCGTACCAAAGGCCAACTTCCACACGGAAGTCGTGAAACCGTCTGAGATTCAGAAAGAGATGATAAGGGGACTGGCGGAACGGGCCGAGAAGATCCACGCAGGAGGGGTTGACCCTCATGTGGACAATATGCTGCGCATTACCAACGACGGGCGGAAACTGGCGCTGGATATGCGGCTCATCCAGCCCCTGGCCCCGGATGACCCCAATGGTAAAGTAGCTGTCTGCGCCCGGAATGTGTACCGTATCTGGGAACAGACCAAAGAAAAACGCTCTGCCCAGCTTGTATTCTGCGACTTGTCCACGCCAACCACCGATGGCTCCTTCAGCGTTTACGATGATTTGAAAAAGAAACTGATGGACGCCGGTATCCCGGAGGAGGAAATCGCCTTTATCCACACGGCGGACAGCGAAGCCAAAAAGAAGGAGCTGTTTTCCAAAGTGCGCGCCGGGCAGGTGCGGGTGCTACTGGGTTCCACGGCTAAGATGGGCGCGGGCACCAACGTCCAGGATAAACTCATTGCTCTGCATGACCTGGACTGCCCCTGGCGGCCTTCCGATCTTCAGCAGCGGCTGGGGCGTATCGTCCGCCAGGGCAACGAAAACGAGGAGGTGGAAATCTATCGGTATGTAACGGAAGGCACCTTTGACGCTTACCTCTACCAGCTCATAGAGAACAAGCAGAAGTTCATCGCCCAGATTATGACCAGCAAGGCTCCTGTCCGTGTGGCGGATGATGTGGACGAAACCGCCCTCAGCTATTCCGAGATCAAGGCGCTGGCCACCGGCAACCCGCTTATTATCGAGAAGTGCAACCTGGATATGGAGGTGGCGCGGCTGAATATGCTGAAAGCCAGCCACTTGAACCAGGTATATGCCCTGGAGGAGCTGGTGTACCGCAAGTACCCGGAGGAGATCACCCGGCTTACGGAACGGATTGCGGGTTATGAGCAGGATGTGGCGCTGGCGGCGGCCCACCCCAAGGCCCAGGAGGGCTTCTGCGGCATGGAGGTGGACGGCAGGCACTACGCTGAAAAGGAGGACGCGGGCAAGGCCATCATTGACGTCTGCACCCGTATGACCGGCTCCGACGCTGTTCTTTTGGGGCAGTACCGGGGCTTTTCCATGGTGCTGGCCTACGACGGCAGGAGCAACGAGTACCGGATCACCCTCAAAGGCACCCTTTCCCATACGGTGACGCTGGGCGCAGATGTGTTTGGCAATATCACCCGACTGGACAACGCGCTGGAAAACCTGGCGGGCAGCCTGGAGGCCGAGCAAAACCGTCTGGAGGAAACCAAGGGCCAGCTTGAAAACGCCCGCGCCGAACTGCAAACGCCCTTTGCTCGCGAGGCGGAGCTGGCGGAGAAAACCAAACGGCTCAAAGAACTGAACATCCTGCTCAACATGGATGAGAAAGACAAAACGCTGATGGATGACGGCCCCGACGAAGGGGAAGAAATCCCGGAAAGGAAGGTCGTGGGGCTGGAGCGTTGACACCTGTGCCGGCTGGAGCAATCCAGCCGGCCTTCTACATATCTGAAAAGGACATCGCCCCCTTTACATAGCCAGCCGCCCCATGCGGGCGGTAAATCTGCGGCTATGGAAAGGGGGCTGTATTTTTATGCCTTTTTATAACCAGGAGGAGATTGAAAAAGCGCGCCAGGTGGACTTATTCACCTACCTGCAAACCTGCGAGCCGCAGGAGCTTGTCCACGTTTCCGGCAATGTCTACTGTACCAGGGAACATGACAGCCTGCGGATTTCCAACGGCAAATGGTGCTGGTTTTCCCGTGGGATCGGCGGTTACAGCGCGCTGGACTATCTCATCAAAGTCAAGGGCTGCTCTTTTATGGAGGCCATGGAGGCCGTCATCGGCAGGGCGGCCATCCCGCCGCCTTCCTTTGTGCCAGCGCCGAAGGAGGAAAAGCCCAAGCACCTGCTTTTGCCGCCGCCCGCCCCGGATAACCGGGCCATGCTCCAATATCTTGCAAGCCGGGGCATTGACAGGGAGATTTTGGACTACTGCGTCCAGACCGGGCGGGTTTATGAGAGCCGGAACAAGGGCCACGGCAACGTGGTTTTTGTGGGCTTTGACAAGGATGGCAAAGCGCGGTTCGGCTGCCTGCGGGGGATTGGCGAAGCCCGGTTCCACGGGGATTTAAGCGGCAGCGACAAGCACTATTCTTTTTCCCTGCCCGCCTGTGTGGAAAATCCGGCTGTCCATTTGTGCGAGTGCGCCATTGACGTCATGTCCTACGCCACCCTCTGTAAGCTGGACGGAATTGACTGGCGGCGGCACAACCTGTTATCCCTGGCCGGGATTTACCAGCCGAAGAAAAAGATCGAGGAAAGCAAGCTGCCCGCCGCCCTCACACGTTTTTTGGAGGATCACCCCCATGTGAAAACCCTCTATCTCCATCTGGACAACGACGGCCCCGGCAGGCTGGCGGCCAAGGCCATCCTGGCGGCTATTCCCGAAGGGTACGAGGTGAAAAACCGCCCGCCGCTCCAGGGGAAAGACGTCAATGATTTTCTCTGCCACCGGCTGGGGATTCCCATCCGCAGCGCAAAAGGAAAGGAGCTGGAACGATGAAAGAGTACGACATTACCATCCGTGAGACGCTGGAAATGACGGTCACGGTGGAGGCGGAAAGCCGCGAGGAGGCCCGCCAGACAGTGGCCGACAACTGGAAAAACGGCGAATATATCCTGGACGCGGAGAGCTTTAAGGACGTGGAGTTTTATCCCAGAGGCCGAAGCCGCGACCGGGATGGACGATGAATTGTTTTTTTGGACGTCTGCAATTCCCCGCAGGGGAATGGAACGTGTATGTACCAGCAAGCATCGTGTTTGGTCGCCCAAACACCGCTTGTTAGGGGGAGCGCCCCCCCTAATACCCCTTTGAAAGAATGGAGGTTTTCTATGGAAGGATTGTTTTTTGCCATTGGATTTCTGCTGGGCGGCGTGTGCGGCGTACTGGTCATGTGCCTGCTTCAAATCAACCGCCGCCATGAGGAGGACAAGGAATGAGGAAAAGAAACTGCCGCGTACAGGTGCGGCTCGACAACAAAGAATACCAGGGCTTTATGAAAGCGGTACGCAAAAGCGGGCTTTCCCAGGAGGTTTACCTGCGCCATCTTATTAACGGCGTCGTCCCCCAGGATGCGCCGCCGCCCGATTATTACCACTTCATGCGGGAGCTGCACGGTGTGGGCAATAACTTAAACCAGATCGCCCAGAAAGCCCATGTGCTGGGCGTCATTGATGAGCGCCGCTACGATGAGGAAATGAAAAAGTTTGACCGTCTCGTCCGCGACATCACCAAAGCCGTGATCCTGCCCAGGCCAATGGAATAAAGCTATGGCTACCACGTCCATCTGGCGGGTAAACGGCTGGCTGGGGAAAGTGCTCATCTATGTGGAAAACCCGGATAAAACGGAAAACCCCGCCGTCTTTGAAAAGCAGGGCATGGACGGCCAGGAGGCCCAGAGCCTTTCGGACGTGATCGAGTATGCCGTCCGGCAGGAAAAAACGGGCCGGATTGCGCCCGGTGAAGAAGGCGCGCCGGTCATGCAGCGGTTTGTCTCCGGGGTGAATTGCAGCCCCACCACCGCCCGCGACGAGATGATCGCCGTGAAAAAGCGGTTTGGCAAGGAGGAAGGCACGGTAGCTTACCACGGCTATCAATCCTTTGCCCCCGGCGAGGCTACGCCGGAGCTGGCCCATGAGATCGGCCTTGCCCTGGCAAAAAAGCTGTGGGGTGAAAAATACCAGGTGCTGGTTACTACCCATTTAGACAAGGCCCATCACCTGCACAACCACTTTGTGGTCAATACCGTGTCTTTCGTTGACGGGATCAAGTATTACCGCAGCGAAAAGGACTACTTTGCCATGCAGCGGGAATCCGACCGGTTGTGCCGGGAATACGGCCTGTCCGTCATTGAAAACCCCCAGCGCGGCAAATCCAAGCACTACGGGGAATGGCGGGCCGAGCAGGAAGGCCGCCCCACCTACCTTTCCCTCATCAAAGCCGATGTGGACGCTGCCATCCGCCAGTCAATGACGGAACGGCAGTTTTTTTATCATCTGCGGCAGATGGGCTATGAAGTCAAGGTGGGCAAGGACATTACGGTGCGCCCCTACGACCGGCCCCACGGTAGGAAACTTGCGCGCAACTTTGGCGAGGCCTATTCCCTGGAGAACATCCGCAGGCGGATTCTGGCCCAGAGCCGCCCCCAGCGGGAACAAAAGCCGGAGCCGAAACAGTGCAGGCTCCACGGGGATTTGAAACAGGCCAAAAAGGCGACGGGGTTCCGCGCCCTCTACTTCCACTACTGCTATCTGCTGGGGGTGTTCCCCAAAAAGCAGAACCGCCAGACGGGCCATGTGCCCCACGCGCTGCGGGAGGATTTAATCCGGGCAGAGGAACTTACCGATGAGGCGCGGCTGCTTTCCCGCCACCGCATTGACACCCTGGAGCAGCTCAATGCCTATCAAGCCGATGTGGAATCTCGGCTTTCCAGCATAATGGAACAGCGGAAAAGCCTGTACCGGAAACAGCGCACCAGGGCGGTGCTGGACGAACCCGGCAGGCAGGAGCAGATCCGAACGGAGATTGCCGCCCTTACGGCACAGATCAAGGAGCTGCGCCGGGAGGTGAAGCTGTGCGGGGATATTGCCCTGCGTTCCGTTTCTATCAAGGATAAGATACGGGCCGCCCGCGAAGAACAGCAGGCCGGGAAAACGGAAAAAGGCCGTCTGGAGCCGGAACGGGCGGGCCGCCCAACCGAAAGGAGATGATTTTTGATGTATAACTCAGGCGACGCGGCGGAACAAGTGGTACGCATGAGCCTGGAGGGCGCGGAAGTCGCCCTCAAGATCACCGGCGCAGCCGCGAAAAATCTGGCCGCCGCCCTTTACACGGTTTTGAAAGACCAGAAAAAGACCAAGGGCAAAGCCCGCATTGAAACCATGCTGCGGGAGAAACGCCCTTTGAAGGTCTATACCATTAAAAAAGAGGACTGCCCGGAGTTTGCCAGGCAGGCCAAGGGATACGGGATTCTCTACGCCCCTATCCCGGTGCGGAAAGAGGATGACACCATCGACATCCTGGTATTCCAGGACGACGCCGCACGGGCCAACCGGATCGTGGAGAAGTTCAAGCTCACGGTGGTGGATACGGCTTCGATCAAGGAGGATATTGAGAAATCCCGCGAGGAGCGCGGCGGCGAACCGGCAGCCCCGGAGAAGGCCGCGCCGGAAAAGAGCGAGGACGATAAGCTGATCGACGAGCTGATGGAAAAGCCCACCCAGAAAGAAAAAGCCCAGCCGGAGAACCCGGCAGCGGAGAAGAACGCCCCTTTTGCCCCAGCGGCGGAAAAATCCCATCCGTCCGCACCTACCTTAGAGAACAGCAGCAGCTCCGCAAGGGGTACTTCTGATGGGGACGGGAAGCCTTCTGTCCGGCAGGAGCTGCGGGACATCCAGACCCAGCGGAAGAAAGAGGCGGAGGCCCCTCATCACGAAGAACCGGCTGCGCCCCGGAAAAAGGCGGCCCAGAAAACCACGCGGCACCAGCCGCCCAAGCCCAGAAAGAAACCAAAATCGAAAGAGAGGTAATCGGTCATGAATAACTTTGACGATCTGTTTGAACAGCGGCCCCAGGCTGAGGCCGCGCCGCAGAAGCAGAAAAGCCAAAAAGAGCGCCCCAAGCGCCAATGGTGGCAGGTAAAAGAGGAAAAGCATCGGAAAGAAGCCTACGCCACCCTGGATAAGATTTTCGGAGAGTTCTCCGAGGGTACAGGCAGTATGGAGGCATATCTGGATGTCCAGAGCCGGTTCCCTTTCCACTCTGCCCGCAATGCGCTACTGATTGAAGCGAAGTGCCCCCATGCAGAGCGTATCCATGACGAAAAGGGATGGAAAGACATGGGGGTTACTGTGCTGGAAGAAGAAAAGCGCCTGCCCATCATCATACTGGAGCCGGGCAAGGCGTATCGGCGCGAGGATGGCAGCGTGGGCCAGAACTTTTACGCCAAGGAGGTCTATGATATTTCCCAGACCACGGCGCGGGATGAAGCCCAGCCCCAGGTGAGCTACGACGACCGCCTGCTCTTAAAAGGGCTGATTGCCAGTTCCCCCGTACCCATCCGGGCGGTGGAGGAACTGCCCCAGGGGCGCGGGGCTGTGTATGACCCGGAGCAAAACGCCATCCTGGTAAAAAAGGGCATGGACGCGCCGGACATTTTCCGCTGCGTCTCCCTGGAGGCGGCCAACGTACAGCTTGCCCAAAGCCATGAGGGCTATTCCCGCGAGGCGGAGGGCTACAAAGCCTACGCCGTCAGCTATATGCTCTGCCAGCGGTATGGCGTGGATGTAAAGGGATACGACATCTCCAGGCTGGACGGCGTGCTCCAGGGACAAGACCCCAGGGAGGAGGTTCCGGCAGCCCTCACCGATATGCGCGATACCTTCAAGGAGATGAACGGGCGCATGGCAAGGGCCATGGGCCTTACCCGCACCAGCAGGCAGAAGGAACAGGAACGGTAAAGGAGGTTTTGAAAAATGGAACGACAGGACAAGGTTGTCCTCACCCTGGACAGCTACGAGCACGGGATTATGATCCGCGCCCTCAACGAGCTGCGCAACGATCTGCTGGAGGAACAGCGCGACCCTGGCCCGGTAGAAGATGTGCTCTTAAAAACCATTGACGCCCCATCCCAAAAAGACAGGAAAGCGAAGCGCCGGGATGAAGCCCGATAACAAGGCGGGCGGCCCCTGGCTCTATGCCCTGGGGCTGATCCCGGTAGTCTGGTTTGCCCTTTTGATTGCGCCGTCCCTTTCCGGGGGCCTTTCGGAAATTGTAAACGCCCTGCCTGCGGCAATGAACCATCCATTCCAAATCGTGTGGTGCGAGGACAGTATAAAAGCTGTCCTCATTTTTATTGCCGCCTATGGGCTGGGCATAGGCATTTATCTTTCTTCCCGGCGCAACTACAGACGGGGTGAAGAACACGGCTCTGCCAAATGGGGCGATCCGCGGGCCGTGAATAAGAAATACCGGGATAAAGACCCGTTTCAAAACCGCATTTTTACCCAGCACGTCCGTATGGGGCTGGACGGGAAAAAGCACCGCAGGACGCTCAATTCCCTGGTATGCGGCGGCAGCGGAGCAGGAAAAAGCAGGTTCTATGCAAAGCCCAACCTGCTCCAGGCGTCCCATGTCTCTTACTTTGTGCTGGACTGTAAAGGCGAACTGCTGCGCGACTGCGGGGGCCTGCTGGAACGGATGGGCTACGAGATCAAGGTGGTAGACCTTCTGAACATGGAGAAAAGCCATTGTTACAATCCCTTCGCCTATCTGAAGAACGACAACGACGTGCAGAAGATGGTCACAAACCTGTTCAAATCCACGACCCCAAAAGGGAGCCAGTCAAACGACCCCTTTTGGGACACGGCGGCCAGTATGCTCCTCATGGCGCTGGTTTTCTATCTCCATTATGAAGCGCCGGAGGATGAAAAAAACTTCGCGATGATAATGGAAATGCTCCGGGCCGGTGAAGTGCGGGAGGATGATGATTCCTACCAATCCCCGTTGGATGAGCTGTTTGACCGGTTGGAAATGCGTTCCCCCGACCACATCGCGGTGAAGTATTACAAGGACTACCGCTCCGGCAGCGCCAAGACCCTCAAATCCATCCAGATCACCCTTGCCTCGCGGTTGGAGAAGTTCAACCTTTCATCGGTGGCAGCCCTCACAGCCACCGATGAGCTGGAGTTGGCCAGACTGGGAGAAAAGAAGGTGGCGCTCTTTGCCCTTATCCCGGACAACGACGCCAGCTTTAACTTCCTGGTGAGCCTTTTGTATGCCAGCACTTTTCAGGAGTTGTTTTACAGCGCCGACCGGGTACACGGCGGGAGCCTGCCCGTGCCGGTGCATTTTTTGATGGACGAGTTTGCCAACGTCAGCCTGCCCGACGACTTAAATCTATTTGAGTCCGCATACCGCGAGGTGTGTGAAAAAATACGCATTGAATTGCTGGAACCCCCTAAAGCCCGGCGCGCTACAACACAAGCCCTCTCTGGGGGTCGGTGTGAACGCGGCGAAAGCAGAAAAAAGCGACGGGATGGTATATGGTCAAACCCTGTGTACTGTTTTCAATGGGCAACCAGCAGCTAAGCCCGTAAGGGAAAGTTCAACGGCTATCCGGTATGGAGTAGGCCCAAGGGGGCCGAAGCGGTGCGCCCCCGCCCCATGGCGGGGTGAAGATATAGTCTACGCTTGCGTGAAAGCGCAAGAGGCTTAAAAAGCCGGGCAGGTCTACCGAGCCTGCCTAAATCACACGGCGATAAGCTATTGGCAACCATGAGATCGAGAAATATATCCGTTTCCATCATTATCCAGAACATTGCCCAGTTAAAGGCGCTGTACGAGAAGCAATGGGAATCCATCATGGGCAACTGCGACGAGTTTTTGTACCTGGGCGGCAACG
>OHGX01000676.1_pt1 | contig 17250 bp, 10 predicted proteins | sample 1567841 | NCBI WGS metagenome assembly OHGX01 (sample SAMEA3879587, study PRJEB24766) | human gut metagenome | biome: human-associated habitat; feature: feces | place: USA | collected 1985/1987 | reverse complement strand
ATATATTGGAATTTTTACAGATATTTTATCAAATTAAACGAAACTAAAAAATCAGCAATTAAATTGGGTGTGGAAAGCTCCGGAAATATCAATTTCTATAAACTATCAATAATTAATGATTAATATCATTTTTTCTCAATTATACAAGAAATCGATGTCAGCATATTTTTGGTCCTTTACCCCGTTTAAATGCAAAAAGACAACCAAAAGACATATTTTAAAAAGAAAAGCTATGTGCGCGGGGGAAGCTTTTGCTCCTTCCGCGCCAAAATGCATAAACAAATTTCTTAATTTATTACAAATTTATTTCATATTATTTGAATATGCTATTTCACAATGGTATAATTAGCTTAAGCAATTTCGACACCAAATAATAGGAAAGGATTTTTACACATGAAAAAGAAATTATTGCCTGCACTTATAGTAACCGGACTTATTATCCTCGTTGTAATAATAATGGGTATAACTGCTCTTATCAATAAATACACCCCTACGAAAAAGACAGAGGATCTTAAAGAGTATTTCAATATCTCTTCTGATGATGAGGCTGCTCTCATTGTAGATAATGAGCTATCCGATTACAAGGCTAAAATAATAGATAAAAAAATATACGTTGATTACAAATTTGTTCACGACTCATTAAATTCCAGATTTTACTGGGATGCAAATGAGAATGTGCTTCTTTACACAACCGCATCTGATATCATCTCAGCGGCGGCTGACAGCAATAGCTACAGTGTCACCAAGCAGACCAATGACTTTGGCTATCCGATCGTGAAAGCCACCTCTGACTCTGCGCTTATCGCTTTAGACTATGTAAAACAGTACTCCAATATCACCTTTAAGTCATATGATGACCCGGCACGCATCGTCATCACAAGCAAATGGGATGAAATAGACAGTGCCACTGTAAACAAGTCTACCCAGGTCCGCGTGAAGGGCGGCATAAAGAGCCCTATTCTAAAAGAGGTGAAAAAGGATGACAAGATTACTATTCTTGATTCCGGTGACAAATGGGATAAGGTTGCCACTGAGGATGGTGTTATTGGATATATAAAGAGCAAGGCTCTGTCCGAGAGCAAAAAAACCAAGCTTACGAATCCTGACTATGAGGAAGAGACCTTTACGCATATCAAGAAGGATAAGGATATCTGTCTTGCCTGGAATCAGGTAACAAGCCAGTCAGCAAACAGTAAAGTGCCCCAGGTAATTTCATCAACCAAGGGCATAAATGTAATGTCACCAACTTGGTTTTATTTAAATGACAACAACGGTAATCTGGCAGATATAGCAAGCAAGGATTATGTCAGCTACTGCCATTCCCAGGGCATCGAGGTATGGGGACTGTTCAGCAACTTTGAAAATACTGATGTAGATGCAGCATATGTGCTCACACATACATCCACGAGAACTACCCTGATCAATCAGATTATGTCGGCTGCATTTAACTATGAGCTTGATGGTGTAAATATTGACTTTGAAAATATCACAGAAGCAGCATATGGAGACTCTTACATCGAGTTTATCAGAGAGCTCGCCATAAAGTGTCACAATAACGGTATATCACTTTCAGTTGATGTCACAGTACCTGCCAGCTTCAACAAGTTCTTCAATCGCTCTGATATGGCAAACTTTGCCGATTATATTGTGATTATGGGATACGATGAACACTATAAGGGCTCTGATGCCGGCTCAGTTTCTTCCATTCCGTGGGTAACTGAGGGTGTTGAATCCACTCTGAAGGAGGTTCCCGCTGACCAGATTATTCTCGGCATGCCTTTTTATACCAGAATATGGGAGCTCACTCCAAAGGAGGACGATGATGCCGTAACCGATACCGAGGATCAGTCAAAGTACACTGTTGCCTCACAGGTATATAGTATGGACGCAGCTGCAGCACAGCTTGCCACAAACAATGCCACTGCTGCTCTTGATGAAGAATCCGGTCAGAACTACGCTGAGTGGTCTGTATCCAACAAGCTGTACAAGGTATGGCTCGAGGACACTACATCTTTAGAGAAAAGGCTCAAGCTCGTCGACGACAATAAGCTCGCCGGTGCAGCATTCTGGAAGCTTGGCTTTGAAAATTCATCTGTCTGGGATACTGTTATCAAATATCTGAACTGATTGCTTAAGGCTTACTGAAAGAGGCCGTACCTTTACAGCTACAGTCTAACTCAGTACCTTTTATGGGTTATAAATAATATCAGCCAATCATATAATATACAAACACACCCGATGCCTTCTATGAGCATCGGGTTTTTTATAGGTATCTTATATGAAAAAATATATGTACATTATTAAGAAAAACAAATACTGTCTTATTTTAGCTCTCTTTATTCTGTCCTTCTACCTCGGAAGAGGTGTCTGCGCTCTTGCAAAAAACACCGGCAAAAACACTAATTCAACTGTTATTGTAATAGACCCGGGCCATGGGGGTTGTAGATAACGCAAGTAATGAAAACAACGAAAATATAAGAAAAAGAAGAAATTTAAGAGAGAACAGACAAGCAATGTGAAAGCACGCGTTGCCGTATAATTTCTTAATAATCAGACAAAGGCGACTCAGGTATCGCAGTATGAGCTTGTTCTACATAGGGGTAGCAGCTGGAGGATTCTAATATAAAAAGAGAGCAAGCATAACGTTTACTCTCTTCTGTATTTAAGTTATTTTACATGTCCGCTAAATGAGTATCCATTTCCTTCAAAAACAATATAAAACTCAGTATCGCTTTTAATATTAGAAAACTCAAAAGAACCAGTTTTACCAGCACTAATTTTTGTAGAGCCATAAGTCTTAGTAAGCCTTTTAGCTGTCACAGTAATTGGATTATCTCCGGTGTTCTCTACATAAACCTTATAACTCGTTTTTCCTGTAAACTTATAATTAGTATACAAGTTTTGATAATGAGAGGAACCAGCAAAATCGTATTGCCCTTTACTCTTGATGTTCCATACCTTACTAGGTCTTGATGTACCTCTTGTTTCAATAGTTTCTTCTGGAGAAACATAAGAAACTCCAACATTTGGTGTAACGGTTACCTCATTACTTCCATCTTTAACTGACTGAGCATGAACAACAGTTGTCGACATCATTGTGAAAATCATAGACACTGCCAATAAAGAAGCGAAAATATTTTTTTTGGATATCTTACACATGAAATTTCTCCTTTCACCTTGTTTTTTTGATTAATTTGTAATATCATATTTTTAAAATAAAATCAAGGAGTATTGTTAATGAATATATTTCAGTTAAAAATAATAGCTATGATTGCTATGTTTTTAGACCATATAGCTTATTTCTTTCCTGATTTGCCAATGTCTTTGCCGTTACATTGGATAGGACGAATCGCTGCACCTATTTTTATTTTTGGTGTTGTTAATGGCGTAAAGTATACTAGTTCTAAGCGGATGTATATATTGAGGCTATATTTAGCAAGTATTGTGATGGCTGTTATTCAAATGAGTACACAAATTGAATTAAATTTCTTTAGAACATTATTTATCGTTGCATGCATATGTGAAATCTTAGAAATAAGAAAAAACCAAAAGGCTGTTTCCTGGATAAAAGTACTAAGTTTATATATTGCTTATCAAGTTATTGTATGTATAGTATGTGGTTATCTGAGTTCAATTAGTAATATGTATACGGAAACAATATGCTTCTATTTGATACCAGCTCTTTTGGGAAGTGTGTTTACAACGGAAGGGGGACTTATTTTTGTTGTTTTAGGAATTATAATGTATTTAGCTTATGACAACAAGAAAAGACTTATTCTGTCGTATATGATATTTGTTGTTGTGTATATGTTTTTTATGTCCACTAATATTGTTCCCATTATTTTATGGAAAATCAAGGAATTAATTCCGATAATAGGAACAGGGCTTTCCCATGGTATGGAATATCTATTGTCTATAATAGGTGGAATTTCTCCTATGGATGTAGGAGGGAATATATTTACAATTCAGTATCAGTGGATTATGGTTCTTGCTCTTCCGCTAATACTATCATACAATCATCAACGAGGAAAAAAGTGTAAATATCTCTTTTATATTTTCTATCCCATACATATAATATTGCTTTGGCTGTTATCGAATTTTGTTTTTGTTTAAAACAGTGGAACAAGGAACATATTTATTACATTGAAACATCCAAACCAAAAATGGAGTGATGAATGTGCCTTTAAGCTTTAAGTACAATTCGATATATTCAAATCTGATTTAACAGCATACTATCTACAATTAAATACACTATCCCAGTAGCTCGCACAAAATTCATGTTTTGTGCGGGCTTTTTTGTATCCGAAAATTTTTTCAAATCTTTTCAAATTCCTGCAACAAATCACACCTTTCCGTACCGATATGGTGCAGTTCTGCCCACAAGAATGGGAATAGTTGAGATACTAACAAAGCTTTCCAATACCATCTGTTTGCTTCTGTAACATTGTGAAAAATACGCATATTGGATAAGCCTATGTGCGTATGTTGAGAATAGATAGTTGATTAAGGGAGCTGATACATTGACTAAAAAAAAACCTGCACAATATATTGTAGAACGAGAATTTTTATGTAAATTTTCTGTAGAAGAATTACTTATCCGTATCGTGAAATCTCATATTAAAAACGCATATCAAGAGGGGAAAACCTTTGAAAATCATGGAAAGAAGCCGTACTTTATTGTATGATATTATTATAGGTACGGCAGTTGAATAGGTGGAAAAATGATTTATCAAAAAGGTTCAAGCTTATTTAACGTAGCTATTTATATCAGATTATCACGAGAGGACGGAGATAAGGAAGAAAGCGATAGTGTAGGAAATCAGAGAAAACTTTTAACAGAATATGTGAATAAGCATGATGACTTTATCTTATATGATGTTTATATTGATGACGGTTTTACGGGAACGAATTTCGATAGACCAGACTTTCATAGAATGATTGCTGACATTGAAGATAACAAGGTAAATTGTGTTGTTGTAAAAGACCTTTCCCGTTTTGGACGAGATTACATTGATACGGGGCGATATTTGGAAAGAATATTTCCAGAGCTTAATGTTCGTTTTATTTCTGTAACAGATAATATTGATAGTATGAAGCAGGCATACGATATGTTACTTCCTATTAAAAATATATTTAACGAACAGTATGCCAGAGATATTTCTAATAAAGTTCAAGCGACTGTAAAATCAAAGCAGAAAGCAGGAGAATTTATCGGAGCATTTACAAGCTATGGCTATAAGAAATCTCCTGCAAATAAGAATAAACTTGTGATTGATGAATATGCGTCCGAAGTTGTAAAACGGGTATTTACTATGTATGCACAAGGAATAGGAAAACAAAGCATTGCAAAAATACTAAATGCAGAGGGTATCCTTTGTCCGTCGGAATATAAAAAGCTCAACGGTGAAAATTATAAAAATTGCAACCGTTTGGAGAAAACTTCCTATTGGACGTATTCAACAGTAAATATCATGTTGAAAAATGAAATGTATATCGGCAACATGATACAAGGGAAGAAACATCAGCGTATGAGAAGCAAACAGCGACCAGTTGAGAAAGAAAACTGGATAAGAGTTGAAAATACGCATGAACCGATTATAGACCGTCAACTGTGGGATAAGGTACAAAAACTGCTGACGAAAAAGCATAGGGATATTGATTTGGAAACAAACAAAAATATCTTTGCTGGTTTTATCAAGTGTGGCGATTGTGGTCGGGCAATGATGAAAAATTTCTGGCGACGTGCTGACGGAAGTAAGACTTATTCATTTTATTGTGGAACTTACAAAAGAAGCGGAAAGGATTATTGTACTCCGCATACTCTCCCGTTTCAAGTATTGAATGACATTGTTCTGGGAGATTTAAAGCAGATTATCCGCAATGTAGAGAATTTGCAGGAACTTGTAAAATCACAATCTTTCACAGCAACAAAAATCAGAAAATCAACTGACATAGAACTGACAAAGTTAAAAACAGAACTTGAAAGAGTAAAGAAACTGAAAAAGTCAATTTATGAAGATTACAAAGACGAACTGATTTCTAAAGAAGAATTTCTTTCTTATCGAGAGGACTATCAACAAAAAGAAACGCTTTACTCCAAACAGATTGAAACGCTGGAAGAAAAGAAAAAAGAAAGTGTAACAGAAGATGTTTTTGAAACACCGTGGTTAATGCGGTTATTGGAACTGAAAGACATTGAAGAATTAGACAGAGATATTATTGTGGAAATGATAGACCAGATAACAGTTTACGAGAACCGCAAAATCAAAATCTCATATAACTTCGGAAATGAGCTGGAACATTTATTTTCAAGCGTTTACTGTGAGGACTTGGAGAAAAAGGCTATCTAATCTCAATACATTTCTAACTCCCCATATATACTGGGGAATACATATCACAATTTGCGTAAACAACAACCAGCACATGGTGGAAGTGATCCGGGTAAGATTTCCACCTCCGGCGTCATGGAAAAGGATGTCAACCTCAGTATTGCAATGGCTCTTAAACAGCTGTTTGAAAACAGAGGCTTTACTGTTGTCATGACCAGAACCACCGACTGCGACCTCGCCCCGGATAATTCCAAGCATCCAAAGACAGATGATCTCACAAAGAGAACTGCCCTGATGTCTAAAAGCAATGTGGCAGTCAGCATCAGTATCCATCAAAACAGCTTTGAGGACAATTCAAGCTGCGGTCCACAGGTATTCTATTATGAAGCCTCTGATGCAGGAAAAGAGCTCGCATCCTCTGTCCTTGGAGCTTTAAACACTTCTCTTTGTGTCGCAAAGCCACGAAGCATTAAGCCCAATAAAGAATACTTTATACTTAAAAAATCCACATCCCCGACCGTAATCGTAGAATGTGGATTCTTGAGTAATCCTGCTGAGACACTTCTTCTTACTGACAAAAACTATCAGGATGACCTGGCACATGCAATATATATCGGTGTTACAGACTATCTTGCGCAATCACCCTCTGGACATTTACAATAAACTGCTCTGCGATGTGATATAGTCTGGTTGTCTGGACACTTTCACTGCCATCAAGCTGCTTTTTAGTCTCATTATCTGACTCAGTATTCGATTTCATATCTGACATCTTAGACTCTTTTGCAGATATATCATGCTCCAGTGCCACATCTATGCGCACACGCTGTTCACCATCACTTATTCCTGCCTCAAACATAGTGATATTGTCTTCAAACAGCCTTTTAGTCTGCTCATCGTCTGTGACTATCATAGCAGATACTGAGTTTTCCTTTGCCTCAAAATATGCAGCTACCCTGCCGCATTTTTTATCCTCAAGGAATATGTCAACCAGTCCCTTTTTATCTTCACCTCTTACTATGCGAAGCTTCATACCTGTGACCCCGTCTGCAGTCTCTATTGGTACAATATAGTTTTCCTGTCTCGACATATTTGAAGCTATCCTTAGCTGGCTGCATAATAGCTTCATCTGTCTGATGTCTATTGAACCGGTGTGCCTATCCTCTATAATCATCGAATCCATAACATGCTCTGCTGTATCAGCCAGCGTTTCCTGCGCCTGCGCAAGCTCCTTTGGATTTTTGACCGACTCAGAAAACCGTCTGAGAGTCTCATCCAAAAGAGCCCTTGCCGTAGCACTGTCTCCACGCTCCCAGAGATTTCTTACTGTCTCTGACGGATTTTTCATTAGCCGTGACGCAGCCATGAGGTTTACCGCGGTTGTTTTTACATCATATTTCTCTAGAAAAGCATATACGTTCTCAGGCGCCGAAACTGCCTGATTGAACTGTCTTAGCTGCTCCGTGGCATATTGCTCTGACAGTGCGTTATCCTCGCCTGCCTCATATACAGCCTGCCTTAACTGCTCCGGAGTCATATCAAGCCAGCTGTCATACTGCACAAACTCCATTTTCTCAGGTGAAAGTGTATCAAGCACATCCCTTAGGCAGTTTGTATGATATGCGCTTTCTATCTGTGAGTCAATTTTAATGCCCCTGCTTACACTGTCCACTCCGGCAAAGGTATCGTCCACCTTATAGTCCATGGCACTCTTTCCTCGTACCCGGACCGCTGTAAGCAGATTTTTCATTGTAATATCTGCTCCCTGATTAACAAGTGAGCCTATCACAGCACCATCTGACTGCTCCACCTGTGAAATAAGCCTGTATATGCCTATATATGAGTCTCTTTCCTCCTCTGAGATTTCATTTTTCTTTTCAAGCTTCCAGAGAAACTCGCTGAATTTCTCATCCCTTTCGTCAGGATTTTCTGATTTTATCCGTCTGGCAGTGTCACTTATGTCACTCATGCTCATATCAAGCGGTGATATGCCTCTTTTTATCATCTCAATCGTCACCGCCGGTGTCATATCGCTGAATGCTCTCTGCACCTGCTCATCTACAGACTTTATCTGCTTTATATTGTCCTCTGTGATGTCGGTACTGTTGTACGCAAGTATCCGCACAGCCCTGCGATTGCTTTCAGATGTATCTATCTGAAGCTCTTTAAGTATATCATCCACATTCTGAAATGCTTTTGATATACTGTCTCCCATATCTGCCCGCGGTGATGTCATAAGAGTCTCATATCCTGAGGCTGCTGCTTCTAATGACTGCTTCATTGCTTTGCCTGCTGTATACAGCTCATACACAGTGTCATCAGCGGATTCCAGGGTCAGTACATACGCCGGCTGCTGCTTCATCTGATTGAAAATATCACAGACATTATTGTACATACGTACCCTATCATCAGATGCCTCTACACTGCTCTCACCAAACAGCGCTCCGTAGTATTTATTTTCCTGCTGCTTAAGCAGCTCCACTACACGTTCAATAGGCTCTGTGTCTATTGAAACTCCTTTTTTTATGAGTGAAAGGTTGGCTTCTGCTGTCATGGAAAGTCTCGCTTCCTCAAGCTTTCTTTGAGCTGTCACAAGCCTTGCTTCCCGGCTGTCTGTAATCTGATTATCCGCAGCTTTATTCGCTGAGACTTGCGATGCTGCACTATCCTTGCCCCTTGCAGCTATAAGCTTTGACAGATTCTCTATCGTGACAGGTATGTTATCTGACTCTAATGTGACAATGTCATCTGCGGTCGCCTCACCTAATACATCACAGGCTTTCTTTGCCATGTCAAATGTCAGACCATCTTGTGACATAGTGGCATCTGTAGCCTTTTTTCCCATTGCCAGTGCTTCTGTCACTGCCCTTGCATAAAAATCACTGCTCACATTTTCTTCTGCTGCGTTGATGCAGTCTACCTGATTCGCAAGCTGCACATTGTCAGGTGTAACGGCTATATCTTCATCTATCAGCCATCTGCACTGATTCAGATTCTCATCACTACTGTCTATATGAGCTTCCTCTAATATCTGTTTAAGCTGTGGCTTAAGCTCCTCAAACAGCTCATCTGATATCTCCGTCATTTTGGTTTTCTGCCTGTAATCTTGTACCTGACTGCTGCTGTACGTAGCCTTGTATACATTGGAAACCGTCGGATTCATGTTATTTCTGACCAGATATGCCTTTGTCTCATTGGATATATTTGTAAGGCTCTTTGCCCGGTCTATGGCATCTGTACCTGCCTTTATATTGTCATCTGTAGCAGGAATATCATATGCTTTCATCTGATTGACAAGCATGGCCGCTTCAGTCTGGCTTCCCGTGATGTCTGTGAGCTGCTCCCTGCTCAGATCATCTCCATATATGGATATATCTACACCTGCCTTTGCCAGCACTGCTTTTATCTTGTCGGTCTCAGTGACAATGACATCGTAGCCGTCATCCTTTGCAGCTTTGTAATCATCACTCGTTGTGGTGCTTGCAGTGACAATCATATCATTTCGCCTGTTTTCTGAGGTCTGATTCATGTCATTTAGCAGATTTTCTGCCATATCTGTGTCATCGTTGTTCCCGGCTTCGTTTTTAGCCTGTGGTCTTGCATATATCGTATCCGACATATCAACAGAGTTTGACGAACCGACAACAGCCGCCTTTTTTGACATATTGTCACTGCTGTCTGTCTTTATGTAGTCTGACACACGCATACCCGCTGTCATGTCATTTATGGTTTTTGTGTCCGTATTTTTCGTATCTGTGCTTTTATTAATCAAATTCTCTATCTGCATATTTCCTGCTCCGTGCCCTGCATATGTACCATCTCTGCAGCCTTTATTTATGGATATTCATACCTCGTATTTTTTATCCAACTGTTCAGAGCCACCTTGAGAACAAGAAAATCTGCTGCTTACATGCAAGCATGACGCATCAGTTTTTTTGTTCTCAGTGGTTCTGAATAGTTATCTTTTTATTTTATATCGACATATAATACGCAAAAATAAAGACCGCGCCTTAAATTGGCGCGGTCCTTTACCCTGCTATTTACCGGTATATTAGTATTTAAATACAGCAACTCCGTAAGGCGCAAGTGGATAAGCAAATGAAAATGGTCTGCCGTCACACTCTGATTTGACTGCCTTATAGTCCAGCTTCTTATATGACTGTTTTGCTGCCTTGCCTCTGCCCTTTGCAGCCTTCTTTACAGGCTCTTGTACCGTTTTGCCGGTAAACTTAGGATCCTCACTATCTAAAACGAGCTGATATGTCTTGCGCTTTGGCACTCCGACTCTGTAATCAGGTCTCTCTACCGGTGTGAAATTGATAACAAAGAGCATATTATTCTTGCCATCCTTGCTCTTTCTGATAAAGCTGAAGATGCTTCTGTCTGCATCGTTTGCATTTATCCATTCAAAGCCTTCCCAGCTTGAATCCAGCTCATACAGACAGCGGTTTCTCCTATAGAGGTGAAGCAGCTCCTTTACCCAGTTCTGGATCTTTTTATGCTCCGGATTCTCAAGCAGATACCAGTCGAGTTCTCTTTCCTCACTCCACTCCTGCTTCTGTGCAAACTCCTGTCCCATGAAAAGAAGCTTCTTTCCACAGTGTCCCATCATAAATGCATATCCTGCCATGAGGTTCTTGAATTTATCCCCTTCTAAGCCCGGCATTTTGTTGAGCATAGAACACTTCAGATGTACCACCTCATCATGTGACAGTACCAGAATATATTTCTCACTCTCATTATAGCTCATCGCAAATGTCATCTTGTTGTGGTTATTTTTACGGAAATATGGATCCAGCTTCATATAATCAAGGAAGTCATGCATCCATCCCATGTTCCATTTGTAGCTGAAGTTCAGTCCGTCTTCCTCTACCTTGCCTGTTACCTTTGGCCATGCGGTAGACTCTTCGGCTATCATTACAGTTCCGTGATTTCTTCCAAGTATGAGTGTATTGATATGCTTGAAAAACTCTACTGCCTCGAGGTTCTTATTGCCTCCAAATTTGTTTGGCACCCACTGTCCGTCGTTCTTTCCATAGTCAAGATAAAGCATTGACGCAACTGCATCCACACGGAGTCCGTCTACGTGGTAATTTTCTATCCACATAAGTGCACTTCCGATAAGGAAGTTCTTTACTTCATTCTTACCGTAGTCAAATATCTTTGTGCCCCAGTCGGGATGCTCTCCCTTTCTTGGGTCTGCATACTCATATGTGGCTGTTCCGTCGAAATTGGCAAGTCCATGCGCATCCTTTGGGAAATGTGCAGGTACCCAGTCGAGGATTACTCCGATATTATTTTTATGGCACTGATCAACAAAGTATGCAAAATCCTCAGGCTCTCCATACCTCGATGTAGGTGCATAGTAGCCTGTCACCTGATATCCCCATGAGCCATCAAACGGATACTCTGAAATACCCATAAGCTCAATATGTGTATATCCCATAGTTTTTACATAGGATATGAGTGATTTTGCAAGCTCCCTGTATGTATAAAAGCCCTCATCATCCCTGCCCGGATGTCTCATCCATGAGCCCGGATGGCACTCATATATAGCCATAGGTGAAGAATATACATCAGCATCTGACTTTGCTGCTCTCTTATCCATCCACTCTTTGTCAGTCCATGTGAAGTGCTCGATATCTGTGATGATTGACGCTGTTCCCGGACGAAGCTCTGCGTAGTTTGCATATGGATCCGCCTTGTACAGCTTATCACCATGTTCAGTGACTATAATAAACTTATACATCTGACCCTTTTGCGCTCCCGGTACAAAAAGCTCATACACTCCCATGGTTTCCGGCTCTACACGCTTCATCTCATGACTGGTCTCATTCCAGTCGTTAAACTCACCAAACACGTATACTTCCCTCGCATGTGGCGCCCAGACGTCAAAGCACACTCCTTTTTTTCCTTTACGCTCAGCTAAGTGAGCACCCATCTTCTTGTAGATATCATAGTGTGTTGCCTGACCAAACAGGTAACAATCCATTGCTGTAAAATTACACATATATATACCCCCCATAAGTATTTATTTTTCCCTGAAATGATCCTCTTTGAGTACAATTCGGTCATCATCTGTATATCGCCTGGCTGTCAGAATACTTATAGCCTTCTTAAGTCCGCTGTGAGCCTCCCTGTCTATAGCCTCGTCAATTATATCCTTGACCTCTGTCAGAGTGGTAGCCTGGTCTATCCTCTCAATATTGCTGATTCTGTTATGCAATGCCAGAATAGCCATCTCATCTATCTTGTACCCAAGCTCTGCAGAGTACGATTTGGCAAACAATACGAGTTCATCATTTGTAAAAATAGGGACCGATATCTTTTCCGTGAACTTGGATGCAAAGCCCTCATCCATTGAGAGAGCCTTCTTTATACCCTTTGATGTATCCTCAAGTATATAGAGTGTTCCTGTAATATCATGCTCCATCAAAAATGATAGCTGGGCAGCTATGCTGCGGTCGATATCACCGGCTCTTTCTATGATGAGACAGCCTCCTGTTATCTTTCTGACTACCTGCTGCACATCCTTTTTATTGAGTGCGGCAGCATCAATCTTGCCCATCTTTCCTGTGAGCTGTTCACCATCTTTTTGTAATACCTTTATAAAGCTTGTAGCAAGCATTGTCTTTCCGCAACCCTGCTCTCCCTGTATAATGAGGTTGCCTGTGGATGCGTTTTCTTTCCTGTTGAAATGATCAAGCACTGCATTATATGCCTTGCAGATCTGATCCTCCATACCCTTTACCGGTATGAAATATGAAAATATAGCTTTCTGTTCGCTTGTAAGCTCTTTTATATGTTTTGTTTCTTTCAATTTCGAGTCATCTTCTTCGCTGTCTAAATCCTCCGGCAATGAAATATCCGGCATTTTTCTTGTCTTAGCCATATCCAGCTTCTTCTCCAGTCCCGGATTCTTTGCTGTCATCTTGGCTATTTCCTGCTCGATAAATGATGTCACATGATCAAAATCTCTCTTCTCAGAAACGTTTTCTTCCTCCTGTGAAGCCTCTTCATCTGATGTATCATCATCGACATTTAACATATCATCTGTTATTTCAGGCATCATGGTAGTCGGCTGCGTGAGTATCTCGTCTTTCTCAGACTCCTCTGCCATAATTATATCCTCCGGCTCCTGTGCTTCGTCTATAGCCTCTTCCGGTGCTTCCTGTGACTCCTGTGCTTCGTCTATAGCTTCTTCCGGTGCTTCCTGTGACTCCTGCACTTCTTCTATAGCTTCTTCCGGTGCTTCCTGCGACTCCTGTACTTCGTCTATAGTATCTTCCGGTGCTTCCTGCGGCTCCGGTGCTTCGTCTATAGTATCTTCCGGTGCTTCCTGCGGCTCCTGTACTTCATCCACAGTCTCATCTGCATAAAGCTCCTGCATATCCGGTTTCTGCTCTTCTTCAGGCTCCTTCACGGCATCTTTCTGCTCTATAATATCAACCGGGACCTTCAAATACTCCTCCTCAAGAAGTTCCTTCGGAGTGACACCTGCATCCAGCTTTGGAATGACATCATTTAGTCTCTCCATGATGTCTCCTGCCTCCTGAAGTGCTCTTGCCTTAGCTGACTCAAGTTTCTGCTGCTCAGCCTCTTTAAGTGCAATTTCAGCCGCATGTCTGGTCTTTTCCCATTCTTCAAGCACATCCTGTATAGACATCTGTCCTGTAATCTGATGCTCAAGCTGAGTCTTTTCACTCATGACCATAGACATCTGTCCGTCAGCGTCTTCACCCAAAAGCTCTTTGAAATTCAACTTAAGTGAACCATCTATCTCTTCATCTGTAGCGATATGCTCTGTCTCTTCCGGCTGCTGTACATACTCTTCCTGCTCCTTTTCGAGCTTGAGATAAGGAATATCCTCAACTATCTTTTTGATGGTATCCATCGTATCAGCAACTTCATTCTTGCCCTTGGCCTCCATGATCTGCTGCATACCCTTGGCAATCTCCTGCTGTAAATTTACAGTATTGAACTTCTCCTGATTTACAGTAATCTGCGGAATAGTTACGTCATCATGCACTATCTCTCCGCCCTTTACCATCTCCATGGCACCTATCTCAGTGACCTCAGCCTCATCCTTTATCTTAGCCGGCTTTTCCTTCTCTGCCTTGAATCGTCTGTACTTTTCCTCCTGAGCCTTGGTAAGTGGCTGATAAAGCATCTTAAGCTCCAGCGCACGCTCCACATATGGTCCGTCTCCGAACCACAGAATGAGCTCATCGCAGGCATCTATACACTTATCGGCTTTTCCGGCCTTGTGGTATAGATATGCAAGCTCATATGCCCACTCCTCAGTGTATTCTTCATCCTTGTACTCTTCAAGAATAGTGATAAGCTCATCAAATGAAGCTCCCTGCCCTTTTTTGATGGCATATCTTAATACATACTTCATATCATCATGAGGCGCTATCTCAACAAACTCATCATAATACTCTGTAGCAGCATCATAATCACCCATCTTGATGGCGACCTCAGCCAGTCTGTATATAATCATCCTGCCGATTGGTGAACGGTCATAGGCCATTAAAAGTATGTCCCTTGCATCCTGGTATCTTTCGGCCTTCTCGTAGATTTCGCCGATTTTAACGAGTGTATTTACATTTTTAATTTTGTTCCAATTTATGCTATCCGCAATCTCTGCTGCGCTCATATAGCCCTCCTCGGCGCTTAGGGCTTTTATCTGATCCAGCTTGAGATTGTATTCGTATTTATCCACTTATTTCACCTACTCGTATTTAAGCTTATTATTTTTGGTATCTACGCCTGTTGTCTTTGTATAATCCCTTGTGTCCTCAGGAAGCTTCTTTTTCCTGAGAGCATAATTAACAACTCTTTTCACAATATAGTATATCACAGCAAAGGTTGGAACACCAAGTAACATTCCAAGAAAACCAAACATTCCTCCGCCGATTAGTATGGCAAACATAACCCAGAAGGTCGAAAGACCGGTAGATGAGCCAAGTATCTTAGGCCCTATTATATTGCCATCCACCTGCTGCAGCACGACAATAAATATCAGAAGATAAAGCGCATGCCACGGACTCTGAATTACTACTATGAGTAACGATGGAATTGCACCGATAAACGGTCCGAATACCGGAATCACATTTGTGACGCCGATAATCACTGCAACGAGCACCGATGATGGAATCCTTAAAATCAGACATCCGAAATATGCAATCACACCTATAATCAGTGAATCTATAATCTTACCGCTTATGAAGCCTCCAAAAATCTCATTTGTCTTTCTGATCGTCTCAATGATGATATTGCCTGTCTTTGGCTTGCAGACAGCATATATTATCTTTTTGCTCTGTCCTGCGAGAGTCTCCTGAATACTCATCACATAGACCATCACGATTATTCCGATAATAAAATTAAATAAGCCTCTGACTACCGAAATCACACCGGTTGTAATCTGTGCAACATACTTCTGTGCCTCAGGAATCAGCTTTTCTGTGGCATAATCCTCAATGTAGTCGGTTGCATTCTGTAAACCTGTGCTCGCGAGCTCAGCAATTTTGCTGTCCCCGAAATTGCCGTTCTTTATCATGTTGATGAATGCCGCAACATCATTTGGCAGTGTCTTCATAAGTCCTGATATACTTGCTATGACAGAAGGCACAATAGCCGCAATGAGGAGCGAAATAATCGCTACAAGAATAATAACCGAGCCTGTGATTGCAAGAGCTCTTGAAACCTTTCGCAGCTTGCTTTCGCTTTTCATCTTTTTGGAAAGAAGCTTTTTAAAGCATCTTTCCAGCCACAGCATGACAGGATTCATCAGGTATGCAAGCACAAGTCCCATTATAATAGGCATTGCTGCCGCAAGCAGCTTGCTCCATATGCCTGCAAAGCCCTCAAATCTGTACAGTGCAAAGAAAAACAGTATACAGACTGCAAACGTGACAAATACCATGACACCTATTCTGATCAGATGTGGCCATTCCTCACGCCCCGGGTGCGAATTCTGCTTCGCACCCTTATCTGCATTTATCTCAATGTTTGATTTTTTACCAGCTTTTCCGGTTTCTTCCATCGGATTAAACTCTCCTTATTTACGATTATAGTTGATGAGACATCCCTTTAATATTATCTCTCTTTCATCATCTGTGAGCTCACCCATCTTCAGTGTAAATGGCTTTAATTCACCATCCTTGACAACATATGCCTCAAACTCCGTCTTTGCATCCTCGATTTCCTTCTTGATTCCCGGAAGGAAGATATAGTCGAGGTTGTGGAACGGAAGCTCTCCCTCATCGATGATGAATGGAAGCATTCCCCAGTTGATAAGGTTTGAACGGTATCTCTTTGTGGCATACTCGTTTGCGATATTTGCCCAGCCTCCGAGTACCTTCTGGCAGCTGGCAGCCTGCTCTCTTGCTGAGCCGTCACCCGGCTTAACAGCAAAAATTGTGCTTCCGAAGCCCATATTCTCATGGCTTGCCTCAGGGAATTTTTTCTTTACTACTCCCATGATTTCAGCAACCTCAGGAACAGCCTTTCCTGCGCACTCACCACTCTCTATAGCCTTCTGGGCCTTCTGGATTTCCTTTGCTCTGCCTACATACTCAGGATCCTTTCTTGAAAGTGCGAACTCTGCAAGTCCAAGAGGGTTTGAACGATATGAAGATGTCTCTCCTGAAGGAATGAGCTCATCTGTTGTAGTAACAGGATCATGAATCTCTGAAACCACCTTAAGGAGCATATTCTCAGGAAGCGCGCTCATTGCCGGCCAGTCCTTGATGTTTGGTCCGAACTGGATTTCAACTGAAGGATCTGCCACTCCATGGCTGTCAAATACACGGTTCTCATATATAGTCTTGTCAAAGAAATATTTTGGCTTTGTAAAGTTGACATCAATATCCGCTGCTGATGTAAGGAAGCCCTTGTTTGCTGCTGTTGCAGCGATTGA
>OHGX01000668.1_pt1 | contig 17540 bp, 12 predicted proteins | sample 1567841 | NCBI WGS metagenome assembly OHGX01 (sample SAMEA3879587, study PRJEB24766) | human gut metagenome | biome: human-associated habitat; feature: feces | place: USA | collected 1985/1987 | reverse complement strand
GTTTTCGTGGGGTGCCGGGCGTGCATACGAACGCCATGATGAATGCCAGAATGCTGCGCGAGTTCTGCCCGCTGGATCAGGCGGCGCGGGAGCTGCTCGAACGGGCGATGGTGCGGCTCGATCTTTCCGCCCGTGCCTACGACCGGATCGTGAAGGTGGCCCGCACGATCGCCGATCTGGAGGGGACGGCCGACATCGGTGCGGCGCATCTGGCCGAGGCGATCAACTACCGTTCGCTCGACCGGGGAAGTTGGGGCCGGTAATCGAATGGGGATGTTGCGATGAAGAAGTGGAAACCGGAAAGGAGGGACGGATTGCTGCTGCTGGGCATCGGGCTCGGTGCGGCGGTGGGACTGTTGCGCGGTGCGGTGCTCGCGTGGCTGCCGGTGGGCGTGGCGCTGGGGCTGTGTCTGCGGGGCGGGGCCGGAACCCGCAGCGGAAGCGGTAAGGATTCGTTCGGAGATATTTCGGATACAAATCAGGAATTTTATGCCGGCGGGGATGCGTCTGCCGAGGCTGGAAACGAAAATAAAATATGAAAAGAGTCATTGTTTCGGGCGGCGGCACGGGCGGTCATATCTATCCTGCCGTGGCTGTGGCCGAAGCGCTCCGACGGCGCTTCGGGGAGGAAGTCGAGATCCTCTTCGTCGGTGCCGAAGGCAAGATGGAGATGGAGAAGGTGCCTGCATTGGGATACCGGATCGTCGGTCTGCCCGTTGCGGGCTTGCAGCGCCGCTTCGATTTGAAAAACCTGGCGGTGCCTTTCAAGGTGCTCAAAAGCATCCGCAAGGCCCGGCGCACCATCCGCGACTTCGGGGCCGATGTGGTCGTCGGTTTCGGAGGGTATGCCAGCGGCCCGGTGCTGTGGGCGGCGCAGCGGATGGGGATTCCGACCGTGATTCAGGAGCAGAACTCCTATGCGGGAGTCACCAACAAGCTGCTGGCCAAGCGTGCCCGCACGATCTGCGTGTCGTATGAGGGGATGGAACGCTTTTTCCCGAAGGAGAAGATCGTGATGACGGGCAACCCTCTGCGGGGACGTTTTTCGAAAGCGGGTGCGGATCGCCGCGAGGCGCTGGCGCATTTCGGCTTCCGGGACGATCTGCCGGTGCTGCTCGTCGTGGGCGGGTCGCTCGGTACGCGGACGCTCAACGAGATGATGAAGGCCTGGGTTCTGCGGCAGGGCGGTGCTTCGCCGGTGCAGGTGATCTGGCAGACGGGCAAATATTACGAGCGGGAGATGCGCGAGTTTCTGGCGCAGCATCCTACGGCGAATATCTGGCAGGGGACATTCATCGACCGCATGGATTACGCTTATGCGGCGGCCGATCTGGTCGTTTCGCGCAGCGGGGCCTGCACGGTGTCGGAACTCTGTCTGGTGGCCAAGCCGACCCTTTTCGTGCCGTCGCCCAACGTGGCGGAAGATCATCAGACCAAGAATGCCCGGGCGTTGGCCGACAAGGGGGCTGCACTGCTGATCCCCGATTCCGAGGCGGTCGCCCGGGTCATGGACGAGGTGGTCGGGCTGTTGAAGGATCCGGCCCGTTTGTCCGAGTTGAGCCGCAATATCGAGGCGCTGGCCATCCCCGATTCCGCCGAGCGGATCGTGAACGAAATCGAAAGACAGTTGCCGCAGTCGAAATAGAGCCGCCGGGAGCGACCGAGCGGGGAAAATGCCTGAGCGGGGCAGGTGAAATCGTCCTGCCGGGTGTAATAAAGAAGAAATCGATCAATGAAAGAGTTTTCCAATGTTTTCGATGAGCGAGGGGAGCGCCGAATCTGTTCGGACTCTGCCGAGCCGGAAAAACAACGAATGCAGTTCAACGTATATTTTCTCGGAATCGGGGGGATCGGCATGAGTGCTCTGGCCCGGTATTTCCTCCACGAAGGCCGAAGGGTGGCGGGGTACGACCGGGTGCGGTCGCATCTCACGGACCAGATCGAGGCCGAAGGAGCAGTTGTTCACTATGAGGAGGATCCGGCGCTGATTCCGGCTGATTTCCGGGATCCGGCCACGACGATCGTGGTCTATACGCCGGCAGTTCCGGCGGATCACGCCGAATTGCGCTGGTTCCGGCAGAACGGGTTCGAGATCGTCAAGCGTTCGCAGATGCTGGGGTACCTTTCGCAGGGGAAATTCGTGATAGCGGTGGCCGGTACGCACGGCAAAACCACGACCACGACGCTCGTGGCATGGCTCAACCACCGGGTGACGGGCGGCGGAAGCGCTTTCCTGGGTGGTATTTCCCGGAATTTTTCGAGTAACCTGGTGCTCGGCCGGGGGCGGCGTCTGGCGGTCGAGGCCGACGAGTTCGACCGTTCGTTCCTGCGGCTGTGGCCCGACGTGGCGGTGGTCTCCTCGGCCGATGCCGATCATCTGGATATTTACGGTACGCACGAGGCATTGCGCGAGGCTTTTTCGCAGTTCGTCGGACAGATCCGCGAGGGCGGGGCGCTGGTCGTCAAGCAGGGTGTCGATCTGAAGATCGGGAACCCCGGTATCCGGGTTTACCGCTATTCGTACGACGAGCCGTGCGATTTTTACGCCCGTAACGTGACGCTGCTCGAGGGGGGCCACTACCGGTACGATCTGGTGACGCCCGGCGGCGTTATCGAAGGGTGCACGCTGGGTATTCCCGGCTGGGTCAATATCGAGAATGCCGTAGCGGCCGTGGCGGCGCTCTGGTGCGCGTCGGAGCGGGACGGCGAGCCGCTGGATGCGGAGCGTCTGCGGGAGGCGCTGGCCTCGTTCGAGGGGGTCAAGCGACGTTTCGAATTCTATGTCAATACGCCCCGGCAGGTTTATATGGACGATTACGCCCACCACCCGCGCGAGTTGGCGGCGGCGATCACTTCGGTCAAGAAGATGTTTCCGGGGCGGCGGCTGACGGCGCTTTTCCAGCCGCATCTCTACACCCGGACGCGGGATTTCTACCGCGAGTTCGCCGAGGCGCTCTCGCATGCCGACCGGGTGGTGCTGCTGCCGATCTATCCGGCCCGCGAGGAGCCGATTCCGGGGGTGGAATCCGAGATGATCGGCCGTCTGCTGACAGTACCCTGGACGATCTGCGACCGTGCGGAGTTGGCCGAAAAGGTGGCTGCGATGGATACCGATGTAGTCGTCAGCTTCGGCGCGGGCAATATAGACGCCTGCTGCGGGGCACTGGCAGAAAAATTGCGGGAAAAAGCCTGATTCGCCGTCTGCCGGGGACGATCTGTTTTTTTCGAGGCCGTGTCCGTCGCGGCCGTACCGGGGGGGGAAGTAAACGCCGGGATGAGATTCAACCATTGACGAATGCCGAAATACCTGAAATATACGCTTCTTGCACTGCTTTGGGGCGGTGTGGCCGCTTATTTGCTCTATGCGGGAGGCAAAGTGCGCCGTCATCGTGCGGAGCAGCCTGTGACGCGCATCGAGGTCGAAGTGGTGGACAGCACCTCGCAGTTGCGGCTGGTGTCGGAAGCTACCGTTCGGGGATGGCTCGCCCGCAGCGGTATCAAAACCGTCGGCGAGAAGATCGGTGCCGTGCGGCTGGATGCGCTGGAGCGGCTTATCGCCCGCAATGGATTCGTCGCCGACGCCCGGGTTACGGTTTCCTATTCGGGCGTGCTGCATGTCGCCGTCTGGCAGCGGACGCCTCTGATGCGGCTGTTGATCGACGGCTATAATTCGTACGTGACCGAGGAGGGCTACCTGTTTGCAGTGCCCCGTGCCTCGTCGGTTTATGTGCCGGTGATTACGGGTACCTACCGTCCCCCGTTCCCGGCCTCCTATGTGGGGTATGCGGCGGATTACAGGCGGGAGCAGATGCAACAGATAGACGATAAGATCGCGGAGTTGGAACGGGAAAAATACCCTCTTTACCGACGGGAGCTGAAGAACGATGAAAATATCCGTTCGCTGCGGCGGATGCTGATTAAAAAGAGATGGTTCGAATCTTCGGAGTCCTTCGGCGAGCGGGTGCGGGAACTCCGCAAGCGCAAGGAGCAGTTGCGCCGCAAATATCGCTATGAGGCTCAGGTGATTCAGTCGGCGATCGACAAAATTTCCGAAAAACAGGAAGCCGAGCGTCGCCGACAAAAAATTTTGGCGAAAAGGTACGAAGATTTCTCGAAACTGACTACCTTTGTAAAATGGATGGAAAACGACGATTTCTGGCGGTCGGAAATCGTTCAGATAACGGCCCGCACCACTGAAAGCGGGGCTATCGACTTGGAACTTACGCCCCGGAGCGGCAACTATACCATCCTTTTCGGCCGCTTGGACGATGCCGAGCAGAAACTGGATAAGTTGCTGCGGTTTTACCGGGAGGGACTCGGAAAAGCCGGGTGGGACCGGTACCGGACGATCAACGTGAAGTACGCCGGGCAGGTCGTCTGTACGGAGTGGTAAGGTTTTCGAGATGCAGGAGCCGGATCTGCCTGCGGAATATGCCGGGCAGGGAAGAGGCTGGGAAACGATTCAATGAAAAAATAGATAGAGCACAGTGGAAAAAAAGAGTTATACGGTAGCCATCGACCTCGGTTCTTCGAACGTGGTGGTCGCTGTCGGGTCGAAACGCGAAGACGGAACGCTCGGTATCGAAGCCGTCGTTTCCAAACCGGTCGAGGGGGTCAAGGCCGGCCGGATCGATAATATCGAACAGGCGGGCAATGCCATCCGGGAGGCTGTCGCCGAGGTGGAATCGACGCTCGGCGTTCGAATTACGGAGGCTTATGCCGGCATTTCGGGCGAGTTCGTCCGTTGTGCCCGCCATACCGACCACGTCTTTACCTACGATCCCCAGAACGGGGTGAACCAGGGCGATGTAGATGCCCTGTTCGATCGTATGCGCAACGTCCAGGCCCCCGACGACGAAACGATCATGGAGCGTATTCCGCAGCATTATATGGTGGATGATGCCGAGGAGGTGCGCAATCCGGTCGGTTCGTTCTGCAAGCGGTTGTCTTCGACTTTCAACTTCATACTTTGCGGCAAGACGCCGCTGCAACGGCTCGACATGGCTCTCCGGCGGCTCGGTATCCGTATGTTGGGGGTATTCCCCAATGCGCTGGCGACGCCCGAAGCCGTACTCTCTTCCGATGAGAAGGAGGAGGGGGTGGCCGTCGTGGATATCGGCGGAGGCGTGACCGACGTTGCGGTTTATTACCGGGGCGTGCCGCGTTACGTGGCGACGATCCCGATGGGAGCGAGCGCCATCAACCGGGACATCCGTTCGCAGAGCATTCCCGAGAAACATGTCGAGAGCCTCAAGTGCAAATACGGTTCGGCTGTCGCCGAGCTCGCTCCCGAAGACAAGCTGATCCGCGTGAGCGGTCGCACGGCCCGCGAAGCCAAGGATATTCTGCTGCGCAACCTGGCCACCGTCATCGAGGCCCGGGCTACCGACATCGTCGAATTCGTGCAGCAGGAGATCCGGGATTCAAGCGCCCGGCGCGGCAGATCGTCGACGAGGTGCTGGACGTGCTGGAGCATTCGTCGCCGGAGCTCGTGGCGGATATCGCGCAGAACGGCATCGTGCTGACGGGCGGCTCGGCCCGACTCAAGGATATAGACGAATTGTTCCGTCGTGTGACCGGCATGGACGTTCGTATCGCAAGCGCCGAAACAGGCATCAGCGAAGATTCGCGCGAGGCGGTTGCGAACCCTGCGTTCGCCACGGTCGTCGGACTGTTGCTCAAGGGGGCCGGCATGGGTTCGTGCAACGTGATCGAGGACAAGGCGGGCCTTTCGCCCCGTCGTCCCGTGCCGCCAACCCCTGCACCGGGATTCCAGCCTCCGCAGCCCCAGTCGCGGCCGCAATCCCAGCCCTATGCGCCGACACGGCCTTCTGCGGAAACGGTCAATGCGGCGTATGCGCGTCGGGAGGCTGCCCGTGCGGAATCCGCAGCGGTCGAGCCCGAGGTGGACGATGCCGGAGAGGAGCCCGCGCCTCAGGCTCCCGTGCAGGAGCCGGTGAAAAAGGAACGCAACTGGCGGAGTATTTTCAAGCGGACGCTCGACAAGATCAACGAGGGCTTCAATGCCGCCGATGACGAGGAGATTTAACGATTAAGACAAGAGAAACGAAACGATATGACAGACGATGTAATCACCCAGTTGGCCGCTGCCCGCACGAATCCTTCCATTATCATGGTAGTCGGTGTCGGCGGTGCGGGCGGCAATGCCGTGAATCACATGTGGAACCTGGGGATCAAGGGCGTGGACTTTATGGTCTGCAACACCGACCAGCAGGCGCTCGACAAGAGTCCCGTGGAGCTGAAAGTCCGGCTCGGCAGCGAGGGATTGGGCGCCGGTAACGACCCTGAAAACGGACGCAAGGCCGCCATCGAGTCGCTTGATGTGGTGCGCCAGCGTTTCGAGGCGTCGGGGACCAAGATGGTCTTCATCACCGCCGGTATGGGCGGCGGTACGGGTACGGGCGCTTCGCCGGTGATCGCCAAGCTGGCCAAGGAGATGGGAATGCTGACCGTCGGCATCGTCACTTCGCCGCTGGCCGTCGAAGGCAAGATCCGTTACGAACAGGCGTTCCGGGGCATCGAGGAGCTGCGTCAGAACGTCGATTCGCTGCTGATTATCAACAACGAGAATATTCTTGAAATATACGGCCGTCTGGCCTTGAAGCAGGCTTTCGGCAAGGCCGACGACATCCTGGCTTCGGCTGCGAAGGGCATCGCAGAGATCATTACGGTCGAGAGCGACCTGGTGAACGTCGATTTCGCCGACGTGTCGAAGGTGATGCGGGACAGCGGCCGCGCGCACATGAGCGTAGCGACGGCCGAAGGCGACAACCGGGCCGAGGCGGTGGCCGAAGCGTCGCTGCATTCGCCCCTGTTGGATCACAACCTGATTTCCGGAGCCCGCAACATTCTGCTCAATATCTCGGTGGCCAATGCCGAAGAGCTGATGTACGAGGAGGTGGTGCGGATTCTGGAGTATATCCAGGCGCATGCCAGCGTCGAGGACGAGTCCGGAAATATCCACAACGCCAATATCATCTGGGGTACGAGCGAGAAACCCCAGTTGGGCAATGCCATCGAGCTGGTAGTGGTGGCGACGGGATTCGAGGGCGACGAGGAGAAGCGGATGATGAAGACGGTCATTCCGCCCGCACGGATCGTCAAGCCTGTCCCGGAAGGTGCCGACCCCGCCGGAAAGCCGGTGTTGGAACCGGTGGGCAAGCCCGGCAAGGCCACTCCGCAGACACGCCCTCTGGAGCAGGTGATCCTGGGCGAGAAATCGACCCGTTACAGCAATATCGACCAGATCCTCGCCAAACCGGCTTATCAGTCGCGTAAGGCGCAGTTCATCGTCGAGATGCCTGCGGGCCGCAAGGAGGTGCTTAAGGAGGAGAAGGGTGCTGCGGAGCGTGCGGAGGAAAACCGCTCCGAGTCGCTGTTCGATTAACATAAAACGGATTGGATTTGGAAGATAGTGCTGCGGCCATCATCTATCACGGCATGACGTTTCATGTCGTGGTGCTGTGTTGTGTGACTTTGTTCCTGCTATTGGTTTCGGCGTTGGTTTCCGGCTCCGAAACCGCTTTTTTTTCGCTTTCGGGTAACGATGTGCGCAAGATCCGGCGGCACGATACGCCGGTTTGCCGGCGGATGCTGAATCTGCTGGGCAAGGCCGATCTGCTGCTGGCTACGATTCTGGTAGTCAATAATCTGGTCAATATCGGTATCGTTATCCTCTCTTCGGAGATCATCGATTCGCTTTTCACTTTCGCCCGTTTCGAGTTTCTTTTCAAGACGGTGATCGTGACGTTCCTGCTGCTGCTTTTCGGGGAGATTTTGCCTAAAGTCGCGGCGCAGACGATTCCTTTGCGGTTCGCCGGTTTCGCTGCGCGGCCCCTTTTGGTGCTGCGATGGATTTTTTATCCGTTGTCGTATGTGCTGGTGCGCACCGGAAACCGTATCAGCGAGCGGGCTGCCCACCATCAGGAAATTTCCATCGGCGAACTGGCCGATGCGATCGATATGACACGCACGGCCTCCAAGGAGGAGCACGGGATGCTTTCGGGCATCGTCAGCTTCGTCAATACCGAGGTGCAGGAGATCATGAAACCCCGGGTGGATATTACGGCCGTTGCCATCACGGATTCCTATGAACAGGTCAAGCAGACCATCATCCGGTCGGGTTTCTCGCGCATTCCGGTTTACGAGGGCGATTTGGACAATATCAAGGGAACGCTTTATGTCAAGGATCTGCTTTCGCATATCGACCGGGGCGACGAATTCGGCTGGCAGCAACTGATCCGCAGGCCCTATTTCGTGCCGGAGCACAAGAAGATCAACGACCTGCTGGCCGATTTCCAGAACCAGAAGATCCACATGGCGATCGTCGTCGATGAATACGGCTCGACGCAGGGCCTCGTGTCGCTCGAAGACATCGTCGAGGAGGTAGTGGGTGAAATTTCGGACGAAAGCGACAAGGACGAAGTGTTTTATACCCGTTTGGACAAAGATACCTACCTGTTCGACGGCAAGACCCATATCGGCGATTTCGAACGCATTGTGGAGATTGCCGAAGGTACTTTCGCCGATGTCAAGGGGCGTGCCGAAACACTGGCCGGTCTGATGCTCGAACTGAAGTGCGACTTCCTGAAAAAGGGGGATACGGTAACGGCTCACGGTGTGCGGTTCACTGTGGAGGAGATCGAGGGACACCGCATCGACAAGATCAAAGTCCGTCTGCATGGATAATATCCTTTGTATCGAAAAGGTTTTGTCCTGGGAACGGTTGCTGCGGCTGGTTCCCGAACGGGATCTTCGGTTGGCTGCGGCGTTGAAGCCGGCTTCCCGCCGCGAAGAGTTTCTGATGTGGCGGTCGATTGTTTACCGTCGTCTGCCGGATGCCGAAATCGCATATAATGCGGTCGGAGCTCCCGTCGTATGCAATTATCCTCTCCATATCGGAGTTTCCCACTGCCCCGGATACGTTGCGGTCTGCTTCTCCGACCGTCCATGTGCCGTCGATATCGAGCCGCTTGCCCGCGATTTCGGTCGGGCGGCAGTCCGCTTTGCTTCTGCCGAAGAGCGGCAGTTGTCCGACAGTCCGCTGTTGTTGCCGGCCCTCTGGTGCGCCAAGGAGACGCTTTACAAATATTCGGGGCGGCGGAACCTCGATCTGCTCCGGGATTTACGGATCGAGCGTTTCGATCCGGACGAAGGCCGGATGACGGGTCGTATTTGCGGGGAATCCGCATTGGAAATCGGACTTCGGAGGGAGGAGGAGCTTCTTGCAGCCTATATCTTGGTGTGATTATGCTTGCAGGCGTAATTCGGTTCGGGACTTTCGGGGTGTCTGTCGTTCTATAATGGAGGTTCCGCCGAGGAGTTGATTTTCGGACGCTTGGGGCGGTGTTTGCGGCGCCGGATGCAAGGATGCCGCCCGGCAGCTTCGAGGCGGGGCTTCGGTGCTCTTGAAATTTCGGATCGTCTGTTGTCAGACCGTTTTGCCGACGTGGAGGGATGTCGGGCGGCTGCGGAGGATTCGGAACCTTCTTTCTGCCGAAATGGGACGAATACCCTCCTCCTTGCCGGAAGTTTCACAAATCCTTTTTCGTATCGGGCGGCCGGAAATCGAACCTCTTGCCGACGAAATCCGGTCGGTCGGGGCGTTATTCCGAATGTTATTGTTATTTTTGTAACGATGAAACAGGCCGTCACCCCGCTTCGTTTAGGTTCCGACCGGATTTCGTCGCTGCTCGTCCGTTATGCGATCCCTTCGATTATCGCGATGACCTCTTCGTCGCTCTACAACATCGTCGATAGCATTTTCATCGGACACGGCGTCGGTCCGATCGCCATTTCCGGCGTGGCGCTTTCGATGCCTCTGATGAACATCGCGTCGGCTTTCGGGTCGTTGATCGGGATCGGTGCTGCGGCGCTCACCTCGATCCGGCTGGGACAGGGACGCCGGGAGGCTGCCGAGGGGGTGTTGGGCAATGTGGTGTTGCTCAATTTTCTGGTAGCGGCGCTTTTTACGGCCGTAGGTCTGTTGCTGCTGGACCCCATTCTCTGCTTCTTCGGGGCGAGCGATGCCACGATCGGTTATGCACGCGATTTCATGCAGATCATTCTCGGCGGTACGATCGTTACCCATATGTATTTGAGCCTGAACGAAGTGATCCGTGCTTCGGGTTATCCGAGGAGAGCCATGACGATTATGCTGACGGCCGTCGTGTTGAACTGTCTGCTCAATCCGCTGTTCATTTTCGGGTTCGGCTGGGGTATTCGCGGTTCGGCGGCCGCGACGGTGCTGGCCCAGGCCGCAGCACTCTCGGTTTCGCTCATCCACTTCTCTTCCCGGGGAAGTTTCATCCGGTTCGAACGGGGGATTTTCCGCTTGCAGGTGTCGGTCGTGGGCAAGATCTTTTCTATCGGTATGGCTTCGTTTCTGCTGCACCTCTGTGCTTCGGCGGTAGTGATCGTCGTGAACAAATCGCTCCGGGAGTACGGCGGCGACGTGGCGATCGGGGCGTATGGCATCATTTATCGGGTGGCGATGCTCTTCCTGATGATCGTTTCTGGACTGAATCAGGGCATGCAGCCCATCGTGGGGTACAATTACGGCGCCCGGCGGTACGACCGGGTGTTGAAGGTCCTGCGGCAGACCGTCGTGTGTGCGGTTTGCGTGACGACGACGGGATTCCTGCTGGGACAGCTCTTTCCCCGGCAGGTGGCGATGCTCTTCGTCGATGCTGCGGACGGAGCTGCGGCCGAGCGGATGATCTCTACGGCGGCCGAGGGGCTGCGGATCGTGTTGTGCGTTTTCCCGATCGTCGGATTCCAGATCGTGACCTCCAATTTTTTCCAATATATCGGCAAGCCGCACAAGGCGATTTTCCTCTCCCTCACGCGGCAGATGCTGTTCCTCATCCCGCTGCTCCTTGTTTTGCCGCCGCATCTCGGTACGCTGGGTGTCTGGATGTCGATGCCGATTGCCGACGGTACGGCCTCTCTGCTGGCCGCCGTGCTGCTCTTCTACCAGGTTCGTAAATTCAGACACCGGCCCCATGCGGAACGGAGTATCTGAGTTTTTTGAAAATATCGATTACAGACTCTTTCGGTGAATTGATGGGGGCATTCGCTCGATCCGGGAAATACGACAGAACTCTCGGACGGATCGTTGCACGCGTCCGATTTGGTTTGAATACGGAGCAGGAGCGAGGAGGTGTCGGGTGCCTCCGGGCGTTGGTCGTAACGATAGGGATATCTGCGCAGAAAGAGCTTTTACGATAATAAAAAACAGAGCCGGTGATCCACCGGCTCTGTTTTGGATTTTGTGTTTTGGATTAAATTCCGAGTTTGGTGCGGATCTCCTGCGGAATGGCGTTCTTGTTTACCATAACGGACAGGGTTTTGTACTCCACGAACGGACGCGAGAAGTAGTAGTAACCGTCGTAGGGAGGACGTACGTCCCACGAGTTCTTTACCTTGAAGAAGGGATTGCCCTGCTGATCGACGGCCGTACCCACGATTACCATGCCGTGGTCGTCCGTAGTTTCGTAGTTGTCGAAAGCGATCTGGCGCATCTCCTGCGTGATCTTCTTCTCCTTGACGGGTTTGTCGAACTTGTAGAGAGCCGCCTCTTTCTCGGCGGCGCTCAATTTGCCCCACTTCTCGGCCTCGGTACCCTCCATGCCGTCGATGTCGGTTTCGGGAATGATGCCGATCGCCTTGATGCGGTCGAAGCCCTTTTCGCTGACGTCGGTAGCCCATTCGATCGAGTAACCGTTGGCCAGGGCATTATCGACCACGGCCATCATCTCTTCCAGCGGTACGTTGTAAACCGTACCCCACATCCAGTTGTCGGGAACCTCGATGATGAACTCCGAGTAGAAAGGATGGTGTGTGAAAGAACCTATATCCACATAGTCGTCCATTTTGATCGGCAGCGACGCTGCGAACGATTCGGGGGTATATTCCTTGCCTTCGTAGGTGAATTTTTCAGGGCGCACGCCGAAATAAGTGTCCAGCAGCGCATTCAGACCGTCCTGCCAGGCCGTGGTCAGCACCCCGTTGTTTCTTGCCTTGATAACTGCGTCCAGGTAGGCTTTCAGTGCTGCGTCGAGCTCGCCGAAGACCGGTTTCTCCGTGCCGTAGTTCAGACCCGGATAGACCTCCTGGGGTACGATGCCGTATTTCTTGATGCCTTCGATTACGTCGTGGGCGGCACCGCCTTCCGCAAAGTTCAGATGTCCGTGCAGGCGGACGTATTTAACGCCTTTGTCGAAATACATGTTGCGGACGATCCACATTTCGGACAGGTCCATCTCCGGCCCGCCGGCCCGCAGAATTTCGTTTTCCAGGAACGAAAGAGCCGAATAACACCAGCAGGTGCCGCTGCGGTGCTGGTCTTTGACCGAAGTGTTCGGTACGGTGGTCAAGTCGGTGAACTTGTAGCCTTCCTCCTGGGTCTTCTGTGCAGGTTTCTTGGCCGATGCGGAGCACACCATAAGTGCCAGGCCTGCGAGTAACAGCAGTTTTTTCATCGTAATTTTGGGGTTTGTTATTTTTTAGAAGTTTGAATGATTTTCATGCACGCTTCGAGAGTGATCTCCTCGGGTTTGGTCCCTTTGGGAATACGGTAGTTCTTGCCTTTGTAGGCGATATAAGGACCGTAACGGCCGTTTTTAATCAGTAGTTCGGGCTCTTCGGCGAAGGTTTTGAGCGGAGTGTTCGCTGCAGCGGCGCGGGCCTGCTGTTCGCGCACGAGCTCCGCAGCGCGGTCGTAGCCGATCGTATAGGGATCGTCCGTGCGGGCGAGCGATGCGAACGATTTGCCGTGCCGCACGTAGGGCCCGAACTTTCCGATGCCGATGACCAGATCTTCCCCTTCGTAGGGCCCCAGGTTGCGGGGCAGGCTGAAGAGCGCCAAAGCCTCTTCGAGGGTGAGCGATTCGATCAACTGCCCCTTCTTGAGCGATGCGAAACGGCTCTTTTCCCCTTCGTTGCCTTCGATTTCGACCATCGGACCGTAGCGGCCGATGCGGGCTTTTACCGTATGCCCCGTAGCGGGGTCGGTGCCCAGGATGCGTATCTGGTTGTTTTTGGTCGTCTGGGTCGTGGTCGCATGATCGACCATTTTATGAAAAGGACCGTAAAAATCGTCGATCATGCTGTTCCAGGTGATCTCTCCGTCGGCGATGCGGTCGAACTCCTTTTCGACGTTGGCCGTGAAGTTGTAGTCCATGATCGGCTCGAATTGCGATTCGAGGTAGTCATTGACCACCATGCCGATATCGGTCGGCTGGAGTCGGTTTTTCTCCTTGCCGTAGGTTTCGGTAAGCCTTTTTTCGGCGATCTTGCTGCCGGTCAGCGTAAGTTGCACGTAGCTGCGTTTCTGGCCCTCCTTGTTCTGTTTGACCACGTACCCGCGGTTGATGATCGTCGTGATGGTCGGCGCGTAGGTCGAAGGACGTCCGATGCCGAGCTCTTCGAGCCGTTTTACGAGCGAAGCCTCGTTGTAGCGGGCCGGCGGTGCGGTGAAGCGTTCCGTGGCTGTAATTTGCGCGGGATTGACGCTCTCGCCTTGGGCCATTTTGGGGAGGATGCCCGATCCCTCTTCGCCCGGCTCCTCGTCCGTGGATTCCGAGTAGAGTTTCAGGAATCCGTCGAAACGGATCACTTCGCCCGTGGCGACGAACTGGGCGTCCGAACCGGAGATATCGATGACGATCGTGGTGCGGTCGAGCTCCGCAGGAACCATCTGCGAGGCGACCGTCCGCTTCCAGATCAGGTCGTACAACTTCTTTTCGGCGGGAGTGCCTTCGATCGTCTGCCGCTCGATATACGACGGGCGGATCGCCTCGTGGGCCTCCTGTGCGCCTTTGGTTTTTGTCTTGTAATTATGTGCCGATGAGTATTTCTCACCGAAAAGTTTGATGATCTCCTCCTTGCACTGGCCGATCGCCTGCTTCGAGAGATTTACCGAGTCGGTACGCATGTAGGTAATCAAACCCTGCTCGTAGAGGTGCTGCGCCACGGACATCGTCTGCGATACCGACATTCCGAGTTTGCGGCCCGCCTCCTGCTGGAGCGTCGAGGTCGTGAACGGAGGCGCGGGGTAGCGCTGTGCCGGTTTTTCCTCGGCTTTGGCGACGGTGAACCGGGCGTCGATGCAGCTGCGCAGGAAAGTCTCTGCTTCCTCGCGGGTATCGAAGCGGGTGGACAGTTCCGCCTTGAAAAGGGTTTTATCGGGATCGGTGGCGGCGTAGAACTGTGCTACGACACGGTAGTAGGGTGTCGAGCGGAATGCGATGATCTCCCTCTCCCGCTCGACCAGCAGCCGTACGGCGACGCTCTGTACGCGTCCGGCCGAGAGTTGGGGCCGCACCTTTTTCCAGAGCAGGGGCGATAGCTCGAATCCGACCAGGCGGTCCAGCACGCGGCGTGCCTGCTGGGCATTTACCAGATTCATATCGATCGTGCGGGGCGATTCGATGGCTGCCAGAATCGCCGGTTTGGTAATTTCGTGGAAAACGATTCGCTTGGTTTGGTCGATCGGCAGGCCGAGAACCTCTGCGAGGTGCCAGGCGATCGCCTCTCCTTCGCGGTCTTCATCGGACGCGAGCCAGACGGTCTTGGTCTTCTTGGCCAGCGACGAAAGTTCCTCGACAACCTTGCGTTTGTCGCTCGGAATTTCATAGACCGGTTCGTAGTCCTTGTCCAGATTGACGCCGAGATCTTTTTTCGAGAGGTCCCGGATATGCCCGAAGCTCGACTTGACGACGAAATCCTTGCCCAGGAATTTTTCGATGGTCTTGGCTTTGGCCGGGGACTCGACTATTACTAAATTTTCCTGCATAACATTCAGTATCTTTTCACTAACGCAAGATAACCTAAGTTCGTACTTAGGTTATCCGCAGGTGCTTCGCTATTTTATCATCGTGTAAATCAGGCGCAGCTTGATCGGCGCGTTGTTTGCGGCGTTTTCCATGCCTTGTGCCGATGTATAGGGCATCGTGAAGAGTCCGTAGGCTTCGGGTCCGATGTAGATCGTCCGGGGGGCGGAGTTCTCCGTTTGGCTGCCGCCGGTTTCGACACCCTGGGATTTCAGGTAGCCGTTCCATACTTCCTGCATGTGGCTGGTGATATCCATGACGTAACAACCCTGGCTGCGGTTGAGGTAACCCCCATACGGCAATTCGAAATTCTGGCTCGCGTAGAGCTTTTCATAGGTGTAGTAGTAATCGGAAATGCCCAGCACGTGCTTGTAATCGGCGTAGAGGCCCAGCCGTTGGAACGATTCGTCGAGCAGGGGGGTAATGGCTCCCACGTCGATCTTCTCCCAGTCGTAATCGCTCTTTTCGAGGTAGATCATCAGTTCCGCCTGGTTGATGGCGATCGAGGTATAGGGCATGCCCGATTCGTCCGTAACTTCCTTGTAGAGAGCTTCAATTCCTTCGAACAGGGCGTCCGTGAGGGTCAGCTCCGTGATTACGCCGTCCATCCCTTCGACATATACGTTGGGGTTCAGGGGCCGCTGTTCGTTCCGCTCGTCGATGTCGGCCGGATTGATCTTGGAGCCGGTGTAATCGTGTCGGATGGTGTTGATCGAAACATTGCCGTAGGGATCGTCTTCGCGGTAGAAGAGGTAGCTGGCCGTGATCGTATCCTGGATCAGCGTCGGGTCGGTTCTGTTCCGGCTGCGGGTGTACATCAGAAGACCCGACTCCGCGAGGTTCGTAGCGAACAGGTTCCCTTCTCCCGATGGATCTTCCTGGGCCGGCTTGATGTAAATACCGTTGAAATAGTCCACCCAAAGCTCCGGATTGCGGTAGATCGTCATATCGCCCTTGTACTTGCCTTCGAGCAGCATCAGTCGTTTGATGAGCCCCCGTCCTTCAGGCGTAGGCTGCAGGGTGACGTACTCCGTGGCCGGTCCCGTCGTCGTGCCGTTGGGGAAGGTGAAGGTGAATACCGGGTTGGGGTTGAGGTAGGGGGTCGGATCGAAGGTCGGGTGTCGGCGACGCTGCCTGCTCCGGCCGGGGCTGTCAGCGAGGGATTGAGGTAATCGTTCGAAATCACCTCATAGACATTGTACGTCATCGGCTTGAGGGTGTCGCCTCCGTAGTTCGAGATTTTGATTTTGAGTTCGATCGAGTCGAAAATGGGCTGGTAGCCGAATCCGGTCGTATCGGAGAGGGCTACGGCGCGGTATTGGGTCAGGAAACCTGCCGTGCGACGCCCGAAAGTTTCGTCGTGCATCACACCGAAATACCCCTCTCCCAGGTTGGAAGCCTTGAGAGAGTCGGTTTTGTAGAGTCGAGTTTCGAAATAGGGCCGCTCGGCGTCGGGTGCGAGCGCGAAAACTTTCAGACCGATCTTCATCTGCTGATCCCCCGGTTGGTAGCCTGCGCCCAGCCGGTCGTCCACTTTCGTGCAACCTGTAAAGAAGACCATGCCCGCTGCGGTGAGAACGGCGGCCAATTCGGCGGCCCGGCGTATTTTACTGGATCGAATCATAGAATCGGTTGTAGTTGTCGAAAAAGTCCTCTGCGTCGGGCGACTGGTATTCCAGGAGCGGTTTGCCGCTGTTACGGACCAACTCGATAATTTCGGGGGTTACCGCATCGGAAGCCAGAATGATGCCGTCGGCATACTCCATAACGTAACGGCAGAGGTTTTCGTATGAAGGGGTGTCGAGGATCGACAGTTTTTTGTCTTTGACGCCTTCGTTGGCGATTTTCTCCTTCATTCCTGCATCCAGCGGTTTGTCGAAACCGTCGCCGTAGAGCGAAACGACGATTTTGACCTCCTTGAAAATCGGGTCGTCGGCGAAGACCTTTTTCAGATAGATCGGCACGATACTCGAGAACCAGCCGTGGCAGTGGACGACCGTCGGCGTCCAACGCAGTTTCTTGACCGTTTCGAGTACGCCCCGGGCGAAGAAGATGGCCCGTTCGTCGTTGTCTTCGAAATAGTTTTCGTCGGCATCCCGGAGAATCGCTTTGCGGGCGAAATAGTCGTCGTTGTCGATGAAATAGATCTGCACTCGGGCTGACGGAATCGAAGCGACCTTGATAATCAGTTGATGATCGTTGTCGTCGATGATGAGGTTCATGCCCGACAGCCGGATAACCTCATGCAGCTGGTGCCTGCGCTCGTTGATGCAGCCGTAACGCGGCATGAAGGTGCGGATTTCGTTGCCGCGTTCCTGCATAGCCTGCGTCAGCGCACGGCAAAGCCGGGAGCTCTCCGTTTCGGGAAGATAGGGCGTGATCTCCTGACACACGTACAGAATCTTGCTTGCCATGGTTTTGAGGGTTTATATCTGCAAAGGTAGTGAAAAAAAATTAAAGAATGAGCATCGCGTCTCCGTAAGTGCCGAAACGATACCCCTCTTCCTTGGCTACCTTGTAGGCGTTCATCACGGTTTCGTACCCGCCGAAGGCCGCCACCATCATCAGTTGCGTGGAGTAGGGCAGGTGGAAGTTGGTCACCATGGCGTCGGCCACGGTGAAGTCGTAGGGGGCGAAGATGAACTTGTTGGTCCATCCCTCCATCGGCTTGATCATGCCGTTGGT
>OHGX01000656.1_pt1 | contig 17899 bp, 18 predicted proteins | sample 1567841 | NCBI WGS metagenome assembly OHGX01 (sample SAMEA3879587, study PRJEB24766) | human gut metagenome | biome: human-associated habitat; feature: feces | place: USA | collected 1985/1987 | reverse complement strand
AGTATTTTATGTGATGATTATGGACTTAAAGTCACTGCAGAGGCACTATGGAGACCGCCTGGAGCTGGTGGAGAAGTGAGACTATGAAGAAAAGTCTGTAAATAATAATCTTCTATGATAATGATTGAGCTGGAAGCGCTAAATTGGAGCTTCCAGCTCTTTTTTTCCTTCTGTGTTGATGCCAAGAATGACGTAGGCAGCCAGCTTTCTGATCACTCCATTATCGCGTATGGAATAATGGATATCTCATACTCTCTTTCTGCACTGTCAGGATACTTGGGTCTGTATTTGCATCGGATAATCTTTTTCCCCTTATTCCGCTCTTTTAATTCAGACCGCAACAGTTCTTTTCTCAATCTTTCATCCAAGCTCTCACCTTCTCTCATTGCCTCTTATTCGGAAATTAGCTTATAATCGTCTATTTGACTGTTGGCACTAAAAAAGCCCCATAATGCCACAATTAGCGGCACTACAGTGCAAAAGAAAAGAGCCTCACGCTCAGCAAGGCTCATATCTTATATTCCAAGTTCATCCAGATATTCTAAAATATCATCACTCTTTCTTGCAGGATCTTCTTTGATGTAATCTTTTACTTTCTGGATATCTTCATCATCATGCTTAACTGCACACAAAACACAGCCGACAAAATCATCATAAGTATCACTTACATTCTCCAGAAGTTTCTTCAATTCATCCATCGGTCTAATCCTCCTCTGTCTTCATGAATATATCGTAATCATCAAATCCATGGTTCTTGAATCTATAATAGTATGTAGGGCTATCTGGCTCATTTGAACTCGTGCGAATTGCGCACACTCTCTTTCCCTTGTACTTTGCATGATACACATTATTTATGTCATGCGTGACCTTTGCCTTTTCCTTTGCAGTCATTGGCAAGGACTGGGATTTCTTTTTCTTAGAGCCGCTCTTTTCATTCTTTTTTCCGCTACCCTTTGGGTATCTTCCGGAGCCATGACCTCCATCTGTCTCTATATTATTTTGACTTTCATCAAGTGTCAATCGGATTTCATTAAGCTGTCTTAAAAAGTCTTCGAGCGACAGTTTGAACGGAAGAAACAAATTCATATCGAGAAGACTTTCAACATCCTCAAATCGGGCATTTTCCATCTCTGCATTAAAACATATTGGATTTCCATAATACTCTGTGCATAAGAAAACCTGCGAAGGGCAATACTCTTCAGACATTCCAGAAACAAGAGTAACAGGAATAATATCTGCTATGTTAATCCCAAATTCTTCCCTTGTTTCCCTAATTGCCGCATGGAGCACCGGTTGAAACCTACAACAATGGAGAATAACAACTTCAAAAATGAGACTGACTTGAGACTACAACTTTATAATTCACCTGCAACTACCGATTTTATCGCATTTTGCTATATCATAGAGTCTCACTCAGTCTCAAATCTCGTGAGACTTCGTTGAGACTAACTTCGGAATATTCTTGAGTAAAAATTTGTGTGTCACATTGAGTGCCAAATTTACTGTCATTTACCTACCTAATTTCCCATTTACCACCATTATCTGGACCTTTACGTTCTATGATACCTTTATCCTTTAATTCTGATATATATCTAGCAATTGTTCTATCTGTGACATCTAATGCTATTCTTAATTCATCAATAGAAATATTCGGGTTTTCCGAAATCATTTTCAGAATCTCATATGCTTTAGCAAGCTTCTTCTTAGAATACTCTGGCATTAACTTCTTAATTTTTTCTTCCGAAATTTCTATGACATTTTCTATGACATTTTCTATGACATTTTCATTCACCTGTGTTGCATAATTAGTGCCATAATTCAGATTATACAAAGTCAATGTAAAATCATCATTATCTGCATCAAAGACAGGCATCTTGGACTCATCAAATTCAACCTGTCCCTCGTAGTCTGCCAATATTTTCTTAAATCCACTACCTCTACGCTCCATGTACTTCAAGCGGCTGAATATATCAGCTAATATCGGATTTCTTCGCTTTGATGGAATTTTCAATAAATCTTTTCCTTCTAGAGATATTCCGCTTACCATTCCACCCGGTGAATATATTTCGATTCTATCATCGAACATATCTATATGGACTTCACTGCCTATCTCCATATAGTTTCTATGAATCAATGCATTTACTACACCTTCAAGCACTGCCCGATCCGGATAATCCGGCATTTCAATTCTGCCGTCCCCAACCTTACGCCATGCCTTCTTAGAGTTATTTCTTACAAAATCTGTTCCATCTTGTAATAATGTGACAAGACTGCCAGTATATTCCTTATCATCAAGTGCATCTACAATTCCAGATGCCTTCGTAAGTCCATTCCATCTTGTACAAAACAATCTGGAATGCATATCGAAATCTAGCTCATTATATACGCTGTCATAATTCTTTTCTTCTTCATATTTCCAGAATACTAAAGGAAGCGCTGGCTTTCTTCCATTTGTTCTTGCACTCTTAACAAGTGACAACTTTCCATCATCTATCATTTTCCTTACATATGCATATAATTCCTCATATAACATATCCGGATGTTCCTTTTCTATACTTGTCAGATATAGTTTTGATTTCTTCATAGCAGACTCCTTGCAGGTTAAAGTGCGGATTAATATACTTCGTTATATATGAAGAATAACATTTGTAGGGTGGGGGTACAATATTAATTTTTAATGAATTCAAAAATACTTCCGACATCTTATGATTTGCAAGTTCACCTATGGAAATTATAATCTGCAGCTATACATTCCCTTGAATAAGTGAACCATGAGATATGTCTCTCATCAGCCCCAATAACAAAAGCCACTTTTCCTGTAAACATAAAAAGTTTCATAGCTTCTAAAGTATCTAAAATAGTATCTTCTCTACATCTATCCAATTCATCAATAAAAATGACTAATCGCTCTATTTTACTTTCCTTAATCAAATCATCAAATTGTTTTTGAAATTCTCTGATATCCTCTCTTAGACTTTTCTCATCTAATTCATCTTTTATTGATTGAGTGAAAGATGTCCTGTCTTGTTCCGTATCTATATTTTTTATTAACTCCGGCACTTGGTTTTTAATCATGTTTAATACTGTATTACTGGTGATATCCACCAATGTACCTATTCCTCCAGTCAAAGCAAATTCCGCTCCATACTTAGGGCTACTTTGAACTTATCTACACTCTTATATAGCCCTTACAGGCAATACCTTTGGCGAAAATAAACACTTCACAAAAGCATACATTCCTCTTAATTCCAGATCCGGATTAAAAAATCCTGATTGTACGATCAATGAAAACGGTATACCTTGTTGTCCTAAAGATCATTCACTTTCAATGAAACCAGAAGGCACGTCTACAAGAAAAAATGGTTTAAAAAGATATAAGTTTAGCTGCCCTAAAATAAAGTATGTTAAGGATGCATCAACCGGAAAATATCATAGACATTGTATCTGCGATAATCCCTGTACTACTTCTAAATGCGGACGTATGGTTTATGTTTATCCCGAAAAAGATCTTCGTGCTTATCCAGGCACCATTCGTGGCACCGAAGAATGGGATAGCACTTACAAGATCAGAACTGCTGTTGAAAGAGATATCAATCACATAAAAGAGAATCTCTGTCTTGCAGGACGCCGTACTCAGAATGAAAAAACATTGCACACAGACTTACTTCTTGCTGGTATCACCCAACTTATTACCGTTATTCTTGCAGACAAGATCAAACATCATGAGTACATACGAAGTCTAAAACCGCTTATTGCTTAGGTCTTACCAACTTCATACAGCTTATGGCTTATTAAAGTGTGCCTAAAACTGATAGTTATCCACTTCTCCTTTTTTAATTCGTGCTCTGCACGAATTTTTCCCTGTTTAGATACAAAATTGCAAACGAGCATCGCGAGTTTCGCAATTACCTATATAATTATTTTTTCTCATCCGTAATATACTTATTTAGGTTTTCAAAATCGAAAACATAATTAGCAGTTTCTAATCTCTGATGACTTACTTCAAACATTCCAATAAGCTTCATCCTGTTATTAAATGCACCCATATATGCTTTGAAGTCCTGTACTGGACTGGTATGCGAGAAGGTGAACTGCTTGCTCTATCACCTGCTGATATTGACCTTTATAACAAGACAATATCCATCAACAGAACATATCAGCGGATAGAAGGAAAAGATGTATTTACATCACCTAAGACAAGAAAAAGTAAGCGAAAGATTCCGATTCCGGATTTTCTCTGCCAGGAGCTATCAGACTATATCCAGTCAAGGTATATGCTTGACGCAGATGAAAGGCTGTTCCCGGTAACAAAATCATATCTCTCACACGAGATGATAAGAGGTTGCAAAAAACAGGTGTAAAGAAGATACGAATCCACGATGTCAGGCATTCGCACGCCAGCTTACTTATTAATCAGGGCTGTGATGCGCTGATGTTAGCAGACAGGCTCGGACACGAGAAAGTATCCACAACACTTAACACGTACTCTCATCTGTTTCCACATAAACAGCAGGAGCTTGTGCATAGTCTGGAATCATTGCAGGCGACAGATTCGCCAACACCTGAACCACCATCTGATAACCCTCTGCTTGAAGCAGCAGGTATCACATGTGAAGTGCCTCAGACTCAAGACAACGGCTCAGATGTAACAATCCGACCTCAGTTTGGACCTGCGTTAGTACCACCAAATACCTCATCCGGGAAAATCATCCAGATGCCACAAAGAAAGATCATATAAAAGAAATCCAGCAGTCATCAGGGTTTCTTGCTATTAAAGTTAATAACAACCAACTGAAAACGATAGAAAAAGAGTAGTTGCTATTAGTAGCAAATTAGTAGCAGAGGAAAAGAAAAAGTCTCGGAATCCGCTTGTTTAGCGGGTTCCAAGACTTGTGGCTCTTATTCAAACTCAATCGTAGCCGGTGGTTTACCCGTGCAGTCATACAGCACGCGGTTAACTCCCTTGACTTCGTTCACTATTCTGTTGGCAACCTTGTTGAGCACCTCCCATGGAATCTGTGCTGCTTCGGCTGTCATGAAATCTACTGTGTTGACAGCACGGAGTGCAATCGCGTAATCGTATGTACGCTCATCACCCATGACACCAACGCTTCTCATGTTGGTAAGTGCTGCAAAGTACTGACCCAGATTGCTTGCGATGCCTGCCTTGGCAATCTCATCGCGGTAGATGAAATCAGCTTCCTGAACGATGCGTACCTTCTCGGCTGTTACTTCACCGATGATGCGGATGCCAAGTCCGGGACCCGGGAATGGCTGACGGTATACAAGGTATTCAGGGATACCGAGCTCAAGGCCGGCTCTTCTTACCTCATCCTTGAAGAGGTCACGTAACGGCTCAACTATCTCCTTAAAATCAACATAATCAGGAAGTCCTCCTACGTTGTGATGTGACTTGATTGTTGCTGACTTGCCAAGTCCTGATTCAATAACATCAGGATAGATAGTTCCCTGAACAAGATAATCAACTGCTCCGATCTTCTTGGCTTCTTCCTCGAATACGCGGATGAATTCCTCGCCGATAATCTTACGCTTGCGCTCAGGCTCCTCAACACCCTTAAGCTTCTCATAGAAACGCTCCTGGGCATTGACGCGGATAAAGTTAAGGTCATATGGACCATCCGGTCCGAATACAGCCTCTACTTCATCGCCCTCATCCTTACGGAGAAGACCGTGATCTACAAACACACATGTAAGCTGCTTGCCTACTGCCTTAGCAAGAAGTACTGCTGCAACCGATGAATCAACACCGCCGGAAAGAGCACACAGAACCTTGCCGCTGCCAATCTTAGTGCGGAGTGACTTAATCGTGTTATCTACAAATGAATCCATCTTCCAGTCACCTGCACAGTTACATACATCAAAGAGGAAGTTGTGAAGCATCTTCTTACCTTCCTGCGTGTGCATAACCTCCGGGTGGAACTGGACTGCATAAAGCTTTCTCGTCTTATTCTCCATTGCTGCAACAGGACAGTTCTTTGTTGTTCCTGTTACCTTGAAGCCCTCTGGAGCTTCAGCAATGTAATCTGTATGGCTCATCCATGTTACAGTCTTGCTGCTTACGTTGTGGAACAGAAGTGACTTACTGTCAACCTCGACTTCCGTCTTGCCATATTCACTTACAGGTGCTGTTGCAACAGTACCGCCAAGCTTGTACGCCATGAGCTGACAGCCGTAGCAAATTCCCAGAATTGGTACTCCTGCGTCAAATATAGCCTTGTCATATGTAGGTGATGTTTCATCATATACACTGTTAGGGCCGCCTGTAAATATAATTCCCTTTGGCTTTTTGGCAAGAATCTCATCGAGACTCATAGTATAAGGTACTATCTCGCAGTAAACATTACACTCTCTGACTCTTCTGGCTATCAGCTGATTATACTGTCCACCAAAATCAAGAACCAATACGAGTTCCTTTTTCATTCTTCTCCTCCGTTCCACGCGCGCAGGCGCATGCTGATAATTAATTCAAATCTGTAAATTTTATTATACAAAATTCCACCGGATATATCAACCTCATAATCCGGCTTAAATACAAGAATTTTTTGGATATAAATTGGGATATAAATTTTATTTTGCTGCGATATTTTGCAACAAATACATTTTATATATTGTAATATAAATGAAGACGCATCTTCAATACCTTTGCGAGGGGGACAACCAATGAACTGGCAGGATAACAAACCTGATTTTGAACGGCTAATGAAGCTGTATGGCTCTGATGTGTACCGCATGTCCGTGCTAAGGCTTCAGGATGCCGAGGAAGCCAAAGATGTATTTCAGACAGTATTTATGCGGCTTTACTGCTGTAATAAGGATTTTGAGTCCGACAGCCACATACGGCACTGGCTTCTCAAAGTAACCGTAAATGAATGTACCAATATCCACAAAAGCGCATGGAAGCGTCATGTCATGTCTGCATCCGGCAGCACAGCTGACCGAATAGATGCTGCTGACACAACATACGGTAATCCGTGTAGTGAATATAATAATTGCAGCAATGAGCGAACCGGCATCTGGGACGTTGTGAGCAGCCTCCCGCCCAAATACCGTGATGTCATTTTCCTGTATTACTACGAAGAACTTTCAACCGCTGAGATTGCCGGTATTCTTGGCATAATGCAGACAGGCGTGCGCTCGCGGCTCAAACGTGCACGCGACATTCTTAAGAAGGAGGCCGATAATTATGAATTTTAAAGATGAATTTAACAAATGCTGTTCCAATATAAATGTACCCGACAGCATTTACAGGGATACGCTTGACAATATTTACAAGCAGACAACAGATGCAGCCGGGCAGACTAAGATGAACACATCCATTATGAAGCGCATCAGGACAAACATGCAAAACAGGTCCCGTACCCCACTGCGTGTTACCGCTGCAATAGCGTGCGCGGTTATCATCGCCGTTATCACTGTAACCGGCGTGTCCGCATTGAGACAGCTCGACAAAAATGACGGAGGCATTGGTGGTATTTATCCCGAACCTGTCTATAATGCAGTTGGAATAAAGCCATTTACAGTGCTTGCCGGACCTTCCAGTGAAGCCGTAACCAAAAGCGGCATCACAATATCTCCGATTCCAATGAATACATGTGGAACCGGCAATGCTGCTTCTGATACAATATATGATTTCAGTGCCCTCCCGGATTCATGGACAATTGCAGGCATATATGACGTTAATCTTTCGGTTTCCGGAAGCAATATAAGCCGGATAGAATATCTTTCATCAAGTGATAACTTTATATTCCTTCCTGCGGATACTGATGATACAGGCAGCATTGTCTTCAGCAGTGCCGGAACCTCCTACAGTATCGTGATTAGCGATATTGAAAGCAGCTTCGATGCGGATGATGGCATTTACGTTGCATTAATCACCAATGGCGAAGCCTTGGAAGAGGAAGATCCGGCGGCAGATATAACCGCATGTGTAACATTTGATGACGGAAGCATCTCCGTCAACCGGTATAGGCTGGCAGCCGGTGACAGTACCATGAATAATAACAGTATCAATATAAAGCTTGAAACCGATTACGCAGAGGCTGCAAGCCTCGCCGCACAGGACGCTCTGGATAAGGCTGATGCCACCAGGCAGGCCGGAGCTGATGCTGCCGAAGAAGCCGTTAACCGGGCTAAGGCTGCCGAGCAGGCTGAGATTGAGCGCATGAAGCAGGATTACAGCAGGCAGGCAGAGATTGCCCGTATGAAGCAAGAGGCTGTCTGCATAAGCGAATCGATTGCAAGAGAAAAAGCTTCCATTGCAAAAGAAAATGCACTTAAGCAGTCAGCCTCAGCTGCACAGCGCTCCAACTAAATATGTTTAATTCCTCATATTTATAATCAGTCCCTCTTCTTGTAGTTCTCGTAGCTGTGCTCTACCTTTGGTGTCTGCGCCCAGAGCTCGTCAGCGCGTGGCTGCCAGTTCTTTGCATACTGCTCACACTTGCCGCAGAGATGCTCTACGCTTTCAGGTGACTGAAGGTCCGTTGACTTTGCCCCCGTCTCCTTAACCATTCTCTGAAGAATCTCAGGATTCTCGAGCATTGGACACGGACGAAGGTGATTTTCATTGAATGGCTGGTTATCTCTGTATGCCATAAACAATGGCTGGTGAAGTATCTCAAGGAGTGAATGTGTTCTTATGTTAGCTCCTGAGTAATGGATGAATACGCAAGGCTCTGCATCACCATTTGCATTAATATGGAAATAATTTCTGCCGCCTGCAATACATCCGCCTACGAACTCACCATCATTCTGGAAGTCCATTGTGAAGAGACCCTTGCCCGTTGTAAGCTTTCTTATCTCACGGACTCTTGTTCTCATGTATGTTCTCTGCTCAACTGTCGGAAGCAGGTCAACGGCTGCATCATTGCCGACAGGCATGTAATGGAAGTAAAATGCGTAACGGCATCCCTTATCAACCATGAGGTCAACGAATTCATCACTTGTTACAGTCTCAATATTCTTTGATGTGTAGCAGATTGAAGTACCGAAGATAAGTCCATTTTCCTTAAGGAGATCCATGGCATGCATAACCTTGCCGTATACTCCGTCACCTCTTCTGAGGTCATTAACAGCTTCAAAGCCCTCAAGGCTGATTGCAAGGTAAAGGTTGCCTACGCGGAGCATTTCATTACAAAATGCCTCATCAACAAGTGTACCGTTTGTGTATGCAAGGAATGCACAGTCATTGTGCTTCTCGCAAAGCTTAATTATATCTGCCTTCCTTACAAGCGGCTCGCCGCCTGTGAACATATACAGATAAATACCAAGCTCTTTACCCTGCTTGATAAGATTATCCATCTCATCAAATGTAAGATTCAGCTTGTTACCATACTCTGCTGCCCAGCAGCCTGTGCAGTGAAGGTTACATGCACTGGTAGGATCCATAAGAATCAGCCATGGCACGTTGCACTGGTGTACCTCGCGCATCTTTCTGATTGTCTTTGTTCCGTGGAAGAATGCCTCATATCCAAGATTAAGCGCTGCTGTCTTGAGTACATGCGGATCAATCTCATCAAGCACTTTGTTGATGTACTTATTGAATGCTCCATCCTTGTCACGGATCATTTTCCTGATATTATCATAATCAAGGTCAAGCTTCTCATCTCCCATATACTTCTGCATAAGGTCAACAATCTTAACTATTGCCTCTTCTCTGTTCTTGTCAACATCCTTAAGCACTACATCAATTGCCTTACTGAATGCCAGTCTTGCTGCTGCATGTGTCATCGTTCCCATATTAGTCTCCATTCCGTGTATGTCTCATTATATGACATGCACCTGTATTTTTATTTGTGTTTTATAATGAATCAATCATTCTTACCGTATCATGTACGACCCAAAAGTTAAGCACTCCGTCAATCACAAGATTAATCCCTATGAGCACCATAACGAATTCCACAACCTTAAGCGGAATTACAAGAAGCATTGCTCCGAGCGCGCCTGCAATAACTGCAAGTATAAGTATCAGCCACCACTTACTTATGCCGAACCTTTTGGCATCAAGCGATGTCTGTATCTTAAATACCGCATCAATCAATACAATAACTCCGATAAATGCAGGTATAAGCTCTGCTATCCATTCCGTCCTGAACAAAAATATACATCCCGCTACAAGCGAAAATATTCCCATCGCCATATCAAACTGAAATGCAAGCTGATACATATCATGTGAAAAGTAACCCAGAAGTCTTATTATTCCATAGAACATAAGCACAACTCCAAGCACCCTGCACACTGTTAACATAGCCGTCTGCGGTCGTATTATCAGGTAAATTCCTATTACAATAAGCACAATTGACAGTATGCTGTATGCCAGCTTTGTTCTTTTAAGGGAATTCATATCTGCATCACTCCTTTCCCTATCAATTGGCATCATTTTATAAGTTTTTCCGACAAAATCCAACAGACAAAAAAAGCCGGATGCACAAAATTTGTGCACCCGGGCATTTTTGTCTAAATTTTAACTATCTTTATTTAAGATACTTCTTAACATACTGTCCTGTATATGAGTTCTTAACCTTAGCAACCTGCTCCGGCGTTCCTTTGGCAATGACGGTTCCGCCGCCATCTCCACCTTCGGGTCCCATATCTATTATATAATCTGCGGTCTTAATGACATCAAGATTATGTTCAATCACGACTACTGTATTACCGCCGTCTGCAAGCTTATGAAGAATCTCAACAAGCTTATGCACATCGGCAAAGTGAAGTCCCGTTGTAGGCTCATCAAGTATATACATCGTTCTTCCGGTGCTGCGCCTTGAAAGCTCCGTTGCAAGCTTTATCCTCTGAGCCTCACCGCCCGACAGCTCCGTTGACGGCTGCCCCAGCCTGATATATGAGAGTCCGACATCATTAAGAGTCTCAATCTTACGTCTGATTGAAGGCACATTCTCAAAAAATGTAACCGCCTCCTCAACTGTCATATTAAGTATATCGTAGATATTCTTACCTCTGTAACGTACCTCAAGCGTCTCTCTGTTATATCTCTTACCGCCGCATACTTCACACGGAACATATACATCAGGCAGAAAATGCATCTCTATCTTAAGTATTCCGTCTCCGTTACATGCCTCGCATCGTCCACCCTTCACATTAAAGCTGAATCTGCCCTTGCTGTAACCACGTTCCTTGGCATCCGTTGTTGCCGCAAAAAGGTCTCTTATCATATCAAATACACCTGTATACGTCGCCGGATTAGATCTCGGTGTACGCCCGATAGGTGACTGGTCAATCGTAATTACCTTGTCCAGTTTCTCGATTCCTATAATGTCATCATGCTCTCCCGGAATTGTTCTTGCACGGTTGAGATCTCTTGACAGTCTCTTGTTAAGAATCTCATTGACAAGCGAACTCTTACCCGAACCCGACACACCGGTAACACAGGTAAATACGCCAAGCGGTATATCTACATCTATATTCCTGAGGTTATGTTCTCTTGCCCCCTTAATCGTTATAAAATCAACCGGCTTGCGTCTTGTCTTCGGCACCGGAATCCTAAGTCTTCCGCTGAGGTATGCTCCGGTTATGGAATCAGGATTCTTCATTATCTCTTCCGCTGTTCCGACTGCTACCACCTGTCCGCCGTGTTCTCCGGCTCCCGGTCCTATATCGACTATACAGTCCGCTGCCCTCATCGTATCCTCATCATGCTCAACAACTATGACTGAATTACCGAGGTCTCTCAAATGGGTAAGCGTTGCAAGCAGCTTGTCATTATCCCTCTGATGAAGGCCTATACTTGGCTCATCAAGAATATACGCAACACCTACAAGTCCCGAACCTATCTGTGTGGCAAGCCTTATTCTCTGAGCCTCTCCTCCTGAAAGTGTTCCCGTTGCACGGCTTAAGCTCAGATAATCAAGTCCTACATCAATAAGAAACTGTATTCTTGCCTTAATCTCTCTGAGTACCTGTTCTCCGATTGCAAGCTGGAAGCTTGATAACTTCATATTATCAAGAAAATCCTTAAGCTTCGCGATAGACATATCTGTTATCTCAAATATATTCTTATCACCTACAGTAACCGCAAGTGACTCCTTCTTAAGCCTCTGTCCATGGCACTCTGAACATGGTGTTATCCGCATGAACTGCTCATACTCCTGCTTGGTCGTCTCAGATGCAGTCTCCCTGTAACGTCTCTCAACATTTTTAATAAGTCCTTCAAATGCCACATCATAGACACCGACACCTCTCTGTCCCCTGTAATGTACCTGTACTGTATGACCTTTTGTTCCATGGATAATAATATCCTTTATGTCATCCGGGTAATCCTTGAATGGTGTATCAACCGAGAAACCATACTCCCTGGCAAGCGCATCAATTATCGCTCGCGTATAGCTTGTCTTATCCGTTACAGACTGCCAGCCAAGCACTACTATCGCACCTTCACTTATCGAAAGTCTCTTATCCGGAATCATAAGGTCTACGTCAAATTCCATCTTATATCCAAGCCCGAAGCATACGGGACACGCACCGAACGGATTATTGAACGAAAAGCTTCTCGGCTCTACTTCATCTATGCTTATTCCGCAGTCAGGGCATGAAAAGCTCTGGCTGAAATGCATCTCTTCTCCTCCTATGACATCAATAGTCATAAGTCCTTCTGCCAGCTTAAGTGCCGTCTCTATCGAATCCGTAAGTCTCTTCTGTATTCCGTCTCTTACAGACAGTCGGTCCACAATAATATCAATATTATGCTTCTTATTCTTATCGAGCTTAATCTCATCAGTAAGCTCATACATGCTTCCATCCACATTAACACGCACATATCCGCTCTTCTTGGCCTGCTCAAAAAGCTTCACGTGTTCACCCTTACGTCCTCTTACAACGGGTGCAAGTACCTGAATCTTAGTACGCTCCGGAAGTGCCATTATCTGGTCTGCCATCTGGTCAACAGTCTGCTTACGTATCTCTCGTCCGCACTTAGGGCAGTGTGGTATTCCGGCTCGTGCATACAGAAGCCTGAAATAATCATATATCTCTGTGACTGTTCCAACCGTAGACCTTGGATTGCGGTTAGTTGACTTCTGGTCTATTGATATTGCCGGTGACAGTCCTTCAATGCTCTCTACATCCGGCTTCTCCATCTGCCCGAGAAACTGTCTTGCATACGAAGATAATGATTCCATGTATCTTCTCTGTCCCTCTGCATATATCGTGTCAAATGCAAGTGAACTCTTACCCGAGCCGCTCAGTCCCGTAAGCACCACAAGTTCATTGCGCGGTATATCCACATCGATATTCTTAAGATTATGCTCATTAGCGCCTCGTATCTTAATATACGTCCTGTTCAAATTACCTTTTACAGCCATTACTTTTTGTTATACACCTTTCTAATATACCTGAATGTTTCTTTTTCTCCCTTGTCCTTAAGCATATTAAGCAGAAGCTCAATATCCTTCGCCGTATCAGGATGAAGTCTGCGGGACTTCTCCCGGTAGTAATACTCTATCGAATCCGCGTCCGTATATGACGCACCATTATATATCTTGGATGCCGCCACTCTGTCACAGAACATCTCCACAACATACTTCTTGGGCATCGGAACCGGCTCAACCTGACGTGTTGTCAGGTTATAATCCGTCCAATACTCAAAATGATGCGGGTTACGGCCTTTGTGGTGTATCCATGCAGCAGAATATCCTATTGTCTCTCTCTCCGCTTCATTAGGGCTCCTTGTTCCCTGATAATATCTGGCACCCGTCATGAATTCCACAGGTGAATACTTGGACAGGTCATGCCTTAATCCCTGCCGGAATATTCCCGCCTTAAAACAATGCATCATTACCTTATGCCTGTGTCTTGTTATTGTGCGGAGATGCCCGAAGAACTTCTTCGCAGTAATCTTATACCTGTCCATTAATATGTTTCCTTACCTCAATCATCTGGTCTCTGAGCTGTGCTGCCTCCTCAAAATTAAGCTCTGCTGCAGCCCTGTGCATATTCTTCTCTATCTGTCTTGCGACCTTCTCAAGCTCCCTGCGGCTCATCGATTCATAATCCTTCTCAAGGTTCATGGTATCCTTAGGCTCAGCCGCCCTGCTTATGCTGATAAGGTCTCTTACCGCCTTCTGTATAGTCTTAGGCGTTATGTTATGTTCCTCATTATACTTCTGCTGTATTGCACGTCTTCTCTCTGTCTCGTCTATAGCCTGTCTCATCGAATCCGTAATCGTATCGGCGTACATTATTACATGTCCTTCAGAATTACGCGCGGCACGTCCGATAGTCTGTATAAGAGATGTCTCTGTTCTTAAGAAACCTTCCTTGTCGGCATCAAGTATCGCAACAAGTGTAATCTCAGGTATATCAAGTCCCTCTCGCAGAAGATTGATTCCGACAAGCACATCAAATACATCAAGTCTCATATCACGTATAATCTTGGTTCTCTCAAGCGCATCTATATCTGAATGAAGATATCTTACACGTATTCCTACCTCCTTCAGATACTTGGTAAGATCCTCTGCCATATTCTTGGTAAGTGTGGTAACCAGAACCTTATGCTTATTCTTTGTCTCTTTATTAATCTCTGTTATAAGATCATCAATCTGTCCTTCCACAGGTCTTACCGATATCTCCGGATCCAGAAGTCCCGTAGGTCTTATAATCTGTTCCGCTCTGAGCAGCTCATGGTCTGCCTCATACTGTGCCGGTGTTGCCGACACAAAAAGCATCTGGTCTATCTTACTCTCAAACTCCTGAAAATTAAGTGGTCTGTTATCCTTTGCTGACGGAAGCCTGAATCCATAATCAACCAGCGTTGTCTTACGTGACTGGTCACCTGCATACATTCCTCTTATCTGCGGCACCGTAATATGTGACTCATCTATTATTATAAGAAAATCCTTAGGAAAATAATCAATCAGTGTATATGGCGGCATTCCCGGTGCAAGTCCCGTAAGATGTCTCGAGTAATTCTCTATTCCTGAGCAGAACCCTGTCTCCTGGAGCATCTCTATGTCAAAATTCGTGCGTTCCTCTATACGCTGCGCCTCGATCAGCTTATCTTCGCTCTTAAAATACTTAATACGCTCCTCTAATTCCGCCTTAATTCCTGCTATGGCAGCCTCCATCTTCTCCTTCTCAACAATATAATGTGAGTTGGGAAATATTGCGACATGTTCAAGAACTGACTTAATCTCTCCGGTAAGCGTATCCACTTCCGTAATTCTGTCTACTTCATCACCGAAGAATTCCACACGTACCGCATCACCACTCGAAGCTGACGGATATATCTCAACGACATCTCCATGCACCCTGAACGTACCACGCTTAAAATCCATCTCATTGCGCACATACTGCATGTCCACAAGCTTGCGTATAACATCATCTCTGTCAGCTTCCATCCCGGGTCTTAAGGATACAACCATATTACGATAATCGATAGGCGCACCAAGTCCGTATATACACGACACAGATGAAACTATAATAACATCATTGCGCTCTGACAAAGCTGCTGTTGCCGAATGTCTCAGCTTATCAATCTCATCATTGATAGATGAATCCTTGGCTATATATGTATCACTTGAAGGGACATACGCCTCCGGCTGATAATAATCATAATAGGAGACAAAGTACTCAACTGCATTCTCCGGAAAGAACTCCTTCATCTCCCCGTACAGCTGTGCGGCAAGCGTCTTATTATGAGAGATAATAAGCGTCGGCTTCTGAAGCTTCTGTATTATATTCGCCATTGTAAATGTCTTGCCTGAGCCTGTTACACCAACAAGCGTCTGAAACTGGTTGCCTTCCATAAATCCTGCAACAAGCCTGTCTATTGCCTGCGGCTGGTCACCGGTAGGCTGATATTCACTGTGAAGTCTGAATTCCATAACAATCCCCATTCCTGCCCGGCTTTCAGGGCATCCCAAGTTTGTGTACAAACATATTTCCCGATAATTCATTATATCATTCTACACTTAAAATGTACAGCAAAATCGAATAGTTGTTCTATTGCGTTATTCCGGAATTTTATAAAAAATGGCGTGCCTCAATGAATTTTCATTTATGGCACACCATTTTCATCTTATTATTTTATTACCCGGTTAAATAAAAGTTATCTTTCGGATTTCCTGTTCTTACTGCTGTATGTAATTCCTAATAATACTGCAGCACTTACGGCAATCAGTGCCATAAGAATTACTACCGGAGCCCTGTCACCTGTCTGTGTCGAAGATACATTTTCTCCTGTCTGTACCACGTCAGAAGCAGCTTCCTTATAAGCTATTGCAAACGGACTGAGCTCTGAAACTTCCACACTAAGTCCATCTGATATCACATACGGATCCATTACATCGAGCACTCCTGATTTAAGCAGATGCAGCACCTTGAATGTATATGTCTGTGCATCTGTTCCCTCAGGATATGCAAATGTCACAGTAATATTTCCATCGAATGTAAGCGGATTACCTGCGGCATCTACAAGCTCTACTTCTGCTTGTGTCAAGTAAAGACCAAAAAAATTTATTTTCAAGAACCATCAAAAACCGATAGTTCTTGAAAATAGTCTTATATGAAGTATATCATTTAACCTGTATAAAGTCATCCACATTCCACTCAAATTGAATGTTGCCGTCATCATACATTGTGATACGCTTTACAACCTGACGAATAAGATCCAAGTCAAATGTCTCCATTTTGGATAACAACTCTATTGTTTCTTCCTCACCAGCTTTATCAATACATTGTTCCAACTGTATTTTAGACTCAAGTTCGTGAAGCTCTATCTCAATTTCACCAATATGCTCAGTAAGCCTTGTCCTTTCAGATATCATAATATCTCTCTGGACAATTCCTTTTGTATAATCGTCATACAACTGGAACTTTTGAGTTTCAGCCTTACTTTTCATTTGTTGCAGCTTATCAATTTCTTTTTGCAACTCAACACAACTACTCCTTTGTCTTTTATATGCCTGCAAATGCTCAAGCATACCTGCTGCTGTTGTCTTAATATATTGCATAACACCTGCCTCAAATTCTTCCGTTTTCATTCTGACATTGCGACAGTTATATTTACTAGGATCATAATTGCAGCTACACTTATAATACCCATAAGAATTTGCAAGTCCTTTACCACAACAACCACATATTATTATAGCTTTTTTATATGAACCTTGCTTTTTGGTTCGATTACAGGTTGTCTTATTAATCACTTTATGTGCTTCCTCAAATGTTTGTTTTGACACTATCGGCTCGTGACAATTTTCCACTATAATCCAACTATCAGGATTCATTTTCTTTGACTTATAACCCGTTTGAGCATTACATACGGTCTTTCCATAAATAATTGTTCCCGTATAAATCTCATTAAACAATATATTCATAACTGCTGAAGCACTCCATTGTTTTATTTCATAATTTCTTGGGTGATTCCACTTTTTACCATGTCTTTCTTTATATTGTACACGGGTATCAATGTTATTAGCATTCAAATATCTGGCAATTTGCTTATACTTTTTCCCTTCAATAGCCATCTCAAATATAAGTCTAACCACCTGTGCAGGTTCTTCATCAATAACAAGCTTTTGTTTATCACTTTCAGACCTCTTATAACCATATGGAGCCTGCGGTCCTATAAACTTACCAGCCTTTGCTAATGTTGTTCTTGCACTTCGTACCTTTTTTGATGCGTCTCTGCTATACATCATATTTATAACATTTTTTACCGCAACCTCCATTCCTCCTGTTGCTCCTGTAAAATTATTACTGTCATAATTATCATTTACTGATATATACCTTACTTTAAGCACCGGAAATACAAACTCCAGATATCTTCCAACTTCCAGATAATCTCTACCCAGACGGCTGTAATCTTTTGTAATAATAACTTGTATATTGCCCTCTTTGACCTGTGTCATCATTTCTTCAAATGCTT
>OHGX01000647.1_pt1 | contig 18098 bp, 15 predicted proteins | sample 1567841 | NCBI WGS metagenome assembly OHGX01 (sample SAMEA3879587, study PRJEB24766) | human gut metagenome | biome: human-associated habitat; feature: feces | place: USA | collected 1985/1987 | reverse complement strand
AAAGTTTACAAAATTTTACGATAATGTTCAAAAATATACAATTTATCAAAAGTGATGTAGACAAACAATAAAAAAGTGGGTAATATGTATATATAATAAGCTCGACAGGCAAAAAGTATGTACAATATGCTACATAATTAAAGCAAGAAATATAAAATAGAGAGGAATGTTGTCGATGAAACAGTTCAGCTATGTTATTAAGGATGAAATCGGTCTGCATGCACGTCCTGCGGGACTGCTCGCCAAGGAGGCAAAAAAGTATCAGAGTACAGTGACACTTTCCTGTAAGGGGAAATCAGCTGCAGCAAGCAAGCTGATGGCGATCATGGGAATGGGCGTGAAGCACGGAGACAACGTGGAAGTTACGGTAGAAGGAGCGGATGAAGATACCGCCGCAGCAGAGCTTCAGAAGTTTTTCCGTGAGAACCTCTAGGAGAAGACCTGCACGACAGAGTTTGGAAGGTAGAAAATGGAAAAATATATTGGAAAATCCGTATATAAGGGAACAGCGATCGGACCTGTCAGTGTTCTGAAGAAAAAGGACAGTCTCGTTAAGAGAATCCATATCGACAACACAGCGGAAGAACTGAAACGGCTGGATGCGGCTAAGGAACGTACGATGACGCAGCTGGGGCAGTTATACGAGAAGGCGCTGCAGGAGGTCGGAGAAGTCAATGCAGCTATTTTCGAGGTGCATCAGATGATGCTCGAGGATGACGATTATCAGGATGCCATTCACAACATGATTCAGAACGAAGAAGTGAATGCAGAGTATGCGGTGGCAGTGACCGGTGATAATTTTGCAGAGATGTTCGCCAACATGGATGATGAATATATGCAGGCCCGCTCTGCGGATGTCAGGGATATCTCCAACCGGCTCGTCCGTAATCTGTCCGGGGAGGAGCAGATTGACTGGAGTACCATGGAGCCGTCGATCATTGTGGCAGATGATCTGACACCCAGTGAGACGGTGCAGATGGATAAGAACAAGATCCTGGCCTTTGTCACAGTACATGGCTCAACGAATTCCCATACTGCGATCCTTGCACGTATGATGAATATTCCGGCACTGATAGGGGTACCATTGGAACTGGAGAAAATCCATAACGGAACCCGTGCTATTGTGGACGGCAGGGAAGCGGTATTTTACCTGGATCCGGAGGAAGAGCAGCTCCGGCAGGCAGAAGCGGCACAGCAGACAGAGCAGAGACAGAGAAGCCTGCTGGCAGATTACAAGGGACGGGAATCCGTGACAAAGAGCGGACGCAAGGTCAATGTATATGCAAATATCGGCAGCGTATCGGATGTGGCATATGTACTGGAGAATGATGCGGAGGGAATTGGCCTGTTCCGCAGTGAATTCTTATATCTCGGAAGGGACTCTCTTCCGGATGAGACAGAACAGTTCAATGCTTACCGTCAGGTGCTGCAGATGATGGCAGGGAAAAAGGTCATCATCCGTACCCTTGATATCGGTGCGGACAAAAATGTAGATTACCTCGGACTGGGCAAGGAAGATAATCCTGCCATGGGATACCGTGCGATTCGGATCTGTCTGGAGCAGCCGGAGATCTTCAAGACCCAGCTGAGAGCACTTCTCAGGGCGGCAAAATACGGAACACTGGCCATTATGTATCCGATGATCATTTCCGTGGAGGAAGTGTTGGATATTCAGAAAATCGTGGCTGAGGTGGCTAAGGAGCTGGAGGAAGAAAAGCTTCCTTACACAATTCCGGAACAGGGAATTATGATCGAGACGCCTGCGGCTGTCATGATGAGTGAAGAGCTGGCGGAGCATGTTGATTTCTTCAGTATCGGCACGAATGATCTGACACAGTATACGCTGGCTATCGACAGGCAGAACAACAGACTGGACAGATTCTATAATCCACATCATGAGGCAGTCCTGCGTATGATACAGATGACTGTTGATGGAGCACATAAGCATGGCAAATGGGTCGGCATCTGTGGAGAACTGGGAGCGGATACGACACTGACCACACGATTTGTGCAGATGGGAATTGATGAACTCAGTGTGGCACCGTCCATGGTGCTGAATGTCCGTAGTAAAATATGCGAAATGGAGTGAGAGATTCATGAGAATATACAAAGCAAAAGATTATGCAGATATGAGCAGAAAGGCTGCAAATATCGTATCGGCACAGGTTATCATGAAACCGAACTGTGTTCTCGGACTGGCTACGGGATCTACTCCCATCGGCCTGTATAAACAGCTGGTGGAATGGTTCCGCAAGGGAGATCTGGACTTTTCTGAGGTTATGACGGTGAACCTGGATGAATATAAAGGTCTGAGCCGGGAAAACGAGCAGAGTTATTATTATTTTATGCACCAGAATCTGTTTGACCATGTGAATATCCCGGTAGAAAATACACATCTGCCAAACGGAATGGAGCCGGATTCGGAGAAAGAATGCCGTAGATATACGGAACTGATCCAGTCGCTGGGCGGTGTGGATCTGCAGCTGTTGGGAATCGGACATAACGGGCACATCGGTTTCAACGAACCGGGAGAGAGTTTTGACAAGCAGGTACATTGCGTGAACCTGACAGAGTCTACGATCGAAGCCAACAAGAGATTCTTCGCATCGGCGGAGGATGTCCCGAAGCAGGCATATACGATGGGGATCAAGACCATTATGCAGGCGAAGAAAATATTGATCGTAGCCAGCGGCGAAGACAAGGCGGAGATCGTACAGAAAGCTTTCTTCGGCCCCATTACACCGCAGGTGCCGGCATCGGTATTACAGCTTCATAATGATGTGACACTGGTGGCAGACGAAGCAGCGCTCAGTAAGCTTTCTGAATAAGAAAGGGGAAGCTGATAGGTCATGAGAATCAGAAATGCAAATATATATACAGAGGAGCATCGGTTTGTCAGAGGGGATGCAGCCGTGGAGAACGGCAGGTTCGTAAGCTGTACCGGGGATCCGGCAGGTGAGGAAGCTGTTGTGGATGCGGAAGGCATGTATCTGATACCGGGACTGGTGGATATTCATTTCCATGGTTGTAAGGGCGCGGATATGTGTGACGGTACGAAGGAAGCACTGGATGTCATCACATCATATGAAGCCTCCGTCGGTGTGACAAGTGTCTGCCCGGCTACCATGACGATCCCTAAGGATGAACTGCTGGAGGTCATGAAAAATGCCGGCAGCTATGAGTATTCCGGTGGATCCCACCTGGTGGGCATCAATATGGAAGGACCCTTTATCAGTCCGGCGAAAAAGGGTGCTCAGGCGGCGGAAAATATCATGCACTGCGATTATGAATATTTCAGTCAGCTGCAGAAAGCGGCGAACGGGCTGATCAAGCTGGTAGATATCGCACCGGAAGAGCCGGGAGCGATGGAATTTATCGACAGAGCCAAAGGAGAAGTGGTCATTTCACTGGCGCATACAGCTTCCGACTATGATACAGCAAGGGAAGCCATTGAACATGGAGCATCGCATGCGACACATTTATATAATGCAATGCCGCCGATGAACCACAGGGAGCCCGGCGTGATCGGAGCAGTGAGAGATTCAGAGAAATGTCATCCGGAGCTGATCTGTGATGGTGTACACATTCATCCATCAGTGATCCGTGCAACATTTGCGATGTTTGGTGCTGACCGCATGATCCTGATCAGTGACAGTATGCGTGCAACGGGCCTGGAGGATGGTGAATATACGTTGGGAGGACAGCCGGTTACCGTCAGAGGCAATCTGGCTACCCTGCATGACGGTACGATCGCCGGATCGGCGACGAATCTGATGGATTGTATGCGGTTTGTAGTAAAAACGGTCGGTCTGCCGTTAGAGACGGCAGTGATGTGTGCCACGGAGAATCCGGCGAAGGAGATCGGCATTTTCAATGAAGTGGGCAGTATATCCGTTGGTAAAAGGGCAGATTTCGTACTCCTGGATCAGGAACTGAACATTGCAGCGGTATATATCGACGGAAAGGAGTTCACATGTTAGATTTTTTGAAAGGTAAGCGAAAAGGGAATTGTATCGGATCTCCCTGTAAGGGGAAGGCAGTTGCTCTTACGGAGGTACCGGATCCTACATTTTCCGAGAAGATATTGGGAGACGGATTTGCAGTGATCCCCTCTGAGGGGAAAATATATGCTCCCGCAGACGGAGAGGTGACCGTGGTATTTGATACGCTTCATGCGATCACCATGACAACGGATCAGGGAGCGGAGCTTCTGATCCACATCGGACTGGACACCGTGACGCTCAAGGGGGCCCCCTTCACGGCACATGTTGCTGCCGGAGACCATGTCAAAAAGGGCGATCTTCTGCTGGATGCGGACCTGGAGAAGATTCAGGAAGCCGGACTGCATATCATCACTCCGGTACTGGTCTGCAATACCGATGAATATAACAAGATCAGTATTCTGAAAGAGGGAGAGGTATCTCCCGGTGAGGACGTGCTCCAGATCTCTTAAGAGCGGTATGTCCCGTCCGTATCAACTAATGAAACTGACCGGAACTGTTCCGGTTGAGTATAATGTAAAGGAGGAGAAATGTATGAAGTTTCTTCAAAAACTGGGTAAAGCGTTAATGCTTCCCGTAGCGGTTCTGCCGATCTGCGGTATCCTCATGGGTATTGGTTACAGGTTGTGCCCGGCAACAATGCAGGGTGGTGAGATCTCGGGCGTGGCAAATCTGATCGGTCTGTTCCTCGTAAAAGCAGGTGGTGCTTTGATCGAAAACATGGCGATCCTGTTTGCAATCGGTGTAGGTGTCGGTATGTCAGAGAAAAATGACGGTACCGGAGCCATCGCAGCTCTGGCTTCCTGGCTGATGCTCACAACACTTCTGTCTACCGGATTTGTTACGACCATTATGCCCTCCATCGCTGAGGATGCTACCAAGACACTGGCATTCGATAAGATTGCGAATCCCTTTATCGGTATTATTGCCGGTATTATCGGTTCCATGTGCTACAACAAGTTCAAGGATACCAAGCTTCCCGACTGGCTATCCTTCTTCAGTGGTAAGCGCTGTGTAGCTATCGTAGCAGGTGTGGTATCTATTCTGGCATCTGTTGTACTGCTGTTCGTATGGCCTTTACTGTTCGGCGGTCTGGTAGCTCTCGGTGAAGCCATTGTAGGTCTGGATGTAGTCGGTGCCGGCATTTATGCTTTCCTGAACCGTCTGCTGATCCCTACCGGATTACATCACGCACTGAACAACGTATTCTGGTTCGATACCATCGGACTTGGAGATCTGAAGCACTTCTGGGCAGGTGAGACAAGCGCTGATGTATCCTGGAGCCTTGGAATGTATATGTCCGGCTTCTTCCCCTGTATGATGTTCGGTATCCCCGGTGCAGCTCTGGCAATGGTAAAATGTGCAAAGCCCGCCAAGAAAAAGGCAGCGATCGGTCTGGTAGCTTCCGCAGCAATCTGTTCCTTCATCTGCGGCGTTACCGAGCCCTTTGAGTTTGCATTCATGTTCTTAGCTCCCGGACTGTATGTGATCTATGCAGCACTGTACGGCATCTTCACCATGATCACTGTTGCTCTTGGCTTCCGTGCAGGCTTCAGCTTCTCCGCAGGTGCGATGGATCTGTTTTTCTCATCCTCCCTGCCTGCAGCAGCCAGAATCTGGCTGATCATCCCTCTGGGTATCGCAGCATTTGTTGTATTCTACTTCGTATTCCTCTTCGCTATCAAGAAATGGGATCTGAAGACCCCCGGTAGAGAAGATGATGATGTAGAAGCAGAGAAGAAGATCGAGCTGGCAAATGATGATTTCGCAGCAATCGCAGCAACCATTCTGGAAGGCTGCGGCGGCAAGGACAACATTGCAAGCATTGACAACTGCATCACAAGACTGAGACTGGAAGTAAAAGACATTACCGCAGTGGATGATAAGGTGATCAAATCTGCAGGCGTAGCCGGTGTCATGAAACCCGGTAAGACCTCTGTTCAGGTAATCATCGGACCTAAGGTTCAGTTCGTAGCGGATGCATTTTCCAAGCTTTGCGAATAATAAAGAACTGATAAAACTGAATATATGACCGGAAGAAAGACCTGCCTGGGAAGACCATGCAGGTCTTTCTTATATATGATGTCGGGGTCAAAAGCCCCCGACTTTGATGCCTACGGATTGTTCCGTGCTACGCACTCCCACAATCCTACCCAATATTCGCATATCGTGGGATTATCATCCCACTTTTATGCTCATATCGGGGCGGGTCCTAAGGTCTTTCACCCACTTATGAGCAAGCTCATATGGGCTTAGACCTTTTGACCCTGGCATCATATAATATGCTGGCTATATAGAAATAGTATATACGAAGTCCGCCGAAAAGGGAATATGAATATTTTGTATAAAGGCTTTACGAACGGAATGTTTCGTGTTATTATAAGTAGTATTAAAAACTACATAGTATGGTTTTAAAAAATGAAAATAATTGTAACTATTCAGTGCCGCATTCGCAGAATGACTCTTTCGGAGACATAATTTTGAATAGCTGCAATCAATCATATGGAGATAGATAATATGAGTTATAAAATTGTAGTAGACAGCTGTTGTGAATTGCCGGAAGAATATTTGCAGGATCCCCGGTTCGAGATCGTGCCCCTGGGACTGGAAGTGGGAGATTACCAGATTCAGGATGATGAGAATTTTGATCAGGCGGAATTCCTGAAAAAGGTGGCAGAGTGTCCGAAATGTCCCAAGTCGGCATGCCCTTCCCCAGAGCGTTTCAGGGAAGCCTACCACACAGAAGCAGAGCATGTGTATGTGATCACTTTATCCTCCCACCTCAGCGGAAGCTACAACAGTGCGGTGCTTGGTATGAATCTGTATCGGGAAAAATACGGGAAGAAGCAGATCCACGTCATCGATTCCGAGTCCGCCAGCTGTGGTGAGACCCAGATCGTGAAGAAACTGGTAGAACTGGAAGAGCAGGGTCTTTCCTTCGAAGAAATCGTGAAGCAGATCGAAGAGTTCCGCAGCAATGTGCATACCTATTTTGTACTGGATAATCTGGAGACGCTGCGCAAGAACGGCAGACTGACCGGTGTGAAAGCACTGGTGGCATCCACGCTGAACATCAAGCCGATCATGGCCGGAGACAAGGGCAGTATCGTGCAGAGAGGCCAGAGCGTCGGCATGAAGAAAGCACTCCGAAGAATGGCGGAGATCGTTCTGGAAGAGGCAGGGGATACGAAGGAACGTTTCCTGATGATCACCCACTGCAATGCTCCTGACCGCGCCGAGACCATGAAGAAGCTTCTTATGGAAAAGGCAGAGTTCAAAGGATGCCTGATCATGGACACCCGCGGTGTCAGCAGCATGTACGCCAACGATGGCGGCGTGATCGTGACGGTGTAAAAAGATTAATATCATAGGCAATATAGCTCCGGCGGATTAGCCTGTCATTTTTTGTTTCTGACAGCCTGTTCCACCGGGGCTTTTGTTTTCCTGAAAACTAGGAAAAACAGGCGATTTCCGAGGAAAAAGCGTTCCAAAAGCGGCCAGAAAAGGTGAGTTTCCTTCAAAAGTGGGTATTTGGTCGGAAAAGGTGGAAAAAATTTCTTCTGGCAAGGAAAAATCCACTATTTTGAGCCTGTTCTTTTATTGTAAAAGGAACGGTCCAGGCTTCGTTTTGTATCAAAAACAGGAAAATGCTGCAAAAAAATACAAAAACACAGGATTTTCAGGAAATTGGAGAAGATATTTTCGTTAAAGATACGTTTTTGGCTGTTTTTGTACAAAAAAGTGGCAGAACAGTGACTTTTTTGTATGAAATCGGTTATTTTATGGGGATTTACGAAAATACCTGATTCTACCGGATTCCCTACGAAGGATCCGATGAGATTGTCCGGCAGAAAAACCGATGTCAAGAGAGTATTGCTACGGATGTAGCAGAAAAAGCAAAAAAATGTAAGAGCTTACATGCATGTCAGACAAACATCCTCATGCATATTCCACAAAAAGATAGATAAAAAATTAACTTTCCTAAAAACTATTGATAGTTTTTATTATTTAGGATACAATTGCACATATACAAAAATCAGTAGCCGACAAGAAACGGCTATTTTTTAAAAAACAAAATGTAAGCACTTACACGGTGCAACAGGCAGCCAGCTCAGGTGGCCAATGCCATAGTACGTGTCAGTAAAACACCGCGCCCGCAGACGGAGAGCAGCATGCCATAGCCGTTGCCGGCGGCGCCCGTGGCGCAGGGCATAAAAGTAACGCAGGCATCAGCCCGCAGAATGGAGAAGATTATGAGCCGATTGAAGATAGCTACCCCGAATAAAGCACAGCTTACGGTGGAACGCCTGTACAAAGATCTGGAGAGAAGAATTATCGCCAGCCCGCCCGGATTATGTCCGGTGGACCTGCAGCTTTCTTTTCTGAAAATGTGTCATGCCCAGACATGTGGTAAATGTGTGCCCTGCCGTGTGGGACTGGGGCAGTTGCAGAACCTGATGGAGGATGTATTGGCAGGCAAAGCCACCCTGAAGACACTGGATCTGATCCGGGATACCGCTTCCGACATTGTGGACTCCGCTGACTGTGCCATCGGTTACGAGGCGGCCCATATGGTACTGGCCGGACTGGAAGGCTTCCGTGAGGATTATGTCTATCACATTGAACATGGGGGAAAATGTTCCTGCCATATTACCCAGCCGGTTCCCTGTGTGGCGCTGTGCCCCGCAGGTGTGGATATCCCCGGTTACATAGCACTGGTGAAGGAAGAGCGTTATGCAGATGCCGTGAAGCTGATCCGCAAGGACAATCCTTTCCCCACCGCCTGTGCCCTGATCTGTGAGCATCCCTGTGAGGCAAGATGCCGCCGCAACATGATCGATAGTGCCATCAATATCCGCGGCCTGAAGCGTATGGCAGTGGACAATGCCAGAGCCAACACGGTTCCTGTGCCTGAGAAAGCGGAGAGCACCGGTAAAAAAGTAGCAATCATCGGCGGAGGCCCCGGCGGACTGTCTGCGGCATATTATCTGGAGCTGATGGGACACCATGCCGTGGTATTTGAGGAAAAGAGCAAGCTGGGCGGTATGCTGCGCTACGGAATTCCCAACTATCGTTTTCCAAGAGAACGCTTACAGGAGGACATTGACACTATTCTGTCCACCGGAGTGGAAGTGAAATTGAACACCAGAGTCGGCAACGGCGAAGGTGAGATTTCTTATAATAAGCTGCACGAAGAATACGATGCAGTCTATATTGCCATCGGTGCCCATACGGATAAAAAGATCGGTATCGAGGGAGAGGATGCCAACGGTGTCATGTCTGCAGTGGAAATGCTGCGCCGCATCGGTGACGATGACATGCCGGACTTCAAGGACAAGACCGTAGTCGTAGTCGGCGGCGGTAACGTAGCCATGGACTGTACCCGTTCCGCCATTCGTCTGGGTGCGAAAAAGGTGGGAATTGCCTACCGCAGAAGACAGACCGATATGACGGCGCTTCCTGAAGAAGTGGAAGGCGCCATCGCAGAGGGCGCAGAGCTTTACAGCCTGAAAGCACCTCACAAGATCGAAGCCGACGAGAACGGCAATGTGACGGCTCTGTGGGTAGAACCTCAGATCATCGGCCCCATCGATGCCTGGGGACGAGCCCGTCCGATCCAGGCGGATGTGCCTCTCCTTCGAATCCCCTGTGATATCGTCGTGGTGGCCATCGGTCAGGGTATCGAGACCCGCCATTTCGAGGAGGCGGGTATCTCCGTAAAACGAGGCACCATTACTGCCATGAGTGACAGTGAAGTCAAGGATGTCCACGGTGTATTTGCCGGTGGTGACTGTGTGACCGGTCCGGCTACCGTCATCCGTGCCATTGCCGCCGGAAAAGTAGCTGCAGCCAATATCGATGAATATCTGGGTTACCACCATGTAGTACCCTGTGATGTGGAGATCCCGCCGGTATCCTACGAGGACAAGGAACCCTGCGGACGGATCCAGCTGAGTGAAAAGGAAGCCGGAGAGCGCAAGACGAATTTCGATGCATTTGAATGCGGCATGACGAAGCAGGAAGCCTGCCAGGAAGCGGGCAGATGCTTACGCTGCGATAAATACGGCTACGGAAGCTTAAAGGGCGGCCGAGCTGCCATCTGGTAAAAAGAGGAGCAAACAATGGGCGAGAAAATGATAAACCTTACAATAGACGGCGTGCAGCTGCAGGTCCCGGAGGGAACCAGCGTCATGAGCGCAGCAGCAGGCGTGGGAATCGAAGTACCGCATCTGTGCTTTTTAAAAGACATCAATGAGATCAGTGCCTGCAAGGTCTGCGTGGTGGAAGTGCAGGGAAAAAGCAAGCTGATCACAGCCTGCAACAGCCCGGTGGAAGAGGGAATGGTAGTGTATACCAATTCTCCGAAGGTACGCCGTGTGCGCAAGACAAATGTGGAACTGATCCTGTCCCAGCATGATTGTCACTGTGCCACCTGCGTCAGAAGCCGTAACTGTAATTTACAGCAGATTTCCAACGATCTGGGAATTCTGGAAGTACCTTTTACCGAGGAGGTTCCCGAGACACCCTGGGATCATTCTTTCCCTCTGATCCGGGATTCCAGAAAATGTATTAAATGTATGCGCTGTGTACAGATCTGCGATAAAGTCCAGGCCATGCATGTCTGGGATGTACAGAACACCGGATCCCGTACCACAGTAGATGTGGCGGATAATAAGACCATCGATTGCTCCGACTGTACACTATGTGGACAGTGTATTACCCATTGTCCTACCGGAGCATTGCGGGAACGGGACGATACATACAAGGCTTTCGAGGCACTGGCGGATCCCGAGAAGGTCACAGTAGTCCAGGTGGCACCGGCGGTAAGAACCGCATGGGGCGAGGAACTGGGACTGAATGCGGAGGAAGCTTCCGAGGGTAAAATGGTGGCAGCGCTGAAGCGCATCGGTTTTGACTATGTATTTGATACCAACTTCGCAGCGGATCTGACGATTATGGAAGAGGGAAACGAACTGCTGGAGCGGCTGGGCAATTCCCGGAAATACGCATGGCCCATGTTTACCTCCTGCTGTCCCGGCTGGGTAAGCTTCGTGTCCAAGAAGTATCCGGAGTATCTGCGGAATTTGTCCACGGCAAAATCCCCCCAGCAGATGTTCGGTGCCATGGCGAAGACTTATTTTGCACAGAAGAAAGGGATTGATCCCAATAATATCTGCTGTATCTCCATCATGCCCTGCGTATCCAAGAAGAGAGAGGCTTCTCTTTCTTATATGAAGAGCGCCGGAGCCGGACAGGATGTGGATATTGTACTGACCACAAGAGAATTCGTGCGGATGATCCGTGCCGAGCATATCAATACCCGGTTCTTAAAGGAGCAGGCTTTTGATTCTCCTCTGGGAGAAAGCACCGGTGCCGGAGTGATCTTCGGCGTCACCGGCGGTGTCATGGAGGCAGCACTTCGTACCGCATATGCAATAGTGGAAGGCAAGAATCCGGAAGCAGATGCTTTCCGGGCAGTCCGGGGAAGAGACGGCAGAAGAGAAGCAGACTTCACACTGGGAGATCAGACCTTACATACCTGTACTGTCAGCGGACTGGCCAATGCGGAGAAGCTGATGGAGGACATTAAGGCAGGAAGGGTATCCTATGATTTCGTGGAAGTCATGGCATGCCCCGGTGGTTGTGTCGGAGGCGGCGGACAGCCCATCCACGACGGATGCGAATTCGCGGAGCGGCGCGGAGGCACCCTGTACCGTCTGGACAGTGAGAGAAAGCTTCGCTTCTCCCATGAGAACCCCGAGGTACAGAAGGCCTACGAAGAGTTCCTGGGCAAGCCCCTCAGCCGCACCGCCCATAAGCTTTTGCATTCCGAACACGTGAACGAACTGTACTTTGAAACACATAACTACTTGTAATACCAGGTGACCGATTCAGCCGCAGGGCATGCTTGCATGCGCCTGCGGCTGAATCAGGGAACCGCCCAAACATGAGGAAGAAGCGATTTGCGAAGCAAATCAGCGGAATCCGAATGTTTGCAAGACCCTATTGACATTTTTTCACACAGGGTCTATACTGTGTATAGTTTAAAGATGATTACTAGAGTAAGAGTGGACGCGCGCCACTCTTTCTTGTTGTTGTAACGACAGCTCATATCAGTAAAGGAGGGCCTACATGTCCAAACGAGAGGACTACGAAAACAGAACCGAAGAACTGCTGACGCCCATCGCAGAAGTAAGTCAGGTGGAGATCTACGATGTGGAGTATGTAAAAGAAGGCAGTGACTACTATCTGAGAGCTTACATCGACAAGCCGGAAGGTGTGAACATTCTGGATTGCGAGAATGTCAGCAGAGCATTATCCGAAGCTCTGGACAAGGCTGATTTCATTCCGGATGCTTATATTCTGGAAGTCAGCAGCCCGGGACTGGGTAGAACGCTGAAAAAGGATAAGCATTTGCAGAAGAGCATCGGTGAAGAAGTAGAGATCAAGCTGTTCAAGCCCATTGACAAATGCAAAGAGTTTTCTGGCATTCTGGAGAGCTTCAATGCAGATAACATTACGATCACGGAAGACGGCAGCCCGAGAACTTTTGCCAGAGCAGACATTGCCCTGATCCGTCTTGCATTAGATTTTTGATACTATTCAGAGCCAAAGGGCGAAGGAATAGTGATAGCTTGTAGAATAAGAAGAAACCATACACTAAGAAAAGGCGAAAGCCGGAATGGAGGAAATGATGAATAAGGAATTAATGGAGGCACTGGACGTTCTGGAGAAGGAGAAGGAGATCAGCAAGGAGACCTTGTTTGAAGCCATCGAGAACTCCCTGATGACAGCCTGCAAGAACCATTTTGGAAAGGCTGACAATGTCCATGTGGAGATTAATAGAGAGACCTGCGATTTTCTGGTATATGCTGAGAAGGAAGTCGTTCCCACGAAGGATGATGTGGAGGATGACTGCCTGCAGATTGCTCTGGAGGATGCACAGGAGATCTCCAAGAGAGCACAGGTGGGCGACATGATCCATGTGGAGATCAAGTCCAAGGAGTTCGGCCGTATCGCTACCCAGAATGCCAAGAACGTGATCTTACAGAAGATCCGTGAGGAAGAGAGAAGCGTGATCTACAACCAGTACTACGAGAAGGAAAAGGATGTTGTGACCGGCGTAGTACAGCGTTATGTAGGCAAGAACATCAGCATCAATCTGGGTAAGGCAGATGCCATGCTGACCGAGAACGAGCAGGTAAAGGGCGAAGTATTCAAGCCCACCGAGCGTATCAAGGTTTACATTGTGGAAGTAAAGAACACCCCGAAGGGACCCCGCATCAATGTCAGCCGTACCCATCCGGAACTGGTAAAGAGACTGTTCGAGTCCGAAGTTACCGAGATCAAGGACGGTACCGTGGAGATCAAGAGCATTGCCAGAGAGGCAGGAAGCCGTACCAAGATCGCTGTATGGAGCAATAACCCCAATGTAGATGCTGTCGGCGCCTGTGTAGGTATGAATGGTGCCCGCGTCAATGCTATCGTGGAAGAGCTGCGCGGTGAGAAGATCGATATCGTGAACTGGGATGAGAACCCCGGTAACCTGATTCAGAATGCACTTTCTCCTGCCAAGATCGTAGCAGTATTTGCAGATCCCGATGAGAAGACCGCAAAGGTAGTCGTACCCGATTATCAGTTGTCTCTGGCTATCGGTAAGGAAGGTCAGAACGCAAGACTGGCAGCAAGACTGACCGGCTACAAGATCGACATCAAGTCCGAGACTCAGGCCAAGGATGCTCCCGGCTTCCGTTATGAGGACTATGTGGATGATTACGAAGATGATACCGTAGACGATTTTGATGGAGAGCAGGAATAATCAATGGCAAAAAAGATTCCACTGAGGCAGTGCGTAGGCTGCGGAGAAATGAAAGGCAAAAAAGAAATGCTGCGTGTCCTGAAAACACCGGAAGATGAGATATGTCTGGATGCAACCGGCAAAAAAAACGGACGTGGTGCATATATATGCAGACAGAAGGAATGTCTGCAGAAAGCCCGGAAGAATAAAGGATTAGAACGTTCTTTCAAGATGAGTATTTCTCCTGAGGTATATGATACACTGGAAAAGGAGTTTGATCAGCTTGAAACAGAATAAGATTTATTCCCTTTTGGGACTTGCGATGAGGGGGCGTAACCTGGTAAGCGGTGAATTCCAGACGGAGGACGCTGTGAAAAAAGGTTCTGCCATGTTGGTGATCGTTGCAGAGGATGCATCGGCCAATACGAAAAAGTTGTTTCACGACAAATGTTCCTATTATGAAGTCCCGGTATATGAATATGGCACGAAGGAAGAACTCGGCTGGGCCATCGGCCGGGATCTGAGATCTTCGGTAGGTGTGTGTGATGCGGGACTGGCAGATGCACTCATCAAGCAATTGGAAGCGAATTTGCCCGGTTAGGCAGAATGGAGGAAAGCATGGCGAAAATCAAAGTACATGAACTCGCAAAAGAATTGGAACTACAGAGTAAGGATATATTAAGTTTTTTACAGGAAAAAGGAATTGAGGCAAAGGCAGCACAGAGCTCGCTGGAAGAGGATGCGGCAGCACTGGTACGCAACAGCCTCGGAAAGAAAAAAGCAGCTGCACCCGCAGCACAGAAAGCTCCGGTAAATACCGAAAACGCAAAGCCTGCTGAGGAAAAGGCTCAGGCACCCGCAAGGGAAGCAAAGGCTCAGGAAACGAAAGTTTCCGAGGAGACCAAATCTACTGAGGAGACGAAAAAGAAGAAAAAGATTATTTTCGTTAGCAACCCTCAGAATTCCAAGATGCCCGGACAGCGTCAGGGTGGTCAGAGTGGACAGAGTGGACAGGGACAGAGAAATGCAGGCGGACAGCGTCCGAATCAGGGCGGCAGATACCAGAACAATGGTTACCAGAATAATTCCTACGGCAACCGTGTTCAGGCACAGGCTCCCGTACGTCCCATCAAGCCGCTGACCCCTCCGTCTCCCACTCCAAGCGTGGCAATGGTACCCGGCAACCGTGGACAGCAGCCTGCGAAAAAGCCTCAGACACAGGCACCGGTAAAGGAGCAGGCAGTACAGAATACTGCAGCCGCACAGGCACCTCAGGCAGCACAGCCTGCACAGAATGTGGCACAGACCAGACCGGCAGACAGACCTCAGAACGGTAACCGTGACAACCGCGATAACCGTCAGGGCGGTTACGGTCAGAATAATCGTGACAACCGTGGACAGAACGAGCGTGGCCAGGGCGGTTACAACCGTGACAACAGAGACGGCAATCGTGACAATCGTCAGGGTGGCTACGGACAGGGTAACCGTCAGGGCGGACAGAATGGTAACAGAGGAGGTATGGGCAATGGCAGACCTCAGGGAGGCGGATTTAACAGACAGGGTCGTCCGGGTATGGAAGGCGGTCAGGGTGATCGCCGCGGTAACGGCAATGGTGAGCGCGGTTACGGCAATAACGGCCGCGACGGAAGAGGCAATGGCGGATCGGGTAATCGATTCGGAGATAACAGACAGAATAAGGGCTTCGCTCCGGAACCTGCAGGCAAGGATCTTGAGAAGAAACGCGAAGATGAAAAGAGACGTTTCAGCCAGGAGAAGGACAACAAGCGTTCCAAGAAGGACCATATCTACGAGGACGAGGACGCGCTGAAGAACAAGCCTGGACGTTTCATCAAGCCGGAAAAGAAGAAGGAAGAGGTACAGGAAGAGCAGATCAAGGTGATCGTGCTGCCGGAATCCATTACCATCAAAGAACTGGCTGAGAAGATGAAGTTACAGCCCGCAGCCATCATCAAGAAGCTGTTCCTGGAAGGTAAGATTGTAACCGTGAACCAGGAGATCTCCTATGAAGATGCAGAGAACATTGCCATGGAATATGACATTCTCTGTGAAAAAGAGGTCAAGGTAGATGTCATCGAAGAGCTGTTGAAGGAAGATGAAGAGGACGAGGCAGATCTGGTGGAGAGACCTCCCGTAATCTGTGTTATGGGTCACGTTGACCATGGTAAGACTTCCCTGTTAGACGCTATCCGTAAGACCAACGTAACCGATCGTGAGGCAGGTGGTATCACCCAACACATCGGTGCTTATACTGTAAATGTGGGAGACCGTAAGATCACCTTCTTAGATACTCCCGGACACGAAGCATTTACCGCCATGCGTATGCGTGGTGCCAATGCGACCGATATCGCTATCCTGGTAGTAGCAGCGGACGACGGCGTAATGCCCCAGACCGTAGAGGCGATCAACCATGCAAAGGCAGCAGGTGTGGAGATCATCGTAGCAGTGAACAAGATCGATAAGCCCTCAGCCAACATTGACCGTGTAAAACAGGAGCTGGCAGAGTACGAGCTGATCCCCGAGGATTGGGGCGGAAGTACCGTATTTGCACCGGTATCTGCGAAGAGCGGAGAAGGTATCGACCAGCTGCTTGACATGATCCTGCTGACCGCAGATATCATGGAACTCAAGGCCAACCCCAAGAGAAAAGCAAGAGGTCTGGTCATCGAGGCAGAGCTGGATAAGGGACGCGGTCCCGTGGCTACCGTACTGGTACAGAAAGGTACCCTGCATGTGGGAGATTTCATTTCCGCAGGCGTGGCACACGGTAAGGTAAGAGCCATGATCGATGATAAGGGACGCAGAGTAAAAGAAGCAGGACCGTCTACCCCTGTAGAAATCCTGGGCCTGTCCGATGTTCCCAGTGCAGGTGAAGTATTCCTGGCACATGATAATGATAAGACAGCAAAATCCTATGCGGAGACCTATCTGGCACAGAACAAGGAAAAGATGCTGGAAGAGACCAAGGGCAGAATGTCCCTGGATGATCTGTTCAGCCAGATTCAGGAGGGTAATCTGAAGGAACTGAACCTGATCGTCAAGGCTGACGTACAGGGTAGTGTCGAGGCTGTAAAACAGTCCCTGATGAAGCTGTCCAACGAAGAAGTAGTAGTTAAATGTATCCACGGCGGCGTAGGTGCCATCAATGAGTCCGACGTATCTTTGGCAAGTGCGTCCAACGCGATCATCATCGGATTCAACGTTCGTCCCGATGCGACTGCCAAGGCAACCGCAGAGAGAGAGGGCGTGGATGTACGTCTGTACAAGGTCATCTACCAGGCTATCGAAGATGTGGAAGCTGCCATGAAGGGTATGCTGGATCCCGTATACGAGGAGAAGGTTATCGGTCATGCAGAGGTTCGTCAGATCTTCAAGGCATCCGCTATCGGTAACATCGCAGGTTCCTATGTTCTGGACGGTGTGTTCCAGAGAGGCTGTAAGGTTCGTATCACCCGTGAGGGCGAGCAGATCTTCGAAGGCAACCTGGCTTCCTTGAAGAGATTCAAGGATGATGTGAAGGAAGTTAAGGCCGGATATGAGTGTGGTCTCGTATTCGAAGGCTTTGACAAGATGCAGGAGCTGGATATCGTAGAAGCATATATCATGGTGGAAGTACCACGGTAGGTTACTAGAACGCATCCGTTCGCAGATGCATTCCGCTTACCCACGCTCGCGCTCTGCAAAAAACGTAGCGGACACTAAGAATCTTCCTGCGCTTTGCTTGCAACATTCAAGTGCCGACGTTTTTCAACGGGGTTACGCGAAACGCATTCTGTTCGCGGATGCTCGCCAAGACGTCTACGATACCCGCAGGAAAGAATTAAGAAGGAATAAGAATGAGAAAGAATAGTGTGAAAAATACCCGTATCAACGGGGAAGTACAGCGCGTTCTGGCAGAGATCATCCGGGGCGGTCTCAAGGACCCCCGGATCAGTCCCTGGACCAGTGTGATCGCTGTGGAAGTGGCACCGGATTTAAGAAGCTGTAAGGCATGGATCAGTGTGCTGGGAGACGAGGAAGTCAGAAAGTCTACCCTGCAGGGACTGAAGAGCGCCGAAGGCTTTATCCGCAGAGAACTGGCTCGTACCATCAATCTGCGTAATACTCCGGATATCACTTTTGTGATGGATCAGTCCATTGAATACGGTGTCAATATGTCCCACAAGATCGATGAGGTCATTGCAGCGGATGAACAGGCACAGAAGCCGGAAAATGAAGTGGTGGAAGATACGGAAGAAACAGAGGAAGGTGACGAGTAATGGATTTGCGTGAAGAATGTC
>OHGX01000618.1_pt1 | contig 19172 bp, 15 predicted proteins | sample 1567841 | NCBI WGS metagenome assembly OHGX01 (sample SAMEA3879587, study PRJEB24766) | human gut metagenome | biome: human-associated habitat; feature: feces | place: USA | collected 1985/1987 | reverse complement strand
CTGTAAATTCTGCCTGGGACACTACTGCTGCCTTATTCACTTCTGTTTTCTTTTCTTTCTCCAAATTTTTTTGCACTTTTTCATTTTCAGGATATGTTTGACATCCGTTTCTGTAAGGCCATATTTACAGTCCGTCACAAACAGGTTCATCTCCTTCGGTCTTGAAAACAACTGTGCATCGTCAGTAAGCACACAGTCTCATTTTTTCTATAATTGGCAACTTAAATTCTATAGATTTCAGCCACTGACCATTCTCTTTGCGTTCTTCGTAAATCTGCACATTATCCACTAACTGCGACAGGAACTCCCGTTTTTCTGCTTCGTTCATTTGAGCATACAATTTATCAAAGAACACGAGTGCCTTGTAAATGTTATCACCTGTAATCTTATCTGCCAGCAGAGAGCATTTCTTAGCCTTTGCAGATACCAGCAGCTCCTCTGCATCATCTATTTTATCATAAGTCTTGTACAAATGGTTCTCTAAATCTGTTTTTCTTCGCTGATAATGCTTATCCTCATAATCAAGAGAATCCATATCTGATAAAATAGTATCTTTATTATGATATAGCTTTCTTAATTGTATTTTATAATTTTCTATTTCCTGATCTAATGCACTAGTATCTACTTCCATATTTATTTTGTTGCGGATTAAATCCGAAAATTTAGGATTACTAACCAGTTTACTAATCACCTCTGCAACAGAAGCATCCAGCATTTCTTCATGCACCTGTTTTTTGTAATCACACTTATGACCTCTAGTCATATTTCTGTGTTTGCAGCCATAATAATAAAAATCCTTATAGTTACTTCCATCCTTGCGTTTCTTAATAGACTTGTTGCCATACATTCCTGCACCGCAGACAGGACATTTCAAAATTCCTGATAATAGATGAATCTTTTCTCTCTCATACTCACCGGCAATTTCATATTCATTATAGTCGCAGAACGCTTTCATTTTTGTTTTCTGTGCATCCAGAGAATAGCCATCTATCTGCATGGTTGTCGAGACACGGGTGTATAAATATACTTTGATTTTCTCTTTCTTCAATTTACATATCACCTCCAGGAAGTGCCGAAACTGCCGACAGATTGATACTGACTAATGTATCCATCTGCCTGATTGCCAAATTTCTAAGCAATATAAGTCTTTCTGATTGAGATTTCCCCTGCTCAATTAAAATAGCATTATAACTTTCCATATTTGCCAACACCAACAACTGATTTAAATTTGCATCATCACGCACATTTCCCTTTTTACCCGGATTATTATTTTTCCATTGCTTTGCAGTCTGACCAAATAAAGCAACATTTAAAAGATCTGCTTCACTGGCATATGTATAGGCAATCTGTTCCGGTGTTAGTTCTGGTGGAATCAAATTTTCTTTTACTGAATCTGTGTGAATACGATAGTTCACCTTTGATAATGCTCTGTTCAAATTCCAATCCAATGACAGGCGACTATTTTCGTCCTGTTTCAGTCTGCGATAGTCTTTCATAATATACAGTTGAAATTCTAGAGAAATCCACGTTGCAAATGCCATTGCAATATCGCTATGTGCATAAGTTCCTCCACCATATCTGCCTGCTTTTGACACTATTCCAATAGCATTGGTCTGTTCAATCCATTTGGTCGGTGTCATAACAAATCTGTTTAATCCCGCCTCACTTCTAACCGCCTCGAATTGCACACGGTTAAAATTCGGATTGTGAAGTTCTTCCCAGACCGCCAAAACTCAACTGTATTCCTGTTTCGCATCCAGTTCTGAATGACAAATCTGGGATCATTATCATTTCTGTATTTTGCGATATCTGTCAACGAAATATATTCATTTTCAAAATCCTTCGTGTAAATTCCAATATCAATACACTTTGCATGAATAATTTCTCTAACTATTTTATTTGCCATCTCTATTTCTCCACAATGCTTTCCATCATATCCCATCCAAGACATTATTCCTTCGGTCAGATATGATAAGATAGGTATTATGAAAATCAGTATTGTTAATATTAGTCTTATTATGACCACTAATTATATCTTTTTATCTGGCAATGAAAGTAATCTGTCTATTACCGGATGAATGATTGCTGTCTCTGTAATCTGATTAATGGCACAAAGCTTTTTCCCTGCATCCTTACTGGATGCTCCACAATGATATACCCTCTCTGTTTCTTCACCATAATCAAGTACAATCAATCTGTCGTGACAATCCGGATTAGACTTAATCCGAATCGTTGGATATTCATTTTGAAAATCCGTCACTAAAGAGTTCGTAAGAAATCCTCTCCCACCTTTTCCATTCTCTGTGAATAAAACAACTTCCACGCCATCTGCTTTCTGTGAAAGGTGCTGTAATGATTTTGCATTCATATAATCATCCACAACATAGATTGATTTCTTTGCCTGTTGATAGATTTCTATGTAAGCAATGTCAGCTTCTAACTTCTGACCTTTATAAATAACAAAATTCTTCTTATCTTTATCCGTAATGAAGTTGTCTGCTAAGATAGTCACATCTTTTTGAATGGAATCTACTTTTTTCTCCATTCGATCCTGTCTCTCCGTTATCGTTCCAACCTTCGCTGTTAAAAGTTCCATTTCATTTCTAGTAACAAACTGCTGATTTTGACTAATATAGTGTCGCATTTCCCTAAAAGTGCGCATTATAAATATACTCTGCTGTTCTGCCAATTCTCCGCGAAGAACTGTCGCAAGCATATAAATTCCTTGTTCTGTAAATGCATATGGCAAATATCTCCGTCCACCTTCTTGCCCAGCGAAAAAATCATTTTTTCGTGAGGTCACAATTTGTGACCTCACGGATTCAATTTCACTAGTTGCCAATTGAAACATAAAATCTTCCGGAAATCTTTCTATATTTCTTTTTACCTGTTGATTTAACTTTTTAACTTCATAGCCATATATTTCCGCTAAATCTCTATCCAGCATTACCTGCTGACCGCGAATTATGTACACCTTATTACGAATCTCATCCGTAGTAATCAATTCTTTTGTTCCTTCCATTCGTCCTCCCAACCAATCAATTACAATTTCTATAAATTGCTGATTCCTATTCTGTTGCTATGAAATCACACATTCCTTGTTATTAGCATTCCTTGTATATTCCCTCTTCATGCCCTTCAGACAAGAAGCATCCCTCGCTCAAAGAGCTCGGTCAATTGCGACTTCACAGGCTATTCCTCCACAATGCTTTCCATTTGCTCCAGTTTCTGCAATGCCTTCATATATACCATCAATCTTTTATACTGTTCGTCTCCAAGGCTATGAATCTGCTTTAATATCTTAATATCCGACCTGGTAACTTCATAATCCATATCTGCATCTTTATACTCCGAATCAATTCCTTTACCCGTTAAAAGCTGTTCCGGTGTAATATCCAATGCGTCACATATGGATAATAAACAGTCTGCTTTTGGATTTGTCTTTTTCTTTTTCCAGTCACTGATGTTGCTTGTTGCAATCCCGGTTCTTCTCGACAGTTCCAACTGGCTCATGTTCTTCTGCTCCATTATGTAAAAAATTCTTTCACTGATAATCATGTGTGTTCCTCCGTTATGTTATATATCCGTATTTATCGATTTCTTTTCCGTCTATACGGTCATTCTATCATGCCGCAGCATTTCTTTCAATAGGAATGATAATACTTCTGAATTTCTCAATTTTTTCTGTTTTATATAATTCCATGTACAACTGTTTTATTCTCTTCATGCGAAGATAATTATCAGGATCCGGTAATTGGTCCAGTCCCATTGCGTCTGCATACTTTGCAACCATTTCTCCAATGAAATTCGCCAAATCACTCCATGCATCTCTTTCTTTTATAACTACTTTGTTTTTAACCATAATTGAAATCCTTTCTGTTATTGTTTTCCATCATATCCCATCCAAGACATTATTCTTTCGACCAGATAGGATAAGATAGGTATTATTAAAATTAGTATTGTTAATATTAGTCTTATTAGATTTTGATTTTTTCGGTTCCAGACCTGTAGAAATAAAAACTCTGTAATCGTAAAAATCAAAATTACTGACTGTGATTTTTACGTCTTATGTGCTTTGATTTTTTCTTATGTGGATATCTTTCAAAACACTTTCTTCAAATAGATCCTGTTAGGTTTTCCAAGTCCCTGTCTCCTACGTTCAAGTGCCCCGAACGTCTCCAACTCATCCAATAACTTGCAGGCTTTTTGTGTTCCACAATTCAATATCTCACAAATATTTATTACAGAATAATAGATAAATACTCTTCCGTTTTCGTCTACCCATCCATTTTTTATAGATAATGAAACCCTATCTAAAAAGATTGCATATAAAAGTTTTGCATCTATTGACAGCCCCCAAAAGCATGCATCATCTATTAGACATTTTGGTAACTTGAAAAAAGTAAACTGCTCTTCACCAGTACAGTAATTAAACGTCGGCTTAATGCACAGATTTTCTATTCCATTTCTTCCTAGCCTCTGTTCTTTTTCTAAATTTCTCATAAATAAAGTCCTTCCTTTCATTTTTTTCAAATTGGCAAGCAGTGCCCCGGTATATACCCGGCGCATTTTTGCTTGTTGGGGAAAATGCCCCAATCCCCTCGAACTGCGGATAAACCGCAGAGCCACGCTAACGCTTTTTATCAATTCACTTTCTCTTTTTTGAATCTTCCTCATATAGATGAATAACTGCTTCAAGTGCCTTTTTCAGAAGTTCTGTTTGCTCATTATTCATCATTTTTATTTCTGCAATATCCTCTTCATACAGCTTCCCCGTTTCATTTGCTTTCTTAGCATACTGATTGAGATTATTACTAATCCTTGCATGTAAAGATATTACCCGGTTCAAATCAGGCCATTCAGGGATTATTACATACCCGTTTATCGCCATCTTCCTGATATACGCACTCATATTTTGAACTCCGGCTTCCTTCATCCGATCATGCAGTATTTCCACCTCCTCTGGTTTAAATTTCACATAGATTCCTTTTGAATACTCTTTCACTTTGCATTTCCTCCTGTTCTCTAATTTTTTGCAATAAAAAAAGGAACTGATTTTACTCAATTCCTTTCATGTTGCCTTAACCTGCTAAGAGGCTTCGCTCTTACCCATGATAATATTACTTCAGCTATAATAAAAATAAAAGTGGCTACATATTAGTTTTTTAATAGTTTTATGCGTAAATTTATTAGTTTTTTATGCCACTATAATAACATGCCTGTTTCATCAGCACAAGTATTGAAACCGTAGTCAAATAGTAGTTCTTTGTAATAAAATAGTAGCCTTTTACAAATCTCAATATTAATCGCCCTATCAATTCCATGGTAATAATATCATACTCGGATTTGCAAAACAATTATACCGTCGTTAGTCTGTCGTTAGTTCTTCGTTAGTCTACCGTTAGTCTGTCGTTAACCTTTCAAGCATAAGCTCCATTTGAAATATAGAAGTACTCACTAGTACGCCGAATAATAAATAACCGACACAATAACTGTTTGCTCTCTCAGTATCAGAAGCTTCACCAAGTTTACAAGTCCAATGGTAGATTACAGGTCCTTAATCTACTTCTTCAAAATACTGATAGATTCGAGTTTCTAATTCTTTCTTTGGATTCACTCTGTGTAAAATCAAAGTTTTCAGTTGTGCTGTTTACTCTTTTTGTACTTTGATTTTTCCTATGTGGGTATGATAAAAGATTCTTAAAACGTCTTTTTTCTGATATATACATTTCAATATCAGACTTTATTATTCTAACTTTCACTGTCACCTTTTTTACAAAATGGACATCCTTGATTTTTGTTTGTCCGATTAGAAATAATAGCTTGCCACTCATGACCATTTTTACATTTCCACCATACTTTTTTATTGCTTTTAATTTTTAAATTACATGGCTTCAATTCCCCATTTTTTTCATCATTCCATTCTGCGGCTATATCTGGTCTTAATGTTGCTAAATCATTTTTCCCTCTGATAACACAAATACCTGAACAATAAGGACATTTGCTTCCTTTTGTTCTTGATACAATTGATGCTCGCCATCTGTGATTCATATTACATATCCACCATATTTTTTCCCCACTTCCTGGTGTAAACATAAAGGGAGTCAATAATCCATTCTTTTCAGTATCCCATTCTAAAACTAAATGAGGATATAATGTACCCACTGATTTATTTTTCAATTCAGTCCGATAATTCTCCAAAATATGTATTCTATCTCTAACAACATCTATATCATCTGGAATATCAATATAATTATTTAGCTCAGAAAATAATTTTTTATAGGTTTCATTATTATAGTTACTATCCGTACGTATTAACACATCACAAGAACCTTCTTTTAGTACACCATTCTTTTCTTTTACACGTATCAGAAAAATGCCTTGCTTTATACATTCTTCATACTTTTTCACTTCCCTATTTAAAGCCTTTTCACTTGAATGCCATACACTACCATCATATTCTATTCCCACCTGTTTTGACGGAATAAATATGTCCAGCTCTCTTTTTCCTCCCAATTGTTGTGTACATCGATTCAGTGCATCTGGATATATTTTTTTAATGTAATAAAATATAGCTTGTTCTGGAAATGATGTTCTAATTCCAGAATTGCATATTGGACACCCATCACCCCTGCTTCTGTTGCTTATTAAAGCTTGCCATTCATGTCCTTTTTCACATTTCCACCACACTTTTATCCCTGCTTTTGATGTTACATCTTCTGGCATCTTTCCTTGATTTTTTTCATAATTCCATTCTTTAGCCAAATAAGGATATACATGTGCTAAATCATTAAATCCTACCATCAGTCTCTTTCCTGAGCAATAAGGACACCCATCACCTCTGCTTCTATCAGCTATTTTAGCTTGCCATTCATGTCCTCTTTCACATTTCCACCACACTAATGCTCCACTATGCATTTTGAAATCACTTGGCTTTTTTCCATCATTCTTTTTATAATTCCACTCCGATAATAATTTAGATTCAATAGATACTAAATCATTTTCACCTTGAATTGTTTTTCTGCCTGCACAATATGGACAGCCTGACTTTCCACTTGTTCTAGCACTTATTTCAGCTTGCCATTCATGTCCTTTTTCACATTTCCACCATATTTTGTTATTGCTTCCTTTTTTTACCATATAAGGGTATATTGGACTATTTTTCTCATAATCCCATTCTTTAATCAAATCAGGATTTGTTGTTTGCAAATCATTTGTACCAACTATAGGTAGTCGACCTGAACAATACGGACATTGAACATATTTTTTACCTGTTCTACTTGCTATAACTGCTTTCCAGGAATGACCTTCTTTACATCTCCACCAAACTTTACTTCCGCTTCTAACGGTATACATATCAGGGGTTTTATTTTCATTTTTTTCATAATCCCATTCTTTTGCTATATTGGGTCTTAGCGTATTAATATCATTAAATCCTGCCAATACTTTCTTACCGGAACAATAAGGACAGCCCTGTCCCTTTTTCCTATGATTTGGAGTTGCTTCCCAAGAATGACCTTCTTTACACTTCCACCATATTTTCATCCCACTTCCTACCTTGATTTCATATGGTTTTATAATATTTTTTTGATAATCCCATTCCTTTATTAATTCAGGATTTGTTGTCTGTAAATCATTTACTCCTACAATCGGAAGTAATCCCGCACAATAAGGGCAACCAGATTTTTTTTGCCTACTATTCATAGTCGAAGCCCATTCATGTCCATATTTACACTTCCACCATACTTTATTTTTTGACCAAATTGATATATCCGAAGGCATAATATTATTCTTTTCATAATCCCACTCGTTTAATAACTCAGGCATTGTTTTCATCCAATCAATAGATTTTCTTGCCATTAATCTGTACCACCCTTTATTTTATTACTATTATCTATCAATTTTTTATACTTAAAAAGAGTAATCGAAATTTCCCGATTACTCTATAATCTTTTTACAATAATAATATCACTTTCTTATCCCTTCAAATCTTCCCACTATTATGCATGCAATTCCATTTTACCACACCCACCTACATTTTACTATCTGCATAAGAGCAAGAAAAAAAGCCGATCAGGAATCTCAACTCCCAATCGACATCTTTTCTTACTCCTCTTCATTTTTACATTCAATCTCTGTTCCATCCAGAAACACTACCAACAATGTTCCATCTCCGTCAAAGACTTCGCCCCATCAGTATATTCTATGAACTTCTCTGCCCGATAACCTTTCAACAGGTTCGCGCTTTGTAACTGTTCCGTCCACTGCTCCATGAAATCCTCTCGGTTCTCCACCAATGCATTTCAAGCCATCAGATAAGCCTTTATCAATGTTTCTTCCTCTACATGGTGGTTGGTGCATCCTATAACTCCCTTAACCTTGTACCACTCACTGCACTGCCATACCTTACGGTCAACTCCTGTACTGCTTACTGCTCCGCCAGCCTTTCCGTACAAATACTTTATTACAGTCTCCGCAAATTATCTTGGATGCAAATAAATTTCTTTCCAACCGGTAGGAATAGGAGTTTTTCCCATGCATTCAAGGGAAATGAATACGTAAAAAGGAAAATAACTGCTTGACAGATGTATTGATAGTGTACTTTGTCTGCACATTGTATAGCCTTGACGGGAATTCATCCTGTAACGCCCAAATAAAATGAAGGTGCATATCTCTCCGTATAGAAGTGCCCCCTTAGTTCCCGATGGATTATAATTATAGCTTGTTCACTGCGTTTCAACTCTTATATATATAACATTTCTATTTTTCATAGGATTATCAACTCCTGTATCTATAAATTAGACCTTTTCCTTAATTTTTTGTATTCTTTTTATCATTGTTAGTTATATCCATAAATAGGATTTTATACTATTTCTAGCAAATCACTTATACTATCAATTATCCAATCTGCTCCTGCCTCTAAAAGACTCTTTTTATCTGAAACACCATAGGTTACTCCACATGTATACACGCCTGCATTTTTACCCATAATTATATCAAATGGCATATCTCCAACAACAAGAGTATTCTCCAAACTACATGATAAATCAATTAATGTTTTCTTAACCGGTTCTGCATTTGGCTTAAGCAAAGTAGTGTCTTCAGCTGCTAATATATACGAAAAAAATTTAGCAATATTCATACTTTCAAGAAATTCAACTAATGAATTGTGTCCCCTTGAAGTAGCAATTGTACACACTATACCTTTTTTCTTCAGTTCATTTAGGGTTTCAACCATATTAGGAAATAAGACAGGTGGCACTACTTTCTTTGTTTCATCAAAGATTTCACGATATTTTTTCATACATAAGTCAATCATATCCTCTGATAATTCCGGACACAACTTTTGAAAGCCTATTTTAGCAGACATTCCAATTGTACTTGCACATGTCTGTTCATCTGCTACATCTACTCCCATCTGACGCAATGTTTCCTGCTTTGCAGCTATAATCGTATTTTTAGTATCCATTATTGTTCCATCAAAGTCGAATATTATTAGTTTTATATTCATTATGCATCCTTTCTCTATATCTACTAAATCATCTTAAAATGCTCCATCGCATCCACAATAGCCTCTTCCTTCTCATTTGGACACTTAGGCTGTCTGGCGTCATCTAACTTAGGCTTATTATAATTCTCACGCTCTATAATTCCATACTTAGCCTTAACCTGCGCAATATAAAGGTTAGATACTTTCATCCCCTCATTATGCTCTGCCACATATGACTTGATTTCCTCATAGGTTGCTTTACTCTCAGCAGAGGTAATATCTAACTCATCCATATCCAGTCTCACATTCACATGATGCTTCGCTTCATGAAGTTTGGACAATAAACATACCGTCTCGACATTTGCGGTCCAGGGGAACTGGTCCACGGCCACGGCCTTGTCCACGCGGTAACTGTTCTCCAGAAACACTTCCAGATCCCGCACAAGGCTGGTGGGTTTGCAGGAGATGTAGACAATATGATCCACGCCGTAAGCAATGATCTTCGGCAGTGCCTTGGGGTGGATGCCGTCTCTGGGGGGATCCAGGATGATCATATCCGGCTTCTCTTCCACTTCGTCCAGAACCTTCAGTACATCTCCGGCGATGAATTCGCAGTTATCCAGTCCGTTGGCAGCGGCATTTTTCTTTGCTGCCTCTACGGCTTCCTCCACGATTTCCACGCCGATAACCTTTCCGGCCGCCGGTGCCATGAGCTGTGCGATGGTACCGGTGCCGCTGTAGAGGTCGAACACAGTCTTGTCACTGCCGCCCAGGTCGCCCACATAATCTCTTGCCGTCTGGTACAGTACCTCCGCACTGTAAGAGTTGGTCTGGAAAAAGGAGAATGTGGAGATCTTGAATTTCAACCCCAGCAGTTCCTCATAAAAATACTCCTGTCCGTATAACAGCTCCGTACGATCACTCTGCACCACATCTGCAATGGAATCATTGGTAATATGTAAGATTCCTGCGAATTTTCCGGCTAGCTTCCTATCCTGTTCCAGGGAAAGCAGCAGATCCTTAAATCCTGTGATCAGCGCATCCACATCCAAGCTTCCTTCCACCGCCGTCTCTCCCTGCCAGGGATCCTGGGAGGTCGTCACCAGTGCCACCAGAATCTCTCCGGTGCGGGATGCCTTACGTACCAGCAGGTGACGTAAGTACCCCTCATGGCTCATTCTGTGGAAAAAGCTTACCTTCGCCCGGGCAAAGTAATCTCTCACTGTCTGTAAGATCAGGCGGTAATCCGCATCCACGATCTCACAGTCCGCTACGGTCACTATATCGTAGAAGCTGCCTCTCTTATGCATGCCCAGCGCCAGCGGTCCGTCCTTGTACTCGTCTCCGAAGGAAAATTCCATCTTATTACGGTATTCATAAGCCTTCGGGCTGCCCTTGATGCCCTCAAAAGCCCAGGCTTCCTCCTGCTTGTTTAACACACTGTCCAGCAGGCGTTTTACCTGTTCCTCCTTGACTTTCAGCTGTTCTTCGTAAGGAAGAGACAGATAGGTACATCCGCCGCACAACCCAAAAAGGGAACACGTCCGGCCGGTTTCCAGAGGTGACTTTTCCGTCACCTCCAAAAGCCTTCCTTCCGCCTTCCCTTTGCGCACTTTATTCACCGAGAACTTGACTTTCTGTCCGGGCAGGCTGTTCTTGACTACAGCAGTCTCATCTCCCACACAGACGATCCCTTTGTTGGGAAAATCGACCCTTACAACAGATCCTTCATATACCTGTCCTTTTTTCATGGGTTAGTTCTCTCCTTCATCCTCGAAGAAGTCGTCATCATCCTCTTCCACGTCATCTGCTTCATCTTCGAAGTCATCCTCGAAGTCTTCCAGATAATCCTGTGCAAAGAAGAAACGGTATACAGCATAAGCCACTGCTGCAACAGCTGCTACGGCGCCGATGATGGCCAGTACCCATAACAGGATATTGCGTTCCTTCTTCTCTTCTACTTCCTTGCCCAACAGCTTGTTAAGCTTCTTCAGTTCGCTGACTTTCAGCTCATTTAATTTGTCAAGATCTACCAGATTTTCAATTCTGTTCATATTATTTACCTGCCTTTCCTGCATCTATTCGTATTTATGGATGCAAAGCATTTTGTTTTCATTCCTTTATATGATACCATATTTTCATCAAAAATACTATAGAAAAACCATATTTGAGGAAATACATTTCTTATTCTTATATTCTTATAATTTCTTACAACTGCTTTAGTTTTGCAAAAGACGCATACATAATCTTCTGCCCTGCCTGGTCGAATTCCACGGTCACCTTATAGTCTCTGGGTTCTCTCACGATATTTAGTACCGTGCCCTCGCCGTATTTGATATGGCGCACTCTGTCACCTACCTCGTAGTCCAGTTTCTCCGGTGCCTTGAACTCCGTGCCCTTCTGCAGTCCGGCCAGCTGGTTCAGTCCGCTGATGCCCTTGGAAATATAAGGTTTATCCGCCTTTGCCGTAACACGGGGTTTTAAGGTCGCCTTGGGTCTTGGATCAAAGCCGGTATTACCGAAGCCGCCAAAACCACTATCCGAGCCGGATCCAGACCGGGGAGATGCAATCGCCTCCAGTCCCATGGCACGAAGAGCTGCTTCATTGGCTCTTCTCGCCTGAAAATCTTCCAGATCATCGTCCCGGTATCTTCTGCTGGGCGGCAGGGTATTATCCAATAATTCCTTCGGAATCTCCCTCACAAAACGGCTCACCGGATTGTACTGGGTCTCCCCACGCAGCATTCTGCTCTTTGCACATGTCAGCGTCAGATCCTCCTTGGCTCTGGTGATTCCCACATAAGCCAGTCTTCTCTCTTCCTCGATCTCCAACGGGTCATCGGAAGCAATGGTCATAAAGTTGGGGAATAATCCATCTTCCATGCCGGCGAGATACACCACCGGGAATTCCAGGCCTTTGGCACTGTGCAGCGTCATGAGCAGCACCCGGTTGTCACCGTTCTCCACATTGTCAATGTCTGCCACCAGCATGATTTCTTCCAGAAATTCCGACAGAGAAGGCTCGTCGTGAGTCTCCTCATATGCGGCCGCCTTGGTGATCAATTCATCTACGTTCCCCAGACGATCCTCAGCGGATTCCTCATCCTGATCCCGCAGATATTCTGCATAATCGATCCGTTCCAGCAGAGATTTGATCAGATCCGGCAATGTATACGAAGACAATCCGCTGCGAAGTACCTCGATCAGATTCACAAATCCACGGATCTTGGTCTCCGCTCTTCCCAGTCCCTTGATCTGATCTGCTTCACACAATGCATCAAATAAAGTAATATCCTTCATCTGTGCATAGTCTGCTACCTTTTCCAAGGATGCCGCACCGATGCTTCTTTTCGGCACATTAATAATTCTGCGCAGAGCCACTTCATCCCTGCCGTTATCAATAGTTTTCAGATATGCCAGAATATCGCGGATCTCCTGTCTGGCATAGAAGTTCACTCCACCTACCACATGATAAGGAATGCCCTCCACTACCATACGTTCTTCCAGAAGTCGCGACTGGGCATTGGTACGGTACAGCACCGCACAGTCCGCATAGGCAATGCCGTCATTTTTCACCTTGTCGGCAATATCGTCCGCAATGTATTCCGCCTCTTCATAGGCATTGTCAAACTGCCTGAAATGTACCCGGCTGCCTGCTCCTTTTTCCGTCCAGAGGGCTTTTTCCTTACGGCCTCTGTTGTTACGGATCACCGCGTTGGCCGCATCCAGGATGTTCTGGGTGGATCGGTAGTTCTGTTCCAGCTTAATCACCTTTGCATCGGGATATACCTTCTCGTAGTCCAGAATATTACGGATATTGGCACCGCGGAATTTGTAGATGGACTGGTCATCATCACCTACCACACACAGATTGCGATAACCGTCCGCCAACAGACGGATCAGTTCGAACTGCGCTGTATTGGTATCCTGGTACTCATCCACCATGATATATTTGAAACGTTCCTGATAATTATAAAGTACTTCCGGGCAGCTTTTGAACAGTTCCACAGTCTTTACAATAATATCATCAAAATCCAGTGCATTACTCTTTTTCAAGGTCTCCTGATACTCTCTGTAGACCTTGGCGATCACGGATTTCTTGTAATCTCCCACGGATTTTACTTCAAATTCCCGCACATCCACCAGCTCGTCCTTGGCGGAGGAAATTTCCGATAACAGCGTCCGCTCTTTGTACATCTTCGTGTCGATGTTCAGGCGCTTGCAGACCTGCTTTATCACAGATTTCTGGTCATCCGTATCATAAATGGTAAAATTCGTATCATAGCCCAACCGGTCAATATGTCTTCTGAGGATCCTCATGCAAGTGGCATGGAATGTCGCTACCCATACCTGATCCGCACCGAAACCTGCGATCTGATCCACACGCTCCCGCATCTCCTGGGCTGCTTTGTTGGTAAAAGTGATGGCCAGAATGTTCCATGGATTTACTCCCATCTCATCGATCAGATAAGCCACTCTGTGGGTCAGGACACGGGTCTTGCCGCTTCCTGCGCCCGCCAACAGAAGGAGCGGTCCTTCCGTATGAAGCACCGCTTCTTTTTGTTCTTTATTTAAGGTATCATAAATACTCATGAATTACGCATTATCCCTTTCATTAAATTCCTGCAAAAACTTTCGGAAATCATCGATTGGCATAGGCTTTGCATAAAAATAGCCCTGTACGATGTCACAGTCCGCCAGACGCAGCATGTCTAACTGTTCCTTCGTCTCCACCCCCTCTGCCAATACCTTGAAGCCGAGATGCTTCAACATTTTAGTCAGATATTTGATAATTGTCAATGCCGTTTCTTCCCGTTCGCTGTTCATGGTGTCATCCAGGAACTGCTTGTCCAGCTTCACCGTATCCACCGCTACCTTGGACAACAGATTCAGGGATGAATAACCGCTGCCGAAATCATCTACTGAAATCTCTACCCCTTTATCCCGGAGAGTCTCCAGATTGTTGGTCAGTTTATTTAGATCCGACATGAAAACAGATTCCGTCACTTCCACTTCCAAAAGTTCACTGGGTACTTTGTAGTCTTTCAGGCGTTTTAAAATATTCGGTACGAAGTCTGTATATTCATTATGCCTTCTGGAAAAATTCACCGAGATCGGCACCACTTCTTCTCTCTGCGCCAAAGCATCCTGCAAATATTCCAGTACCTGATCCAGAATGGCAAAATCCACCTTGGTCACAAATCCGTTTCTCTCAAAGACATCAATAAATCTCCCCGGCATTACCATAGAACCGTCAGCCCGGATCCATCTGACCAGTGCTTCAGCACCCACTACTTTTCCGGTGTGCAAAGAAACTTTCGGCTGCAGATAAGCCCGAAATTCCTTATTATTATATGCAGCTACCATACCAGATACGATCTCTCTGGTATTCTCCAGATTCTTACGGATCTTCTCTGTATAGATTTCCACCGCACTGTCTACCTTCTGGATCTTGCACTGTTTTCTGGCCTCATTGGCATTATCCATCATGGAAGACACCGACCAGTCATTCTCCAGGATTTCATACATTCCCGTGGCAATGACCAGATTGCACTGGTCGTAGCGGCTGTTGGTCTTCTGCACAAAAGTATTGGTGAATTCCAGATATTTGTCTCTGGCCTTCTCCACCGTATCTTCCTTCAGCACTCCCACGAAATGATCCGAAGTTACACGACAGAACAGTACGCCGTTCTGGCACTTTTCCTGCAAGGCTATCGCAAAATCATGCAGGATCCTATCTCCCACTTCATAACCGTACATTTCGTTCACATACTGGAAATTTGAAAAATCAGATGACACAAAAAACAATCCTGATTTCCCATGGGCAGCCATATAGGCCTCCAGCTTATCCACAAACTTGTTATATATCGGCAGTCCGGTCAGAGCATCATAATTCAGTTTCCGGTTCAGCTCACGCTGATCTTTCTCCGCATTCTTCAGCGTGCGCAGTCGGTTAAAAATCTGGTGAGAAATTCTGCACAGTGCATTTTTCTCCTCCTGCCAGCTTCTGTCTGTGTGGCGATTTGAGAAAATAACGCTGGCCTTTAATCCCTTAGCGGCCGTGGACATTACAATCATCACGGACTCCGCCTCTTCCTTGTAGACATCCGGAGTCTCTGACTGACGGTAGATCACAGCACCGGATTCATCGGCCTTTTTCCGGATCCTGTCCCATTCGAACACGCCGGGATTCAGGATTCTTCTGGCAAAATCTTTCTTCTCTTCACGATTCCATTGATAACGGATTGTTGGTCCAGCCTCGTTGACTTCCATACAGATCATGTCATCAATTCCAAAAAAGCTACAGGTCCGCTCACAGATCACCTTTAGTGCACTGGTCAGATTCGGCACATTTTCCAACAGATCCATGCAAAATAATACCAAATCTTCCGCACTCTCAAACTGTGCCTCTTTATGGGCAATCTCGTCCTCCTTGTTCTCTTCACTGTCCAGATAACTCTTGCCGGGCAATGCCACACCTTCCTTGACATCCAGCAGGTAATAAGCACCCTTTCCTTTGCTCTTTACCTGATACAGGGCTGCATCTGCCCACTGGAACAACAGATTGTAATCCGTCACCGTGCCGTCTGTCACCGCCGCGCCCAGGCTACAGGAAATGTGCAGCCCTGTCTTGTCATCATCATAACGGTCAGACATGCAGCGGTTCAGCTGTTTTAATTTCTCCTCCAGGTGTTCTCTGTCCATGTCCTCCACATAGAAGACAAATTCATCCCCACCGATCCGGCCTTTTAACGCCTCGGGGAAAATATTACTGAGTTCATCCGCAAAGGAACACAATACCGCATCCCCAAACAGATGGCCGTTGGTGTCGTTAATCTTCTTAAAGCTGTCCACATCCTGTACGACCAGATACCCAGTCTGCCCGCGTTTCAGGCTCTGTAGCCTGGCACCGATCTGTTGTTTGATGGTAGAATTGTTCAGCAATCCGGTCAGGGAATCTTTCTGAGATTTTTCCCGCAGTTCCCACTCTTTTTTCTTCTGGTCATCAATGTCACAGACCTTTCCCAGAACCCGCTCCGGTTCTCCCTTTTCATCATAAAAAGTCTGTCCGATGACCTTCACCCACCTGGGTTTCCCCTCTGCATCAGTCTTGCAGAGTTCGATATAAATATCCGGCTTGCCACTGCGCAGTGCTTCTGCCAGCTGTTGTTCTACCGTTTCTGTCCGGTTCCCGGCTTCTTTGAGCAGCTGATCTGTATACCCCTCCGTGATCTGCCGGGAATACAGAATTCCCTCTCCCGGACCGGCATAATACATCTTGTCATTTACAATATCATATTCGAAAATCAGATCTCCGGACATACGGATCACAGCCATCAGCTTTTCCCGCTCCCGATGCAGTTCTCTGGTGGTCTCATCCAGCTGTCTGTCCACATCCCCTGTCTGTTTTTCCTGCAATGCAACCTCTTTTTTCAATCCCATACATTTTTCTTCCATGCAGACCCTCTTTTGCTTTCTCTATACCTCTTCCACCCGGCTGAAATTCCAGACACGGAGATTGTATTCCACGATCGGCGTGTCACAGTAAATACATTTCTTGGCTCCCAGTCCCGGAAGCGGTGCTCCACAGTTCGGACAGTTCAGTCCCAGACCGGCATCCTCCTGATTCTCGATCATATCCTGATCCTGGATATAGACCAGTTCCACGTTATACTTGGCCTGTTCTTTATGCTCTTCACTGCCTCTTATTACTTTTCCGTTCTCTTTTAATGCATGAAAATACTCCACTGCCGTCTGCAGGACAATACTCTGTCTTCCCCTCTGCTTCCGGTACTGGTGGATCTCCGTTCTGTGAATATGGATATTTTCAAAGCTCTCCTTCTGGGACTGGTTCTGTAGCATTTCCAGCCGCAGTCTGAGCTGTTCTTTCAATTCTCTGGTTCCCTCCGACAACAGGGCCGGATTCTGTTTCGTAATACTCTGCAGATAGGAGGTCAGCACATTCTCCGCTCTGCTCTTCATCTCATCATAATGAAATTCCGGGAAATCCCGCATAATGGACGGCATGTACAGGTTGGTTGCGGAAGAGACCGACTTCGGTGTCATTTCCACTTCCTTTTCTCTCTGTTTCATTCCCTCGATCATGGAGTCCGTTCCGAATAACATCCGGGAGGTATCCCGCAGTTTTTTCCTGATGTTGCAATAGGCATAATAAATGATTCCTGCAAGCACCAGAAGTAATACCAATATGACGATAATTGCAATCAGATTTCCGCTCATTTATGTTTCTCTCTGTTTTTCATTCTGTTGTAATGTTTGTATAGCATAAGTTTCAGGAACGCAGGTGCCAAAGTTGCACCACATATCTGAACTGTTAACAGTTCAGCGCGCCATTCGCAAAGCCGCACTGTTACAGCAAAGTACAGCAGACGCCTAAAGGCATCCGCTGTACTGCTGTTTTGTAGAAATATTCTGCTGAGTATGTATTATACTCTGTCGTTCTCGTCAAAAGGATCACCGCACTCCGGGCAGAACTTGGGAGGATGTGCAGGATCTTCCGGCTCCCAGCCACACTTGTCGCATTTATAGATCGGTGCGCCGTCCGGCTTCTTTGCTCCGCATTCGGAACAGAACTTGCCCTGGTTTACTGCACCACAGCTGCAGGTCCAACCTGCATCGGAGGGCTTGGGTGCGCCACACTCGGAACAGAATTTGCCCCGGTTATCCGCAGCACCGCAGCTACAGGTCCAGCCTAGTACCGGTGCCTGCATCTTAGGAGCCTGCCCCTGCACAGGTGCTGCCTGTGCCTGCTGCATACCCATACCATTCTGCTGTGCATCCATCTGGTACAGTTGGCCGGCATTAATACCACCTACCATATTCGCCATGTTCATACCGGCAAATGCCATCATAGGTCCTGTAGAAGTATTAGATGCTGCCATCTTCATAGCTTCGGCCTGTGCAGCAGTCATGGTAGCTGCAGCCATTCCGGTATTGCGCAGTACTGCGGTTCTCTGCAGATCAGCAATAGTCTTCGCATCCTCATCGGGAATCTTTGCAGAGTTGATATTGATAGTAACGATCTCGATACCGCGAAGCTTGGTCCACAGATCGGAAAGTTCATCTTTTAAAGCCTCCGTCAGTTCCTCAGTGTGTGCGGGAATCTCACTGGGACGGACGCCTTTTGCGGAGATCTTGGCCAGTGCGGGCTGCAATGCAGTCAACAGCTCTGCCTTCATCTTCGCTACCAGTTCACTTCTGGTGTAGGACTCTGTTACGTTACCACATACATTCTTGTAGAATAACAGAGGATCTACCAGATGGAAGGAATATTCACCGTTACAACGTAAAGAAGTATCCAGATCCAGTCCGATATTCTGATCGATCACACGGAAAGGAATGGGGCTTGCAGTACCAAAGAGATTGTTCATGATCTCCTTAATATTAAAAAAGTAGATTCTCTGATCCTTTGCCGCATTACCTCCGAAGGTAAAACGCTTCCCGATATTGGAAAATGTATTCTTAACGCTCTCACCAAGATTTCCGTAGAACAGGCTGGGCTCGGTGGAAGAATCATATACGAATTCACCTGCATCGGCACAGAACTCTACAATTCCGCCCTGATCCACGATGATCATACACTGTCCTTCGTTGACTGCCACGATAGAACCGTTGGAGATAATGTTCTCCACACCCTTGGTGTTACTGTTACGTCCATTGG
>OHGX01000615.1_pt1 | contig 19227 bp, 9 predicted proteins | sample 1567841 | NCBI WGS metagenome assembly OHGX01 (sample SAMEA3879587, study PRJEB24766) | human gut metagenome | biome: human-associated habitat; feature: feces | place: USA | collected 1985/1987 | reverse complement strand
AGTTGTATGCATTCACATTGCATCCGATCGAATATAGTGCTTTTCTTGAATAAAAATCAAGACATTTAAAAGAATCAATTTTAGATATAAAGTATATCGTTCTGATTTTGGTAACAATTTAAAATATATTATACAATTATGTATTGATGAGAACCCATAGTACCGGTTTTATTGTTTATTTTCGCTTGTTATATAATGATAATAATCTTATAATTAGATATTTAAAATACAAATCAAGGATAATTCCGGTAGATACAAATATGCACTAGCATTTCTTATGCACCTTAAAATCAATGTTTTGGTAAATATTTATTTTCTTTCATTGAGTTCTGCAAACAAATATAATCATCTTAATATCAGTTATATATATAGTACCGAGTTCTGCGAATACGTTGCAGATTTCGTATATTGGTATGAAGGTACAAGAGGTTTTGATCAAACCAAATGTAAAGGTAGTCATGAAGGCAGATACCGAAATACTCGATGAAGTTGTCGTTGTTGCTTATGGTACTGCTACGAAGAAATCTTTCACAGGTTCAGCTACGGAAATTAAAGGAGAAAAGATATCACTAAAAAACCCAACAGAACTATCTAAAGCTTTAAGTGGTGAAGTTGCTGGTGTTCAGGTAATGTCTACTTCTGGTCAACCTGGTTCAAACGCAAGTATCCGTATTCGTGGTTTAGGCTCGGCATATTCAAGTCGCGCTCCACTGTATGTAGTAGATGGTATCCCGTTTGAAGCCGATTTAAGCGGCATTGACCCCAGTGATATCGCTTCTATGACAGTCTTGAAAGATGCTACTGCTACGGCACTTTATGGTTCACGTGCCGCAAATGGGGTAGTCTTGATTACAACTAAAAAAGGTGAAAAGGGCAAAACACACGTTGAGGCAGAAATTAAGTATGGAGCCAATATGCGCCTAATCCCGCAGTATGATGTAATTGACAGTCCTGAACGATTTACAGAGTTAACTTGGGAAGGTTTGAAAAATTATGCAGGTAACAGAGGTGGTATGGATGCCACACAATCTGCTGCATGGGCATCTAAAAATCTTTTTCAAGCACAATATGGTATTGCTCCAATCTATAATATGTGGAACGCGGATGGTGCACAGTTGATTGATCCTGCTACCGGACGTTTTAACAGTGGAGTTGCACGTAAATACACTCCTGAAAAGTGGGATGACTATATTTTCCGTACAGGTCAGAAATTGGATGCTAGCGTAAAAATATCTGGTGGTAATGAAAAACTGACTCATTATACTGCTTTTAGTTATTTGAAAGATGAAGGCTATTATATTTCTTCAGACTATCAGCGTTTTAATGCTCGTAATAATATGAGTAATCAAATTACTCCATGGTTGAAGGCTACAACATCTTTGGCATATGCATATATGGAAACCAATAAGCCTGGACAATCGGATAGTAATACGAACAACGGCTTTCAGTTTATTAATGGTATGCCTTCTTTATTCCCTGTATTTGAACGTGATGAAGATGGAAATATCGTAAAAGACACGAAAATTGGTGGAAACAAATTTGATTATGGCATGAATGCCGGATATCAGCGTCCTTTCGCTTCCGGTATCAATCCGGCAGGTGCATTATTATTAGATAAGGATGAAATTGTTTCACATCAATTCAATGGAAATGGATCTTTTGAAGCTAAATTCCTGAAATACTTTAAAATAACTGCAAATGTTGGCTTGCAGTACTTAGGTTCGGCAGAGAATGAACTTACCAATCCTTATTATGGTGATAGTGCTGGCAAAGGACAGATTGCAAAATATCAGACTAACTACCTGAATTTCACAGCTAATCAGATACTTTCCTGGGGACAGAGCTTTGATAAACATAATTTTGATGCTTTCGTAGCTCACGAGTCAACATCCAGCAAAACATCTGTTGCTTATGGAAGCAAATCTAAAATTGTTAGACCAGATAATACAGAATGGAGTAATGGTGTAATTATGGATTATCTGGAATCATATACATATGGATATTCCATTGAAAGTTACTTTGGCCAACTCCGTTACGACTACGATAATAAATATTTCCTTCACGGAACGGTTCGTGCGGATGGTAGTTCTCGTTTTGCCAAAGGAAATAAATGGGGTATATTTGGTTCGGTAGGTGCTGCCTGGGCCATTACAAATGAAGACTTCATGAAAGATGTCAAATGGTTGAAAAACTTGAAATACAAGTTGAGTTGGGGTGTATTGGGTAACCAAGATTTTATAACGAGCCCGGTTGTTGCCGGTTACTATCCTTATGAAGACCTTTATACAATTGATAACTTAAATGATGAATTCACATTCAGTTTTAAATTTAAAGGTAATCCCGATTTGACTTGGGAAAGAAGCACTACTATTAATACCGGTATCGAATTTAATATTGCCGATGTATTAGAAGGCGAAGTAGAATACTTCCACAAGAAAACAACCGATATGTTGTTTATGAAGCAAGTTGCTCCTTCTTTGGGATATGCATCTTATCCGGTAAATGACGGAGCATTAGTAAATAAAGGTGTTGAATTTTCATTGACAGCACATTTATTAAATAAGAAGGATTATAAATTTGATTTCCGACTGAATGGAGGTTACTATAAAAATGAGATGACCCAAATGCCTATCGATGAAACAACCGGTACGGAGAAGCCTATCGAAATCAGTACATATTATGGTTGGGCAAAAGGTCATTCACTATATGACTTCTATATCCGCGAATATGCAGGCGTTGATCCGGAAACCGGCTTCGCATTATATAACCAATATTATAATGTAAAAGCTAATGGTGAAAGAGAGTTGATCACTGATATGGAAACTTATAAGTCTAAGAATACAATTAATAAGCTTGAAGTAGAGCAAACTAGCGACTGGGATAAAGCTACCAAAAAGTTTGTAGATAAGTCTGGTATCCCTGCATTGCAAGGTGGCTTTGGATTCGATTTGTACGCTAAGGGAATTACCCTTAATGCAACCTTCTCTTATGGAATTGGTGGTTATGGTTACGATTACAACTATGCAGCGATAATGCACAGTGGTACATCAGGTTCATATAATTGGCATAAAGATATAGAAGGTCGTTGGCAGAAACCAGGTGACATAACTAATATTCCAAGTTTATCTAACGACTATGGTGGTGGCGCTGATGGTACTAACTATGCTAATGCAAGTTCTACTCGCTTCCTGACAAGCCGTTCATTCTTAAACCTTGCTAACGTAAGAATAGGTTATTCATTGCCCAAAAGTATTGTTGCTAAACTACATCTTTCTGATTTGAACTTTTTCATTTCAGGTGACAACTTATTGTATTGGTCAGCACGTAAGGGGTATGTTTCTATGGCGTCTTCCGGTAATAGTGACAATGTTAACGATGATAACAAAAATGATTCCGGCGAATCAGGTAGAAGCCAGTATGCTCCTTTAAGTACAATAATGGGTGGTATTAAAATTCAATTCTAACATTAAAAATAAGAATTATGAAATTCAATATAAAAATATATATTCTGGTAACAACCTTAGGGTTATCACTACTATTGAGTGGTTGTGGTGATTCTTTCTTAGAAAAGAGTCCATCAGATTACATTACTTCCGGAGATTTACAGGAAGTAGCGAAATGGAACTCTAATATCTTAATGGGACAAGCTTTGGGTACATATTCCACTACATTTGCTATGAATTCAGGTGGTACGGGTGGCCACGATGATTTTGGACAGAAATCTGTAGATATTGCAACAGACTTGATGAGTGGAGATATGGTTATTATGTCACAAGGGTATGGATGGTTTGAAGCTGCGGGTTCATTAACTTGCACCACTACCACCGCCGTTAATTATTCTTATCAATTTTGGAGGTATTATTACAAGCTCATAAAAGCAACTAATGAAATACTGGATGCAGCAGGTGGTGACGAAGTCACTCCCGAAGGTGAAGAAAACCAGATATACTATGCGCAGGCTAAAGCTCTGAGAGCTCATTCATATTTTAACCTAGTGAACTTATATGCAAGACCTTATGCAGAAGATAAAACAGCTTTGGCTATTCCCGTTTATCGTACGCAATTAACATCAGAAGCTGTGAAAAAATCTTCAGTAGAAGATGTCTATACACTAATAGTGAAAGATTTAACCGATGCAATCCCTTTACTCGAAGGGTTTAAACGTCCTTCGGGTGCAAAAGACCAAATAGATCAATCGGTAGCAAAAGGTATATTAGCATACGTTTATTTGACTATGGGTGATTATAAGAATGCAGCTAAATTATCTCAAGAGGTAATTGACTCTAAACAATATACCTTAATGAATAAGACTGAAATTATTAATTCAGGGTTTGCATCTGTTAGCATTCCAGGATGGATGTGGGCCATTGATTTGACAACAAGTAATTCTCCAGCTCTTCCTACTTTCTGGGGACACATGGACTTGTTCACTTATAGTTATGCCTATGCAGGTGGAGAGAAGTTAATTGATACGGAATTGTATAACTCAATTCCGGCTTCGGATGCTCGTAAGAAATGGTTTAGTGAATATAATTCAAAAGGTGAACAATATGAGCTGACCAATTGGTGGAAATTCTATAACTCTAAACGAATTATGGGCAATCGCGAATGGTATGATGATGAAGTTTATATGCGTGTTGCCGAAATGTACTTGATTAATGCAGAAGCCAATGCACGCGAAAATAACTTACCGGCTGCCAGAGTTTCATTGAAGGCATTGCTGGATGAGCGTGATGCTGACGCCGCAGCAGCAGTAGCTGTGATGAATCAGGATGCATTATTAGATATGATATACTTCAACTGGCGTCTTGAACTGTGGGCTGAAGGACGTGGGCTATTAACCATGAAACGCTATAAGAAATCAATTACCCGTTGTGCAGAAGATGCAATGCTTCCAGGTAGTACTTATAGTTATGATGACAAACGTTTGATATTCAATATTCCGGAAAGAGAGATTACTAATAACCCAAATTTGGCTGAGTAATCAGTAAAATAAAGTGTTTTTAGAAAAGGGGATTTGTGAAAATCTCCTTTTCTTGTATTTAAAAGTAAAGGTATTGATTATTCTTTTTGCTTTTCACGAATTTGCAGCATTAAGATAGACCTGTCTACAATGATGGACACCAGTAATTACCACTACTTCCGGACAGTTTAATGACCTTGAATTAGCAGAGCGCATGCTTCCTAAATTATTCTGTTCATTCCTTTGTTCTTAAATGATTTGGTGCAATAGACTTTTATTTATTATATATTTTTTTAGGGCGCATTGCAAATGCATGGAAGTTTATATTGAAAATAGAAAGAAATAGAAAAATAACAAGTACAGAGATTACATTTTATTTATGCTATCATTAAGCACTTTTAAAGGTGAAATATCCGTGTTGTATTTGCCGATGCGGACTGTTGAATAATGAAAAATCCAAACTATTTGTGAAATATCCGTGTTAATATGAAAATTTAGTGGAACCTTGCCCTGGATGTTGATTATTATTTACATTGCATTATGGAATTGAACGCATAGTAATCGTTTTTTAGTTCATTTATATCCCATATCAAATAGCAATATACTAAATAGTAATATACTAATAACTAAAGATTTAACTAACTAATATAGTATAATTCCGGTAGATATTAATACATATTGCTATTTATTAACATGCTATATATCAATGTATTATAAATTATCATCACTCAAATACAATTTCTTACACCATGTATATACATCTGAAAATTAGATATATAGCATTCGCATAGTTCTGCGAAGACTTTGCAGGTTTCGTACATTGGTATGCAGACACAAGAAGTGGCTATTAAACCTACTATGAAGGTCACAATGAAGTCTGATGCTGAGATGCTTGATGAAGTAATGGTGGTTGCCTATGGTACGGCAAAGAAGTCCCAGTTTACGGGTTCTGCTTCTACTATTAAAGCTGATAAAATTGCAGAGCGCCAGGTTTCTAATATATCGAATGCACTTTCAGGACAGGTAGCCGGTGTACAAACTACAAGTGGTAATGGACAACCGGGTACAGGTTCTACTGTACGTATTCGCGGTGTTGGTTCTTTGTCTGCAAGTAACAATCCATTGTATGTAGTGGATGGTGTTCCTTATGATGGTGATATTTCAGCTATCAACTCACAGGATATTGAGAGTTTGACGGTATTGAAGGATGCTGCTTCTAATGCATTATATGGTGCACGTGGTGCCAATGGTGTAATTTTGGTGACTACCAAAAAAGGAGCTACGGGAAAAGCAACTGTAAATCTGGACGCTAAGTGGGGTACTAACCGTCGCGGTGTGTCTAACTATGATGTTATGACTTCTTCTCAGGAATATGTGGAGAACTACTACACAGCAATGTTGAATGGTTATGCTGGTGGAGATCCCAATAGAGTATTGTCTAATGGAATGACTGGTAATCAGTATATTAACTCATTGCTGTTTTCTAAAGACGGTTTGGGATATCCTGTTTACACAGTGCCTAATGGTGAGGGATATATAGGTGTAGACGGTAAACTTAATCCGAATGCTAAACTTGGCCGAGTGTATGGAGATTACTATATTACTCCTGATGACTGGGAGAAAGAGTTGCTTGACAATGGTAACTTACGCCAGGAATATAACGTAAACATTAGCGGTTCTACTGAAAAAATGAACTATTATATGTCAGCCGGTTATCTGGATGATAGCGGTCTTATCCCAGGCTCATCATTTTCACGCCTTTCATTCCGCCTGAAAGCTGATTATCAGGTAAAGGAATGGTTGAAAGTAGGTGCGAATGTTGCCTATTCTAATATCGTAAGCCGTTATCCTGATGAACAAACTACTTCAGGAAGTTCTACTAACTTATTTTATATAACTAATAACATTGCGCCTATCTATCCCTTGTATATCCGCAATGCAGACGGAAGCATTAAGAAAGACGCTCGTGGTTTCACTATGTATGACTATGGCAATGGTATGTATACAGATGGTACTACTGCTCTGAACCGCCCGTTCCTTTCTCAATCTAACCCGGCATCTGCTTTGCAGTTGGATAAGAATGAGTACAATATGGACATCTTGAGTGGACGTGCTTTCGTAGAAGTATCTATTATCGAAGGATTGAAAGCGACTGCTAACTGGGGTATGGACCTGGATAATACACGTTATACAGAATTGATCAACCCTTACTATGGACAGTATGCAGGTAATACCGGTGGTGTGGTAGGTGTTTCTCACAGTCGTGTATTCAGTATCAATCAACAGTATTTATTGACTTATAAGAAGAACTTCGGTGATCATAACATTGATTTACTGGCAGGTTTTGAATCTTATGATTATAAAAATCAGGCTTTGTCCGGTAGCAAGCAGAAAGTCTACAATCCTAATATTGTAGAATTGAATAATGCGATTAATACTCCGAGTGCAAACTCCAGCACAGCTAATTATGCTACAGCAGGTTTCTTGTTCCGTGCTCAGTATGATTATCTGGAAAAATACTTTGCCAGTGCTTCCTTCCGTCGTGACGCTTCTTCACGTTTTCATCCGGACAACCGTTGGGGTAATTTCTGGTCTGTTGGTCTCGGTTGGTTGATGAACAAAGAGTCATTCTTGCAGAATACATCTTGGATTGATATGTTGAAGTTCAAAATCAGTTATGGTGCACAGGGTAATGATAATATCGGTAATTACTATGCGTACTTGGATCAATATACTGTTTCTAACAGTAATAATGATTTTGCATTGGCTCTTTCTTATAAAGGTAATAAAGATATCACTTGGGAAACTTCTCATAGTTTCAACACAGGTTTTGATTTTGAATTCTTTAAAGGCCGATTGAGCGGTACTGTTGAATACTTTAGCCGTAAGACTACAGATATGCTTTATAACAAACCGATGAATGCTTCTGCCGGTTATGCCAGTATTCCGATGAATGTTGGTTCTATGACTAATAAAGGTGTTGAATTGGATTTGAACGGACTTTTGATTGAAACGAATGATTTGACCTGGCGCATGAATTTTAACTTGACTCATTTCAAGAATACGATCAATGAACTGGATCCTTCATTGAATGGTGAGATGATTAGTGGCAGCTACATTTATCGTGAAGGCGAATCCAGATATCAATTCTATCTGCGTAAATATGCCGGTGTAGATGAGAACGGAGTAGCACAATACTATAAGGATATTACAGATGCGGAAGGCAATGTGACCGGACAAGAAAAAACTACGGATGCTCCGAATGCTACCCGTTATGCAACCGGTGATATTCTGCCGAAGGTATATGGTGGCTTCGGTACGAGCTTGAATGCGTATGGATTTGATTTCTCTATCTCTTTTGCTTACCAGTTGGGTGGACGTATGTACGACAATGGTTATGCATCTTTGATGAATTCAGGTACCGATCCTGGTCAGAACTGGCATAAGGACATTCTGAAAGCTTGGACTGCTGATAATAAAGGCTCTAATATACCTCGTCTGAGTGCAACAGACCAGTATGCTAACTATTTGTCTGATCGTTTCCTGACTAAGTCTGACTATTTGAGCATCAACAGTATAACACTGGGATATACATTGCCAAAGAGCTGGGTACGTTCATTGAATATTAGTTCACTACGTGTTTATATGTCAGCTGACAATGTAGCTTTGTTCAGCAAGCGCAAAGGTTTCGACCCTCGTCAGAGCTATACAACTGCCAGTGCAGACGTATATTCTCCTATTCGTGCTATTTCGGGAGGTTTATCACTTTCATTTTAATCTAAAACAAATATAGAATTATGAAGATTAACAAATATATATTACTGCTTTCTGCAACCATGGTGGTGGTTTCTTGTGATCTCGATAAGTTTCCTGAAGGAAGCACCGTGACACAAGACCAGAAAAATGAGGTGGTTGAGTTGTTGCCAGACCGTATTTCTTCTGAATTGAATGGTTTGAAAACAGGTCTTTATTCTCATACAAACCTGTTGACTGATTATAATAACCACATGGACTATGGCTTTCCGGCAGCTTGTATGATTTATGAAACAGCCGGACAGGATTTGCTGACTTTGAATGACCAGACCGGTTATAATAAGTTTATCAGTTCTCAACGCTTATTAGACAGAAACATTACGTCTACATTTAATGCTTTTCTGTGGAAGCTATATTATAAACACATGAAAACCGCTAATGATATTCTTAAAGCTATTCCGGCAGATGCGGCAGACGCTTCTTTAAAGAAATATCGTGGTCAGGCATTGGCTTCACGTGCTTTTGATTATTTGCAACTTATTCAGACTTATCAGTTGACTTACATAGGTCACGAAACAGCTAATGGTGTACCTCTGGTACTGGAAACAACTTCTGATACTGAGTTGATGAATAATCCGCGTGCAAGTGTACAACAAGTATATGGCCGTATTATGGAAGATTTGGATGAAGCTATTACTTTGTTGACAGGTGCTTCTGCACGTGCCGATAAAGCTGAAATATCAGTAGAAGTGGCCTATGGTCTGCGTGCTCGTGCTAACTTGCTGATGGGTAAGTGGGCGGCAGCGGCTTCTGATGCTGCTAAAGCTTATGGAACTTCTGCTCCTTATTCTGTTGCAGATGTAAGCCAACCGACTTTCTATAATGCTACAGATAATGCATGGATATGGGGTATCGTAGTGACTACGGAAGATTATCTGGCAAAAACCGGTATCGTGAACTGGCCTTCTAATCTTTGTTCACTGACGGGTATGGGATATACGACGGCAGCTAGCGCTACTGACGTAGCTTACCGTCTCATCAACAAGAATTTATGGGCTAAGATACCAGAAACGGATGTACGTAAAGGTTGGTGGGTAGATGAAGATTTGCACTCGCCTGTTCTGGATAACGGACTTGGTGAAGACTATGCTTACTATTGGGCAAACGGTATGTTTAATGGTGGAACATTCCCTAGCAAATTTTCTCCTTATACAAATGTGAAGTTTGGTCCTGACAATGGAACTTTCGCAGATACAGACAATGCACAAGACTGGCCGTTGATGCGTGTTGAAGAGATGAAGCTGATTGAAGCGGAAGCTCTTGGACGGGATAACCTGGCTACAGGTAAGCAGAAATTGGAAGAGTTCGTAAGACAATATCGTGATCCGTCTTATACCTGTACTGCCGGTTCTTTGGACGCATTTATCGATGAAGTTTGGTTCCAGCGCCGTGTTGAGCTTTGGGGTGAAGGTTTTGCATTATTCGACATCTTGCGTTTAAAGAAACCTATTATCCGCCAGGGAGCTAACTATCCTATCAACAGTACATTTGCTGAAATTGCTGCTGAGGCTCCTATCATGATTTACCGTATTCCTGAGGCTGAAACATCTGTGAACAGTGCTATTACAGAGGCGGACAATAATCCGGCTGCAATGGCTCCGACTCCGGTGAACTAATAAGCACATTATCAAATAGGAAAAGAGAATGGGGTGTATTCGGATTTACGGATACACCCCTATTTTTTTATTAGTTTGTAAAATAGTAGTGGAAAATATTTGTAAAGTATTAGATTTCTGTAACTTTGCATCTCCCTTACTTAATTATTCTAATAAATGATGCCTATGAAGAAATTACTACTTCTGTCTTTAGTCCTTTTGTGTAGCTTAACTGCATGGACTGCTCAACGCTCTCCGGAAGAAGCTTTATCTATAGCCCGAACTTTCTTTATACAGTCATCTGAGGCTGTAACCCGTAATACTGGTGATATTCAGTTGGTGGCAGTTTCCAATGATTTGCTAAAATCTGTATCTACCCGTAGTGTGGAAGGAACAGCTTTTTATGTTTATAACCATGGACAGTCTGCCTATGTGATTGTTTCGGGTGATGACCGCATGAAACCTGTATTGGGATATTCTGATAGAGGTGCTTTTGTAATAAACAACTTACCTCCTAATATACAAAGTTGGCTGGAAAGTTATAATGCTGTATATACGGCTTTGGCCGGTGGTGAACAAGTGATAAAAGAGCCTCGACTGCTGACGCGTGCCGTTTTTCCAGAAACTGTAGCTCCTATGTTGGGCGATATCAATTGGAATCAGGATGCACCTTATAATAATGCTTGTCCGTTAGTACAAGGAAGCCGGAGTATGACCGGTTGTGTAGCCACAGCCATGGCGATGATTCTGAAATATCACAATTTCCCTGTAAAAGGCAAAGGCACTCATTCTTATAAGACTTCATCAGGACTTGAATGTTCCTTTGATTATGGAAGCACCACCTTCAGTTGGAATGAAATGCGATCTCAATATGTCGGTGGCAACTATACTACTGAAGAGGCAAATGCAGTTGCAGAATTGATGCATGCCTGTGGTGTTGCTGTTGATATGGAATACTCTCCTTCCAGTTCCGGAGCTTACCCCTTTAAAGTGGGACAAGCTTTGATCGATTATTTCGGCTATGATGAGAATCTGGGGTACGTATGTCGTCAATATTTCACTTCTGAGGAGTGGATGAATATGATTAAGACAGAGCTCAGTGAGAGGCGTCCCGTACTTTATAATGGAGCATCCAAAGATGTAGGACACGAATTTGTTTTCGATGGTTACGATTCTCAGGATATGGTTCATGTGAACTGGGGCTGGGGTGGTTTAAATAATGGCTATTTTGAAGTTGTTTCCTTGGATCCGTCATCTCCGGGAATTGGTGGAGGCACAAATCTTGGAGGAGGTTTCATCTATCAACAAGGGATGCTTATCGGGTTGCAGCCTCCTATAGCATCATCGAATTATACTTCTCATTTTCATCTTGCAAAATTAGAGGTTAGTAAAGAAGAAGTTTCTAAGGGAGAAAAATTTGATCTTACGGTTACTGATATGTATAATATGAGTACGACTTTTAAGAACGGTCATTTAGGATTCATTGCAGAGAAAGATAGTAAACAATATGTTTTATGGAGTGCATCCTTAGGAAATGTAAAGACTAATTGGGGAACCCAAGGGCAGACTTTCTCAAATATCACAATTCCCAACGATTTGGCTGATGGAACTTATGCATTGTATTTAGCAACGAAAGATGTGCGTGAAGCCTCTTGGAGCCGTGTACGTGGTGATTATGGTTCGGAATCCCAGTTTACACTTATTGTTGCCGGCAATAAATATACTCTTACCCCATTTACGGGTAACTTGATATTGCAGAAAGATTTGGATGGAAGTGTAGAAGTCTTGCATAATCTATATAGTGGTCGTAAAGGTGATTTCAAATTATTACTTTCCAATAAGAGTGCAACAAGTGAATTTTATGGTTTAGCAGGCGTAATGTTTCTCACTACAGATGAAAAACCGCAGATCATAAGTCTAACCGGGTATACTCAGTTAGAACTTAAACCAGGTGTGGATAATAAAGAAATAATTATTTCCGGAAATTTAGTTTCTAATCTAACAGAGACGTCTACTAATATTCCTGTCGGAGATTATTATATTTGTCCAGGTGTGCAATGGGGGGAATATGTATATGGTATCGGTGAGGAACTGTTGGCCGTCACTGTTAATAGAACATACGGAACCTCTAATCTAGTGGTAGACAATGCACACTTGGAGAAAAATCAGCTTCAAGTAGGAGAAAAACTTAGGCTGATGGCAGACTTATCACTAAGTGGAACTGGCAATGTATATGATAAAACTTTGATGGCAGCGATTTTCACTGTAGGTCAAAGCTCAACCTCTAATTTGCATTATGTAGACGTTTTTATAGAAAAAGATCAACTTTTTGAATTGAAGATGGAGATAGATCTACAAATAGAAGAGGGTAATTATAGCGTTAGTTTATATAAGCCGGAGTTGTTGGGAGGATATAATGGGAATAACCCACTGTGCAGTTTCAAATTCTCTGTAGGACCGGCTACTGGTGTTGAAGATGAAGTTATTAATACGAATGGGATAATTATCTACCAACAACCTGTAGAGGATATTCTGTCTATTCGTACGACTAATATTGCTAAGATAATTTCTGTCTATAATTTATCCGGACAACAGATGATACAGCAAAAAGAGTTCGGAGATAAAAAAGAATATTCCATACCAGTAAGAGGGTTGACCGCAGGTTACTATATTGTAGTATTACAGTCGGCTGATGGTAAGGTATACAAGAGCAAATTTATGAAACGTTAGACTATATATATTTATAGTACTGGAACGAGGCTATTCTATTAACTTAGGATGGCCTTGTTTTTTCTATTCTAATGAACGATTTTCGCTTTAAAACGTTCATTTGCGATAGGATCATCAAAAAAAAGTATTCAAAATCATCTGACGAACCATATATTTCAGTAATTTTGTCTTTCTAATGAACAACAAGATAGTGATTTGTATCATTCGTTGAGGTGCTACTAAAAACAACTAACCCCTGACTATATGAGGTGTACACTACTCTTTCTATTTATTCTTCTTGCAAATCGGCTTCTTGCTGATAATGTAACAGCAGAGCAAGCTCATGCTTTAGCTACCGATTTCTTTAAAACGAATGTTCAAACCCGTAGTACTGCTGCGTCACCACAGTTACAATTAGTTTGGGATGGGGAAGATGCGAATACCCGTAGTGCAGGGAATTTTCCGGCTTTCTATGTTTTTAATAGTACCGACCAGAAAGGTTTTGTTATTATTGCCGGAGATGATGTGGTTATGCCTGTACTAGGTTATTCTTTCACAAACAGCTTTGTGGTAGATGGGATGCCTTCTAATCTGAAAAGTTGGATGAATGGGCTGAAAGAACAGATCAACGAGGCAAGAGAGACGGGACTGAATACTTCTGATGTTGTATATGAAGCGTGGAGAGGGGTGTCGGATATGACAACCGGAGATGTGGTAAAGCAGTATCAAACGGCGGAGTGGGATCAAGAGAGTCCTTATAATACGCTTTGTCCTAAAATAGAAGGCACCCCGACTGTTACAGGGTGTGTGGCAACGGCTATATCCATATTGATGCGATATCATCAATGGCCGAATGCAGGAACGGGTACTCTTCCAGCTTATAGTTATGAGGCGCTAGTTAGTGGAGCTAAAATTCACCAAAATGTATTGGGGAGAACTTTGGGACATACTTATGCTTGGAACGATATGCCACTTCAATATGATCGGAATTCATCCGAGATTTCTAAAAATGAAGTTGCAACTTTGATGTACGACTGTGGTGTTATGGCTCAATCACAGTTTAATATCGCTTCTGCCGGTGGAACCGGTGCCTCTACATTGACAGCTGTTCATGGATTGGCAGAGTATATGAATTACAATAAAAGCATGTTGTGTCTTCGTCGTGAATGGTATTCGGATGCAGAGTGGATACAAATGTTGGAAAATGAAATAATGACAGTAGGCCCTGTGCTTTACGGTGGAGCTACTCTTAGTAATGAAGGACATCAATTCATATTGGATGGATATACAACGGAGGATTATTTTAGAGTAAATTGGGGGTGGAGTGGCTATAGCAATGGTTATTTCCTGATCTCAGCTTTGAATCCGAATAATCAGGGAGCAGGTGGTAGTACTGGCGGTGGCTTTGTCGCGAATCAAGACGCTTTGTTCGGGCTAAAGCCGGCGGAGGGAAATTCAAGCTATCAAACATTATTGGCCATGCTTGCTGGGAAATCTCAAGATGGGACTTATTATTCCGGCTTGGAAACCTCTGAAACTCAATTTAATGTAAATTCTTCCTTTATTGTGAAGTGCGGCTTCCTCTGGAATTTGGGATTAGACTCGTTCTCGGGAAAAGTAGCTTTGGCTATGGCTGATAAGAATCTGAATATAAGAGAATTTATATCAAGAATTTCGGATATTCCAAGTATGCAGACATATTATACAGTGTCCTTTGCTCCTTCCTGTAGAATCTCATTGACTCCACAACCCGGTGATCGTATTGTTGCAGTCTACAAAGGAACAAATGATGCCGAATGGAAAGTGGTTCGTGGTGGTCCTGATACCACGAATGAGATTATTGTTAAGGCTGATCCTACTTCAATTATAGAGACGAAGCAAGAAATACAATTTACTGCTTTCTGTGATAAGCAACAGGAAACCGTGGTTGTTTATTTGCCGGAGAATTCCCACAGGTTGAATCTATATGATGTAAACGGGCGTCTGTTGAAACAAATATTGTCTGAAGGAAAAGAAACTATAACTTTCTCTTGCCGGGAATATCCTACGGGAGTGTATCTTTTGCAGGCTGTAACGGACAAGGGAATCCATCAATGTAAGTTTTTAAAATGAAAAAGAGAATTAATATTGTAATAGCAACCTTACTTGTGCTATTGGCGGGTTGCCGTTCTGCGAAAAAGGAAACAATGGTCACCTCTGATATGCAAAAGATAGAAATGAATTCTGGAGTAATTACTCCACAGTTGACAGGTGGTAATCCGGCCTCTACCTCTCCGGTGGTTTATATTTATAAAACCAAGGCTGATTATTCACACCAGGTACCGGTGATGATGGATGAGGCTCGTACCCGCATTTTGTCCTATCCTGCGCCTGGGGATTTGAAAATGGGGGATGGGTTACGTCTGCCTACTCTTTTGAATAAGGGATACTTACTGGATAATAAGGGAATAGGTCCTAATGTGGCTTTTCTTACCTATACGTATGAAGAGTATAGCCAGTTGCCCACAGCGCCTTCCATGACCGATCTGATGTCGCATATTCTTGATAAGTATCCTTTACTGGAAATTCGTGCATGCGGTCGCCGTGCTGATTATAAAGATATTGTTATAGAATTAAATGAGAAAATAGCAGAAGGATTTCTGCAAAAATAATTATATTTGTCGCCCAATATATAATAAATAGGTATAGTAAATGAAAGAATTTGTAATCTCCGAAGTACAGGCAGAAACGGCGGTATTGGTTGGTCTCATCACAAAAACACAGGATGAGCGTAAGACAAACGAATATCTCGATGAACTGGAATTCTTGGCTGAGACAGCCGGGGCGGAAGTAGTGAAACGATTTACCCAGAAGCTGGACCAGGCACATTCTGTGACCTACGTCGGCAAAGGTAAACTGGAAGAAATTAAAGAATATATTCGGAACGAAGAGGAAGCCGAACGGGAAATCGGTATGGTGATTTTCGACGATGAACTCTCCGCGAAACAGATACGTAACATTGAAGCTGAGTTGAAGATCAAGATATTGGATCGCACCTCGCTAATTCTCGATATTTTTGCCATGCGTGCACAGACAGCCAATGCAAAGACGCAGGTGGAACTGGCGCAGTATAAATACATGCTTCCCCGTCTGCAACGTTTGTGGACCCACTTGGAACGCCAGGGTGGTGGTTCCGGTGCCGGTGGCGGTAAAGGTTCGGTGGGACTTCGCGGTCCGGGTGAAACGCAGTTGGAAATGGACCGTCGTATTATCCTGAACCGTATGTCATTACTGAAAGAACGTCTGGCAGAGATTGATAAGCAGAAGTCAACTCAGCGAAAGAACCGTGGACGTATGATACGTGCGGCATTAGTGGGATATACCAATGTGGGCAAATCCACATTGATGAACCTGCTTGCCAAGAGCGAAGTATTTGCAGAAAATAAACTGTTTGCAACATTGGATACTACAGTGCGCAAGGTGATTATTGATAATCTACCGTTCCTGCTTTCAGATACGGTTGGTTTCATCCGTAAGTTGCCTACTGACCTGGTGGACTCTTTCAAGTCGACACTGGACGAAGTGCGCGAGGCAGATCTGCTGTTGCACATTGTGGATATTTCACATCCGGATTTTGAAGAACAGATAGAAGTAGTCAATAAAACATTGGCGGATATCGGTGCAGCCGGTAAACCAATGATATTGGTATTCAATAAAATAGACGCTTACACCTATGTGGAGAAAGCGGCTGACGACCTTACCCCCAGAACAAAGGAAAACTTGACACTCGAGGAACTGATGAAGACTTGGATGGCAAAGATGGAGGATAATTGCCTCTTTATCTCTGCCCGTGAGAAGATCAATTTGGAGGAACTGAAGAGTGTAGTTTATGCACGCGTGAAAGAACTGCATGTACAGAAATACCCTTATAACGATTTTCTTTATCAGACCTACGAAGAAGAGGAAGAATAAACTAAAATTTGTTGGTCATGAATTACAGACATTTAACCGAAGACGAAGTACTCCGGTTGAAAAGCCAGTCGTGTCTGGCGGATGATTGGGGGAAAGTAATGGTAGCAGAAGACTTTGTTACCGAGTTTGTACATCACACCCGTTTCTCGGGAGATGTACGTTTAGGCGTATTTCAATCAGAGTTCACATTGCCGGGTGGAATTAAAAAACATTCCGGTTTGCGTCATGTAACACTCCACAATGTCACGGTGGGGGATAACTGTTGCATTGAGAACATCCAGAACTACATTGCTAATTATGAGATCGGGCATGACACATTCATTGAGAATGTAGACATCATCCTGGTGGACGGATTGAGTAAATTCGGTAATGGGGTAGAAGTATCCGTACTGAATGAAACCGGTGGGCGTGAAGTACTTATCAATGATAAACTTTCTGCGCATCAGGCTTATATCCTGGCGCTTTACCGCCACCGCCCGGAATTGATTTGCCGGATGAAGTCTATAACAGACTTCTACTCCAATAAGCATGCCTCTTCGGTAGGTACTATCGGCAATCATGTGATGATACTCAATACAGGTTCTATCAAGAATGTACGTATCGGAGACTATTGTCATATCTGCGGAACTTGTCGTCTTTATAATGGTAGCATTAATAGTAATGCGGAAGCACCGGTACACCTTGGTCATGGAGTTATTTGTGATGATTTTATCATCTCTTCCGGTTCACATATAGACGATGGAGCTATGCTGAGCCGTTGCTTTATAGGTCAGGCCTGTCGTTTGGGACATAATTATTCTGCGTCCGAATCGCTTTTCTTCAGCAATTGTCAGGGAGAGAATGGCGAGGCATGCGCTATCTTTGCCGGACCGTTCACGGTGACGCATCATAAGTCCACTTTACTGATTGCCGGTATGTTTTCATTCATGAATGCCGGTTCGGGTTCCAACCAGAGTAATCACATGTATAAGTTAGGCCCTATCCATCAGGGAACATTGGAACGTGGTGCTAAAACTACTTCCGATTCCTATATTCTTTGGCCCGCTCGTGTAGGCGCTTTTTCATTGGTAATGGGCCGCCATGTGAATCATTCCGATACTTCTAACCTGCCTTTCTCCTATCTGATAGAGCAGAACAATACTACTTATCTTGTACCGGGCGTCAACCTGCGAAGTGTAGGAACCATCCGTGATGCACAGAAGTGGCCGAAGCGTGATGGACGTACGGATTCCAACAAACTGGATTTCATCAATTACAACTTACTCAGTCCCTATACCGTGCAGAAGATGTTCAAGGGACGGGAAACTTTGCAGAACCTGCGCCATGCTTCGGGCGAACTTTCCGATATCTATTCTTTCCATAGTGCGAAGATCCGTAACTCGGCATTGGTGAAGGGTATCAAGTTCTATGAGATCGCCATCCATAAATTCCTTGGAAACTCTGTCATCAAACGTCTGGAAGGTATTGAATTCAAAAGTAATGAAGAAATACGTGCCCGCCTGAAGCCCGACACCACAGTGGGTAGCGGTGAGTGGGTGGACATTTCCGGCCTGATAGCTCCGAAGAGCGAGATAGATGCCCTGATCAATGATATCGAGTGTGGAAAAGTAGACCGTCTGAAGTACATCAATGCTGAATTTGAGAAGATGCATCAGAACTACTACACTTATGAGTGGACCTGGGCTTATGAAAAGTTGGAGGAATACTACGGAATCAAACCGGACAATATTACGGCTACAGACATCATCCGCATTGTAGAGAAGTGGAAGGAAGCGGTAGTCGGGTTGGACCGTATGGTGTATGATGATGCCAAGAAAGAATTCTCGCTGGCTTCTATGACGGGCTTCGGTGCCGACGGCTCGCGCGCAGAGAAAGAAATGGACTTTGAGCAGGTACGCGGTGACTTTGAAAGTAATCCGTTTGTTACTGCCGTGCTGAAACATATTGAAGATAAGACAGCGTTGGGTGACGAATTGATAGGTCGTATGCAGAGGGTGTCATCATTTTCACTCTAATTAAAGAAATATTTCAATAATAGTTCTTACCTTTGTGCTACGATTCATTAATTTAATTTACGAGTAATTATGGCAACAACACCTCCGTTCAAGTATCAACCTATGTTTGAGCATGGGGAAGATAAGACTGAGTATTATCTGCTTACAAAAGACTATGTATCCGTAAGCGAGTTTGAAGGAA